>ENA-OQJH01001025-OQJH01001025.1-human-gut-metagenome-genome-assembly--contig:-NODE-1025-length-12929-cov-1.525074_pt1 | contig 12929 bp, 21 predicted proteins | sample MGYA00242597_ERZ504763 | MGnify/ENA primary metagenome ERZ504763 (study PRJEB26092, sample SAMD00036359) | human gut metagenome | host: Homo sapiens | study: EMG produced TPA metagenomics assembly of... | reverse complement strand
CTGGTATTGTGGATGAGACAGTAGAACTGGCAGGCGCCCCAGGGGACGATTACGGCTACATCTACATCCGGTGCTGCTGTTAAAACGGCTCATGTAAAAAGAGAAGCAGCAACAGTGATAAGCTGGAGTTGATCGGAGCTACAGCAGTTGCAGTGCCAGAGTCATAAAGTCAGGAATATCAGATATCATCTAAAGTGGCGAAATGATATCCCATTTCCTCCCACTTAGTAAGAAGTTCATCCAAAATAGCACCATTTGTATCTGAGGTGCTGTGAAGCAGTACAATGGCTCCGGGATGGATACGACCTAATAACTTTTTGTAATGCCTCTTCTTTTGAGGGCTGTTTATCCTGATATCCAGTCCACATAGGCAAGGCTCCAGAAAAAGGTTTTGTATCCCATCTCCTGGGCCATTTTTAAGTTATTTTCGCTGTATTTTCCCTGAGGCGGCCGGTAGTATTTCTTCATAGTCTGCCCGGTAACCTGTGTATATAGGTTTTCCAAATCCTTTAATTCTTTTTCAAAACTCTGTTTGTCAGAGATCTTTGACATATCCGGGTGATGGTAGGTATGATTGCCAACGATATGGCCTTCTTCTACCATCCGTTTTACCAGTTCCGGACTGGTTTCCAGATAATTTCCCACTACAAAAAAGGCAGCGTGAACGCCATGTTTCTTTAAGGCATCTAATATCTTTGCGGTATTCCCATTTTCATAACCAGCATCAAAGGTGAGATAGATTACTTTTTCACCAGGATCTCCCATATAGCAGGCATTAAACTGCTTTAAGTAGTCATTTGTTGTATTTCCAACGGGAGCCTGACCGGGAGAGGGAAAGCTTAAGCCCCAGTTGCCGTCAGCAGAGGCAGAATAAATGGGGATACCATTTTCAGTTAAAGCCACTGGCTTTTGGGAAGGTTCATAAACGGCATTTTTTTGTAGACTCTTCAGCAGAAGAAAACTGATTTGCAGCCTGCCCCGCCAGACTTCCTGCCAGATAGGCAAAAACAAAGATCAAACCAGATGGAACCATTTTTTACAAAAGCACCCATAGAAAAACTCCAGACAAAAGGGATTGGTGTATGTATATTCCAAAGTGGCTGCGGATATGTTATACTTCTGATTAGAAAGCAAAAAGGTAACTGTGAAAGCAATGAATAGTTACGCAAAAAGTTATCAAGGAGGCTAATTACTATGGAATTTAATCAGACCGTTATGGCGCGCAGAAGCTTAAGAGCTTATGAAGAGGGAAAGACAGTAGAAAAGGCACAGATCGAGGAACTGATCCGTTTTGCCCAGATGGCTCCGTCCTGGAAAATTCCCAGACCGGCAGATATTATGTTGTAATGTCACCGGAAATGCTGGAAAAAGTAAGAAAAGACTGCCTTCCGGAATTTAACCAGAAAAACAGCGCAAATGCTCCTGCACTGATCATCACTGCTTTTGAAAAAACACGTTCCGGTTTACAAGAGAAGGTGTGGCTGAAAATGAAGTTGGCGAAGGCTGGGGCTGCTATGACCTGGGACTGCAGAATGAAAACCTGGTGTTAAAGGCAAAAGATATGGCTTAGATACTCTGATCATGGGAATTCGCAACAGCGAAAAGCTTCGTGAATACTTAGAAATTCCGGCATCCCAGGAAGTTGTTTCCGTGATCGCAGTAGGATACGGAGCAATTAAACCTGAAATGCCGGTAAGAAAGAATGTAGAAGATATTGTAAAATTCTTCTAGGTGACCGCTGGTTATAACAGTTTTTTCATTTCCATATACGCAGGACGTTAAAGCCGTTTTTCTCATAGACTTTAACGCTCTGCCGTTTTCTTCTTCTACTTCCAGGCGAAGGACGGCTTCAGGATACTTTTTTTCAATAAATTCCAAAAATAAGCTTCCAATGCCGGTTCCACGAAAATCCTCTTTGATATAAAGGTCTTCCACCCAGATACAGGGACGGCCGAATTCTGTGGAAAAGCTTTTTGCAGCCATGGCATATCCCTGGATCTGGCCATTTTCCTCAAACATATAGCCTTCCAGATAAGGATTATCGTTTATGCAGGCTTCAAAATCACTGGAAAAAATAGCAGCGGAGCCGTTGCTTAAAACAGCCGGGGAAGCGTAGAAAACTTCCATCATTGCAAGAACAGCCTCCTTGTCAGCAGGCTGCATAGGTCTTATGGTTGTCATTTTTTCAGATCCTCTTTCCGTCTTTGATCACACATTTTAATTCAAGATCTTTTCCAAGAAGTACTACATTGGCTTTTTTACCCTTTTCAAGGGAGCCGTAGTCTTTATCGATCTTTAAGCTTCTGGCTGGATTGATGGTAGCGCAGGCAACGGCTGTTTCTAATGGCAGGTCCATTTTCTGAACAACGGTACGCATACAATCAGCCAGATTGGTGGCAGAACCGGCAATAGCTCCGTCAGAAACTAAAGTTGCCAGTTTTCCTACTACTTTTACATCCAGACCGCCTAAGGTATACTGGCCGTCCGGCATACCGGTAGCTCTCATACTGTCACTGATCAGGATCATGCGGTCAGCGCCCATCATCTGGAAGGTAGCGCGTACAGAAGCCGGGTGGATATGGATGCCATCACAGATGATCTCAGTCATTACATGTTTGCTGTCAAATACAGCACCTACAACGCCGGGAGCACGGTGCAGGATTTCCGGCATACCGTTGTATAAGTGGACAGCGTGGTTTGCCCTGCGCTAAATGCAGCCATGGCTGTATCGTAATCGGCGTTGGTATGAGCCAGTGAGATATCTACTTTCTCTTTCATCTGGCGGATAAATTCCAGTGAGTTTTCGCTTTCTTCCGGTGCAATGCCCACAAATTTTACCAGATCTTCAGAAGCTTCTAAGAAGCGTTCGCAAAGTGCAGTATCACAGGGAAGGATATTCCGGTCATCCTGTGCGCCTTTTTTACAGGCTGATAAAGGGGCCTTCCATGTTGATGCCTACCAGGTCTGCCTTTTTATAGTCATGTTTTTCACGTTTGTACTGTGCGGCAGTTTTTAAAACATCTACCAGTTCCTCTACCGGAAGTGTCATGGTAGCAGGTGCAATAGCAGTTACTCCCACAGAAGCTTCATATTCTGCGATCCGTTCAATAGCTCCATGGAATTGTCACAGAAATCATCCCCCTTGCATCCGTGAAAATGCAGGTCGATCAGTCCTGGAATGGCATAGGCGCCTTCTCCATCGAGAACCTCTTTTCCCGAAAGATCCGGTTTGGTTTCATTGGTGTAGACAGCTTCGATCCGGTCCTGATCCAGTACCAGACCGCCCTCTACAAATTTCTGATCGGGTGTATAAACTTTTACATTATCAATGATCATGTTGTAATCCCTCCAGTTTTTTATTTATGATGACATATTTGTTTTGTGTTCCCCTGTTACTTAGTGTACTTGGAAATGAGTTTTTTTGCAATATGGGGGTAAAAATGGCCGGTTGCTGCAGGAATGTTTATTCCGGCAGCTTATCTTCTATAAAGTGAAGGAAGCCTTCCGAAGCCGGGGAAATATTCTTTCCATAGGCCAGCCCAATATTCATGGTCTGGGCCGGTTTTAAGGGAAGATGCACGACCCGGTCCTGCCAGAGAGAACTGTTGACCTGATTGTTGATGCCAATGCCAAGCCCTGCTTCTACCATAGAATAGGTTGCATTAATGTCCATAGTGGAAACTGGGTGTTAGGAGTAATGTGGCAGCGGGAGAAAATGCGGGCATTATCCACGTCCTGTCCCGGATAAGTCTGGATGTAGGACTCTACAGCAAAGGCTTCCATGGGAACGGATTTTTCTTTGGCTAATGGGTGTCCCGGTGGAATAAGGGCTACCATGGGATTTATGATCGGGAATAAAACAGATGGTGCCTTTCTGGCAGCCACAGGATATTTAAAGATCGTTGCGGTATTCTATGTGTTCTGCTTTACAGGAAACACATTTGCAGGCTATTTTGACGGGATCGGCAGAGTAAATATCCCCTTTATAGGAGCTGTGGGACACATTACTCTGCGGGTGATCCTGTATGGATATTTGTAAGTCAGTTCCAGTTAAATGCAGTAGCCGTAGCTACCGGCATTGGCTGGATGTTGGTAAATCTGTTCTGGAGCGGATGTTATTTTTCATCCACAACCTGGAAGATAATAAATTTTAAATAATAGGACTCATCTGCCGCCCAAAGGATTGGATGATCCGCTGCCTGGGTGCGGTATTCTACCTGGCGCAGTCTCTTGTGGACGTTGGAAGCGGCTTCACGTATGGTTTTTGTGAACAGCTCCGGATCCATGAAATGGGAGCAGGAGCAGGTGGCAAGGTAGCCTCCGTCTTTTACTAACTTCATGCCACGGAGGTTGATCTCACGGTAGCCTTTTACTGCGTTTTTAATGGAATTTCTGGATTTGGTGAAGGCTGGCGGGTCAAGGATGACTACATCAAATTTTTCACCTTCCTGTTCTAATTTTGGAAGCAGGTCAAATACATCGGCACACTGGAAAGTGACGTGATCCTCCAAGCCATTTAAGCGGGCATTTTCTGTTGCCTGGTCTACTGCCAGCTGGGAAGCGTCTACGCCAAGGACTTTTTCAGAGCCTGCAATACCAGCATTTAAAGCGAAAGAGCCGGTATGGGTGAAGCAGTCTAATACCTTTGCAGGTTTCAGATTACGGCACAGGTTCTGTACTGCAAGACGGTTGTATTTCTGATCCAGGAAAAATCCGGTCTTCTGCCGTCTTCTACGTCTACAATGTAGTGAACGCCGTTTTCACAGATTTCTACCTTGGTATCGAATGGTTCTCCAATAAAGCCTTTAAAGCGCTCCATACCTTCCTGAGGCGGACTTTTGCATCGCTTCGCTCATAAATGCCACGGATTAAAATACCGTCTTCTGCCAGGACTTTCTTTAATTTATCTAAGATCACCGGCTTTAAGCGGTCAATGCCCAGTGCCAGGGACTCTACTACTAAAACATCTTCAAATTTATCGATGACAATACCAGGCAGAAAATCTGCTTCGCCGAAGATCACGCGGCAGCTGGAGATATCAGTAGTAGCTTTTCTGTATTCCCAGGCAGTGCGGACTCTCTGTTCGATGAAATCTTCATTGACCACAGTATCTTTTTTGCGGGATAACATGCGTACGGTCAGCTTGGAGCTTGTATTGATAAAGCCATGTCCCAAAGGATAGCCGTCAAAATCTTCCACAGTGACCAGGTCGCCATTTTCAAATCACCGGAAATAGTGTCGATCTCATTGTCATAGATCCAGGCGCCGCCGGCCTTTAATGTGCGTCCGGTTCCTTTTTTATACGTACACAGGCAGTTTCTCTGAATAAATCGTCGTAGTTCATCTGTTTTCTCCTCATTTGGTGTAATATACTCTCAGAATATCATCAGTATACAACAAAATATAAGCAATCGTATATTATCAATATATTGATAATAATATAGACTGGATCAGGAACGTACATTTTCTATATCCGCAAAAGGATCTGTATCCAGCACACCGATGCCTTTACGGATCACCTGCTCGGTCAGTCGTGCCAGTTGCTGCGGTGTCTCTTTCATGCCTGTCTTTAACCAGTACTGCACCAGTCCTACACAACCGGATACGATGAAAGAGAAGTAGGCATCAAAAATAGCTGGATTTCCGGCGCGGAATACTTCCATCCAGTCGTGAAGACATTTATCACGCATGATCTGTTTCATCCGGTTGAGAAAGTTCAAATCTCCATTTTCTCCCAGGAGAATTTCTACCAGAGACGCATTTTCATATACCAGAGTATACACCTCATGGAAAATAGAAAGGGGCGGTCTAAAAGCTCTTCAGCGGTGCTTTTGGATCACAGAGTTTAATTTTCCAAGGAGCTCAGTTTCTGTCTGTTCCAGAAGATCAAACACATCTTTATAATGAAGATAAAAAGTTCCTCTGTTCAGATCGGCCAGTTCGGTCAGCTCACGGACAGTAATATCCTGCACTTTTTTCTGTTTTAATAAAGTAACAAGACATTCCCGCAGCTGCTTTCTGGTACGCCGTACCCGTCGATCTACTGCTTCTGTACTCATGATAAGAAATTCCCCCTTTTTGTATGTGATGTTCTCTCGGATTTGTTTACAGTATTTTAATATTTTGTTTATGAACATATACTACAATGTTGTCGATTAATAAACAAAAGAATTAAAATTAATCATTGTTGTTTTCACCATTAGTTAGTATAATCCATTATAGTTAATAAATGAACAAATGTCAATTAACAAATATAGAGTTCAATAATGGAAAACAGAGGTTTTAAAGACAGCAGGAGATGAGAGGATGAAAGGCAGAAGCAGGTTATATCCTATTTCTATAATTATGATGGCCGCTTTTCTGGCAGCGGGACCGGCAAATGCAGTATATGCAGCAGAGCCAAATGGCAGTTGGGTAAATCTTGACGGGAACTGGTACTGGAAAAAAGATGGTACGGCATACATTGGGCTGGCTCTATACCGGCGACCGCTTTTACTATATGAAGGAAGACGGGACCATGGCCACCGGATGGGAAAAGGTGGGAGATGAATGGTATTACTTCCACGAAGATGGAGGCATGAACGAAGGACAGCTGGTTTTAGATAATGCTGTGTATGAATTTGAAAGTTCAGGCGCTTTGAAAACAGCAAAGTGGCTGGAAAATACGGGCGGCGGCGCTTACAATGCAGGCTGCTATGATGATGTGGCTCAGGATCTGTTTGGTCAGTTAGGGGATGAAAAGAAAGAACAGTATTTTGACGCATATCCGGACAGAGAACGGGAGTACGATGGTGATAACCACACCAGCTATGACCGGTACGCAGGTTTTATCATGGATATGAAGTTAAATAAAATTGCACAAAGCCGTCTGGAGGCAGCTATGGAAAAAGGGTATGCAGACGGACGGGTCACAGGAGAAGGAACCATAGAAGACACACTGGCATCCATTCCTTACCGCAAAAATGCTTCCTGCCTGGAGGTATATGTGCGGGACTGCGAGGATACGGATGAGGCATATGACAAGATAATGAATGTAACGGGACGTAAATATACATCAAAGTCAGACAGAAAATACACATTACAATATTATCGATATATGGGTATGGCCCATGAGGAAAAGAACGGACACCACTGGTTTATGGTTCTTTTATGCGTTAAATAACACATATCTATGTGAGGGAGGAGTTAGGATCATGGAAAAGAAATTCAAGTTAGGACCCTTAAAGAAGCGTGGGAAAAAGGAAAAAGCTTCCGGTGAAAAGCCGTCCATTAAGCTGGCCCGGTTTATTATTGAAAAACAGAACTGGATCGTATCAGTTTTTATTGCAGCCTGCATATTCTGTGCAGTTGCCATGCTATTTGTGGAAGTTAATTACGATCTGACGGAATATCTTCCGGATACCGCGCAGTCAGGTATCGGTTTAAATAAGATGGAAGATGAGTTTGGCTATCCAGGAACAGCCCGTATCATGCTAAAAGATGTGACATTGTATGAAGCCAAGCAATACAAAGACAGAATGGAAGATGTAGACGGGGTGGATCAGATCCTGTGGTGTGACAGTACTGTTAATATTTACTCTGGCGAAGATTTTATCCATAAAGAAGACATCGAAGATTATTATAAAGATGGATATGCGGTAATGGATGTGACCTTTAAAGAAGGAAATACAGCAAAAAGCACTTCCGCAGCCATTGATGAATTAAAAGCCATTGCAGGAGATAAAGGCTGTTTTACAGGAATGGCAGTACAGAACAAGTCTTTACAGGAAAATCTGGCAAAGTGAGATGCAGTTGATCTTAACAGTAGCAATTATTATGATTTTTACGATTCTTATGTATTACGACTACTGCCTGGTCCGAGCCATTCCTGTTTCTTCTTGTCATGGGTGTAGCCATCCTGTTAAACCGTGTACTAACATTTTCATAGGAAGAGTGTCCTTTTTGACCAACAATGTGGCAATGGTGCTCCAGCTGGCAACTTCCATGGACTATTCCATTTTCCTTCTGGATGCTTTTACCAGAGAGAAGAAAAAAGGCTTTCTGATGAAGAAGCCATGGTAGATGCGGTAGATGCGGCCATTAATTCTATTTTCGCCAGCAGCCTTACTACTATAGCAGGTTTCGTAGCCCTGATGTTCATGAAATTCAGTATTGGTTTTGATATGGGTCTGGTACTGGCAAAAGGAATTGTATTCAGTCTTTTAACAGTTGTACTTTTCATGCCGGCCATGATCTTCCGCTTTGCGAAATGGAATGAAAAGACGGCACATCGTCCGTTCCTGCCGGATTTCCATAAAATGGGAAGAGGCATTTACAAGATCCGTAATATTGCACTGGTGATCATGATCCTGGTAGTTCCTTTTGCTTATACTGCCCAGGGAATGAACAGTTTCTTATTCGGAAACAGTGCAGTAGGTGTCAGCGAAGGAACCCAGGTCTATGCAGATGAGCAGGCCATCAATGAGAAATTTGGCCGCAGCAATATGCTGGTTGCCATTTATCCAAATACATCAGCTATTACAGAAAAGGCAATGTCTGATGAGATCGAAAATCTGGAATATGTAAAAAGCGTAACATCCATGGCAAATACACTGCCGGAAGGTGTACCGGAAGATTTTCTCCCTTATTCCATTACCAGCCAGCTGCATACAGATACCACAAGCCGTATGCTGATCTACATAAGGACCAATCAGAAAGTGACAAGGCTTTTGAGTATACCAATGATATCCGTGATATTGTGAAGAAATATTACCCGGAAGACTCTTATGTGGCAGGTGAAACTCCTTCTACGCAAGATATTAAGACTACGATCACAGCGGATAATGCAAGAGTTAATGTGCTGTCCTGATCAGTGTATTTGTGGTAGTCATGTTCAGTTTCCAGTCTGTACTGGTGCCCATCATTGTTATGATCCCTATTGAGGCAGCTATTTATATCAATATGGCGGTGCCTTATCTGGTTGGCGAGACGCTGGTTTATATGGGCTATATTATCGTAAGCAGTATCCAGCTGGGGGCTACAGTAGACTATTCGATCCTGCTTACTAATAACTATATGGCCTGCAGAAAGACCATGAAGAAGAAGGAAGCAGTGGTGGAGGCACTGGCCATGTCCTGTTCTCAGTATTTACTTCGGGAACTATCCTGATACTGGCAGGTTACATTGTATATATGATCTCCAGTACGGCGGCTATAGGCGGACTGGGACATCTGATCGGAAGAGGCGCACTGTTTAGTGTGTGTCTGGTACTTACTATTTTGCCGGCACTGCTAGTCCTCTGTGACGGTATAATCACAAGTAATGAAATGGACCGCTTTAAGAAGTATTTAAAACGAAGACATGAAAAGCGGAAAGCCTTAGTAAAATCCGGAATTGGGGCAGTTAAGAAAAAAGCGTCAGCAGCCCTGGCAAGAAGAGGCAGTCAGACAGCGGAGGTAGATGGAAATGAGATTTAGAAAAAGAGTGACAGCTTCTGTTTTAACGGCAGCATTGCTTTGCACATCAGCAGGCAGCGTTCCTGTATATGGCGCACCGGCAGGTGCAGATATAGATGAGACCATGTATGTGAACCTGGATTACTACGGAAAAACAACAAAGGTAAACGTAGTAAAAGGGGTAAATTTAAATGGCCTTGGTGAGATCACTGATTATGGAAATTACATCAATGTAGAAAATATGAGTACCAGTGATGCTCCGGTTTTAGGAGATGGAAGTGTAACCTGGAACCTGCCGGAAGGTCAGAAGGGCCGTTTTTATTATAAGTGTACCATGGACAATGAACAGGTGGTACTTCCATGGGATTTTGATGTGTCCTATAAGTTAAACGGTGTTCCAACAGATGGTGACAAACTGGCAGGTGCAAACGGCCTGATCGAGATCAATGTGAAGCTACGCCAAATGATAATGCTGATCTGTATTACCGTAACAACATGATGTTAATGATGACAGTTCCTGTAGATATGTCTAAATGCTACAGTGTAGACGCAGATGGCGCCCAGATCCAGAGCCTTGGATCCACAACAGCAGCTGTATTTTCCGCCCTTCCGGGGGAAGAAGGAGATTATACTGTCCGTATTGGTACAGACAGTTTTGAAACTACCGGTGTGATCATGGCAATGGCACCTGGCACTATTGATGACCTGAACCATATTAAGGACTGAAAGAAGCAAAGGATACATGGAAAGACGCAGGAGATGCTTTATATGACAGTCTGGAGCAGATGGCTAAATCAGTGGAGTCCATGCGTGACGGCATCAACCAGGTACAGTCCGGCGTTTCTTCTGCTGAAAGCGCAAGACAGAAATGGAGTGCCAATAAAGACAGTATTTTAGCTGGAAATGATCAGACTCTGGAGTCACTGACAGCGCTGTCACAGCAGCTGGAAACTCTGGTCCCACATTTGCAGACTGCTAAGGATGCGGCAGAGACCGTGCATAACAGCATGGGTGATATTGTAAATACCATGGGAGATATGCAGGAACCTCTGCGCAAGATGTATAACCGTCTGCGCAATATCAGCACCACTTCCCAGTCTTTAGGGGAACAGTTAAATGATGTAAGAGAAGATATGGCATGGCTGATCCAGAACAATGCCCAGTTCCAGGTACAGACCACTACTATTTTGGAGGCGCTTCCGGGACTGATCGAAGACCTTCAGGACTATGATGCAGAAGCACTGGATCTGTATGACGAAGCTCTGAATGATACAAGAAGTACAGTGATGATCAGGATGCCGGTACAAAGACAGGCAGCAGCGCAGATGCAGCAAAAGAAGATAAGAGCAGCGAAGCTGTTTCTGATGCCACAGATAATGTTTCTGATACAGGGGAAAATACAGCAGAGGCAAATAGCAGTTCGGATACAGCAGATGTTGCAGGTGGTTCAGATGCCACAGACACAACAGATGATACAGACAGCGCAGATGCAGCAGATACCAGTGATACACAGACACTCAGCCGGGCGCATATTGAAAAACATGATGTGCCTCTGGTAGCAGCTTCATCCAGTGTGGATCTTGTGACTCTTTATCAGATGTTAACAAAGATCGATAAGGACAGCCGTGAATTTACTCAGGTTGCATCCAATCTGATGGATAATGTAGGAGATGCAGCAGAATATGGTGCAGACCTGACAGACAGCATGGACATGATGATCGAAGATCTGACAGCTCTTCATGACTCCCTGGATATGTATTATCCGGATCTGCAGGCCTCTCTGGATGATCTTTCTGAGCTGGTAGACCGCACCACAGATGCCATGAACAAAGGTGTCAGCACTATGACCATTGTGCAGAACACATTAAAGGCAACCAGCGGTGATATGGATGAGGCAGCAAAGAACAGTTTAAGAGGCAGTATGGAACTGCTTGATAAGAGCCTCAGCATCTTAGACAGTACTACAGGTGTGAGAACAGCAGGCCGTACCATGAAAGATGTTATGGATGAGCAGCTGGATAAATTCGACACCGATAACCGCTTCCTGTTCATTGATCCGTCAGAAGATAAGGTTTCCTTTACTTCTGATAAGAACCCGGCCCCTAAGACCTTACAGGTAGTCCTTCGTACAGATGAGATCAGTCTGGATGATGAAAACCATAAGGAAACCGATGCAGAAACAGAGAAGCAAATGAAGGCCCGTTAAAGAGAATGTGGAATGTTCTGGTACAGATGTGGCAGGCCATCATCTCTATTTTCAAGAACAGATAGTTTAAAAACAGATAGTCACAGCCCTATGTTTCTGGTATGATAGAAATAAGGGGTGGAAAAATACAGACCCTCGGTATGTGAAATGGCATGCCGGGGGCCTTGTGCTGAAATTCTGTCTGTGGGCAGATCACATAGCTGTATAGTGGGAGGAAAACATGGAACCGGCAGGAAAGCAGGAAAAAACGAAATACAAACTGGCAGCATCCATGAAAGAATGCATGAAGCAGATGCCGGTGGATAAGATAACTGTAAAAAATATTGTGGAAGGCTGCGGCGTTGCCAGACAGACCTTTTACCGGAATTTTTTAGATAAATATGACCTGATCAACTGGTATTTTGACAAACTGGTGCTCCAGTCCTTTGAGCAGATCGGCATGGGACATACAGTAGGAGAAAGCCTGACACAGAAATTTGAATTTATCGTCGATGAAAAGTGTTCTTTACAGAGGCATTCCGCAGTGACGACCGCAACTCCTTAAAAGAACATGATTTTGAACTGATCTTACAGTTTTATCAGGATCTGATCGGACGAAAGACCAGCAGACCCTTGGGAGAAGATCTGCAGTTCCTTTTGGAAATGTACTGCAGGGGCTCTGTGTATATGACAGTAAAATGGGTCCTTACAGGAATGAAAGACTCACCGGCGAAAATGTCAAAGAAGCTGGTGGAAGCTATGCCTCCAAGACTGGCTGCTGTATTTGATGAGCTGAAACTGCTGTAAAAACGGAAAACTTGTTATATATAACACAAAACGATAATATCGATATACGGACAATATAAGAATGTATACGTGATCATTTATGTGTGATTTTTATAATAAAACTTATATAAAACAAAAAACATTCTCAAAAAGTGACAGACAAGTAAGTTTGTCACTTTTATTTTTGTTAAAGTGTTGTTATAATATTAACGAAACAAAGGAAAACAACATGAAACACAAAACTGCTCCGGATTTTGTATCCAGAGAGTATATTTTCATAAAAAGGAGAATGTATCATGGCAAACAGAATTGTATTAAATGAAACTTCTTATCATGGCGCAGGCGCTATCGCTGAGATCGCTAACGAAGCAAAAACAAGAGCTTTCAAGAAGGCTTTCGTATGTTCAGATCCAGATCTGATCAAATTTGGCGTAACAAAGAAAGTGACTGATGTACTGGACAATGCAGGTCTTGCTTATGAGATCTACTCCAATATTAAACCAAACCCAACCCATCGAGAACGT
>ENA-OQJH01001024-OQJH01001024.1-human-gut-metagenome-genome-assembly--contig:-NODE-1024-length-12940-cov-2.631078_pt1 | contig 12940 bp, 11 predicted proteins | sample MGYA00242597_ERZ504763 | MGnify/ENA primary metagenome ERZ504763 (study PRJEB26092, sample SAMD00036359) | human gut metagenome | host: Homo sapiens | study: EMG produced TPA metagenomics assembly of... | reverse complement strand
CTTTTATGGGAACAAAAATATTACTTCCTGGTAAAAAGGAACGCATGATTTAAGAATAGTTATAAAGAATAATTGTTTTATGTATAAAAAATTGTGCCCAACTATAAAGAATTGTATTTCATAACTTAGTACAAAAGAGGCATAAATTAGTCTTTCGGTGATATTCTATAATATCACACATTCCAAAGTGATGTAAATTCTCCAACTTCTTTTTTCACGTAAGAATTAATTTCTATATTTGGGCAATGTACAACCAAATACCAATTTATTATCTATGACTGATACTATTTCTTATCAATATGCAGCTCCTTCCACATTGCAACGGTCGGCCGATCAGGACGAACTGTTTCTTGCCAAATATAGCGAAATAGAAAAGAGAGAAGCCCCCTGTTTCTTTTGGGGAAAGCTGACGCAACCTTATATGACGGCACGCTGCCTCATTGCGTTATCCAATGTTGTGCAGTCCAGTTTCAACCTGACACCGGCACAACTTACAATGCTGAAAGATCCGATTGTAACAGCTGGAAATAACCGTCTGCGCTTTGAAGGATTTTCTAATTGTGCAGGTGTATACGCCAGGGTCGATGTACTTCCTGATGGACACGACGGAGAATTCTTGGAAAACGGGACAACGAATGTAGATTTTAATCCCGGAATGATTTCCGCTTTAGGAGGAATAGGCAGACAAGAAAATGTAGTAATGTCGGTCGGCCCCAAAGAAGTGGGACTCTATAATAAAGGTGAGAAGGTGATAGAGCGAAAAGTACCTCTTCCCGTAAAATGGATAAAGGGACTGACTACGGTACAGATTTATCAATCCGTTGCCGAAAAGGTCTATTCCTTCAATCGCATACAAACCTTACAACTCTTCCAGACACTACCGAAAAGTAGTGTGAAATGTGACTATTATTTAGTGATGCGTGGTCAAAAACCGGCCTCACCGGTGAAAAGTATGAATGCCATCTGCATCGGAGGACTCCACCGTTTGCGCTTACTCGAACCCTTGCCTTCCGTTTGCTGATGAACTGAAAGTATTTGCACATCCTACCATGCAATCTACTATCTGGCAACTCTATTTCGGTCCGGTCCGCTTCAGCCTTTCTCTTTCCCGCGAATGTTGGAGAGGATTCTCCGGAGAAGGTGCCGCACTGGAATCTCTGCTCGAAGATGTACCTGAAAGATGGATAGAGGCGATGGATAAATACAGTTACGCCAACCAACAGTTCAACCTACGCTTTTTGCCATAGAAGAACATATTGACCTGGATAAGGTAGATTCTCTCTCGGCACGATTGGCAGCAATGGGTTTGCTGGGATTCGATTTGGATGAAAACAGTTTCTTCTACGCCGCCTGCCTTTCAAAACCGAACGTATTTTGAGCCTCAACCCGCGAATGATAGCTGCAGAAAAGTTGCTGGAAGAAGACAAAGTAGAAATCATTGCGAATGATGGCAACCGGACGGAAGCCCGTGTTGCAGGAAGCGGAGGAGTGAGGCATACCGTCATTCTGGACAGGGAGAACGAAAAAGAACGTTGCACTTGCACTTGGTTCAGCAGTAATCAGGGAGAACGGGGAGCTTGCAAACATATTTTGGCAGTAAAGAAACTAGCGCAATGGAAGAACTAAAAAAAGAACTGGAGAAGTTATCCAAAGCCTATGTGGATACTCCGGAGAATGAAGAGAAAATATTAATCCCTTTTATCAAGAGATTATTGGAGTTGCCAATGAAGGACAGGCGGAAGTTGCTGCCGCTTATCCGGGAATTGCAATGGATAAAAGGCAGGTTCGCTGGTTTCAGCAGTGAGACAACCTGTAGTGCGGCACGGGCACATTTTCTATCGGCAGTACAGTTTGTATGTGCCAACAGACGGGAGATGGATATGGCATATCACGTGAAGTTTGATATGCTTTGCAAACTACTCCCGCTTTACAACCCTGCCTGGATGACAGATTTTATCAACGATGACAAAACATGGTTCAATTTCGATCTCAATTACGAAGAACTGATGCAGCTCATGGATATGGGTTACCTCAAAGAAATCGCTCCAAGCCGCATTGCACATGTACTCCCCTGGATTACCCGCATCAGAAATAAGAATCCCAAAGGAGACGATACTTCAACAGTGAACTACTACTCAAGCGAGATATTACACTGAAAGAACACATCTGGACGCTTTTCGAACACGAATCCATCATCGGTTATCAGGATGATTGTGCCAAAAATGCTTATAAAAAAGGAATCACAATACGGGATGAAAGTATCAGCGCGGCCCTCTATCGCTTTTCACTGGACGGCCATCTGGATAGAGAACAGCTACTAAGAGCCACCCTCGCCACTTTTCACCGGAGCTTCAAAAAAGACATGGCAGGATGGTTTGCCAGATTCTTTGAAACGCTGCAACCGACCACCGGAGAATCGTTATCCTTACAGGAAGAGATCATGCAAACATTCACTTCTTCCTACACCAAGCCGGTAAATATAATGTTGCAACAGTTGAAGAGCATTGCAGACGAAGAAGGATTCCGTTATCAGGAATTCATCGAACGGGCAACCACCCTTTTCTTCTCCAGTCCCAAAAACTCGCTATTAACCATTTACTCCATCTTTGAAAAGATCGTTGCGCAACATCCCGAGATGAAAGAGCCTTGTTGTATCACTCTCTGCCAACTATTCTTGAAGAAGGACGAAAGCCTGCAAAAGAAAGCTGCCAACTTTATTTCAAAGTATGGGGATGCCTCTTCGTCCAATCTCCAAGAAACACTACAGTCTTATCAACCGGAGATGTTTCAAAGCGTGCAAGCGATACTCGCATCTTTCAAGCCACAGTCTATAGATTCACAGTCTACAGAACTACACCTTGCAGAAGAAGCAAATGCAACAGATACAAGTGTGACAAAAGACATTCTTCATACAGAAGGAGAGAATACAGAAAGAAATAGTACAGATGAAAATAGTACCGATAACCCCCTCCTCTCCGAAGAGCCACCTCTGGAAGCCATCCGCATTTGCCGGGAAGACAACCGTATTCCATTCCCTGCCAACAAAGAAGATTTCCTATTCCAGCTTAGTCGTTTGTTCGACATGGAGGAGAACTGGGAGATAGAAACAACGATTGCCGCTATCATTGCTTTCCACCCCCAACTGGATAAAGAAGACCTCAACCGGATGGAACCTATTTTCCAACGGGCAGCCAATATTGTTGCCAATAGTTGGGAACCATACGAAGATCTCCTTGCCACTTTCCTGTTGGAATACCAACGCTTATGGGCACAGACAGACAACTCCAATACAGGAGTTTTGAGAAACATGTTCACCCGGCTGGAAGAGAAACTGAAAGGAATAGATAAAAACAGAGGAGCTTACGACGAACGTTCCTTCAAACGACTTGCTGACTGGAAACCCGGTTACAGCAACGCAACCTGTTTCATACCTATCCAACAGTTATGGCTGAATGTGATCCGCCAAATAAAAGGAGGAAATTCATTGCCATTGCTTTCTACTCCCACCCATACCCCGGCATACCTACAAGCCACCGACTGATACGCCGGCTTGCCGCATATCAGGAAGCAGGAAAGAAACCTTGTTCGTGGGATTTCCAACTGGCTATTGCCCGTTGTGCTCTGGAAGACAAGGAAGAAGCCATCGTCACCGCCCGGCAACTGTTGCAAGATGAGTACCTGCATCTCTGCCTGTTCCTATTGGACGAAAACACGCAACCCGAACCGCCCTACAACCATCCGACCGCTTGGGTAGCCGCCGGACTGGTAAAAGCACCGGAAACGGAATTTGCAGCATTCAAGTCTTTCTCCTGTAACACATTGCCACACAATCATCTGACAGGAGACTACGAGTGGAAAGAAGTGAAACCCAAAGAAAACTCATACGAAACGGACAGACGCCTGCTTCAACTTGATTTTCACAAATGGCACAAATATATCGAACGCAACAGCCATCAGCTATGGCAGGAACATCTGATTATTAACAGCAAATACAACATGGATGACTCCCGCTACATGGAACCTCTATTGTGTTGCTACCCTAACCGCCCGGAACCGTTGATAGCCCAGATTATCTCCAATTACATGGCTTTCGGCAGTCCGCAGGAAGACAGCAAACGCACCCTTGCCTGTGCCTTGCGCATGTTGTTGTCTTTCCATTGCCCGCTCAAAGAAATGAGTCTACTCCTATTAAGCGGCTCGCTGCTTTTTGTAGACAAAACAGTCCGTTCCTATGCAGCGGAGTTATGGGTAGAAGGACTCTCCACAGGAAGAATAAACAACCACCGGGTAGGAGAAATCCTGGCCCGCTTATCAACATGGAACTTGCTCCGTTAAAACGCTTCACCACACAAGTGTACGAAAGCATGTACAAACGAAGCGCTTTCCACAACCGCCAACTGGAAGAATTGCTCACTGTATTTATCAGCGGATTGCCCGACAAACCCGTCACCGGACTCAAACAACTGCTCGAACTCTATCTGGAACTATTGACCATCAACCGCAGCAAAGTTACAAACGAACAACTCTTGCAACGCCTGCAAGAATGGGCAACGAACAGCAATTTGAAGAAAGTGACCACTTCACTCAACAAACTATAATTAATTCATGATTATGACCCTAGAAGAACGCCTCAACGAAATAGTAGAAAAGCAACAGGGGGATGCTATCATCCCCTTTCTGCAAGGACTCACACAGGAAGAACGAAAGAGCCTGGTACCCCGCCTGAACAAACTGGAAGAATACTACAGTAAATTCGTGCAACTTAACGAGAACACATACGGTACACGGGGGACTTCCGCACAGCATCGTATCATCAATCTTACCGCTCTCGTCATCTATTCGCTGAAAGAATTCCGTAAACACCAATGGGGAATCAACACCGAGCAACTGAATGAATTAACCCCGTGGTACGTTCCCTCCTGGCTCGACAGCTTCTTCAAAGAAGGTGAAGGCAAAGAATTCGGCGGTTTCTACGGAATGGATTACGAAGTCCTGATGGATTGGATAGAGCAGGGAATACTTACTGTGACACCTTCTCCACAAACCATTGCGGGTTATCTAGTGAATTATATGAATAATACTGATTTCCTGCAAAAACGCGAAATCACACTTAAAGAACATATTTGGTATCTCTTTGAATACGACTGCGGACAAAATTGGATGGATAACCGGAATGGCGGACAACCTTATTTTTCTTTCAGATACTTCGTAGAACACGGACAACTAGACCGTATGCGTGTGCTAAAGGAATCTCTGCTCGCTGTCAACCGAAATATGAACAAGAATTTATGCGGCTGGTTTGCAGGCATGTTTACCGCACTTACCCCCAGCATAAAAGAACAACTCGCATTACAACCGGAAATATTAGCCGTCCTGTCCGCCCCTCACAGCCGCCCTGTCAATATCATGCTCGGACTGCTGAAGGGCTTATGCAATCATCCGCAATTCCGGATCGAAGAGTTTCTGAATCAGACTTCCGTTCTTTTCGCTTCAGATGTGAAGGCAGTCCATCAAAACACATTAGCCGTACTTAACAAGCTGGCAAAAGAAAGAAAAAATTTCGTGACGCCATCTGTTGTGTTGCCGCACAAGGATTAATGAGCCGGGAAGAATCCACTCAAAGCAAGATAGTCAAACTGATCCTGACGTATGGAGAGACGGAATCTACCACATTAAGAGAAGCACTCGCCGTATATACGGAAACGATGTTGGCAAACACTAAAAAAGAACTAAAGGCTTATCTGGAGAATAATGAGTCTGGCCATACTTCTGCCCATAATGAAGCAGCTCCCGCCCACTCCGAGCAGCCCGACAACGATTCCGCCTCTTTCGTGTATGAACCGATACTCCCCATCATCCGTGAGGACAACCGGATACAGGAAATTGCTTCCCCCGAAGACCTGCTATTTCTTGCCAGCCAAGTGCTGGATGGGAACGAGATCTATCACTTCGACCTGTTACTCGGTGCCTTAGTGCAATGGGACCGTCAACAGGACACAAAACAAATCTCACAATGGACACCCATCCTTCAACGCGCTTACAAACTACTGATGAGCGGAGGAAGTTCACGAAACGGCCTATTAGACCAACTGATGGCAACTTTCCTCCTTGATTATGCAAAACTACTGGTTAAACGCTTCCCTAAAGAAGCAAAAGAGCTAAGTGACTTGCATCAGAAAATGGTACAGAAAGACGAACTGCAGAAAGGTAAATGGAACTATCGTAATCTGCAGAAACTCACCATCCGTCAGAAAACGAACCAAAAAGAGAAATTTCCTGTTCACAGGCAGCTATTATGCCGGACACTAGATCTTTTGGAGAGTAAGGAGAAACCTTTACCCCTATTGTCCACTCCCACCCATATGCCTATGTTTATTGCCCCGGCAACCCTGATAGAAAGATTAAAACAATATCAGCAAGCAAACACTGAGCCAGACGATATGGATATGCAAATAGCACTCTCACGAGTGGCATTGGATAATTCATCACAAGAACTTCCTATTATCCTCCAAGACTTAAAGGAAGAATACCAGCGCTTACTTCTTTCTTGTTGGGAGCAGAAGATGTACTCCCCCAAGCACCCTTCACCCATCCTTCCTGGTGGATGACAGCAGGACTAATCAAGTCGCCGGAAACAATCTACTCCGAATTCAAAGATTTCTCATACAATAAAGGTCCACGCGAGTTCCTGACTGGAAACTTTACGTGGAGAACTTATCTGCGTACTCACTCATATACCGATTACAACAAAAAAGTAGTAGAATGGAACTCTGCAACTCTTACTTTCGATATTCCGGAAAGCAAGAACTCTCATGTAGCCAATAAAAACGAATACAATGAGAAAATCAGTTACCATTCATACGATTCGCATCCGTTAGTAGTCGAAATGTATCCGCTGATAGAGCGCTTCGACGATATACAAAATGACTTGCCACGTTTAGCATGGTTAACTCCCAATATGCCGGAACCATTATTAGTATGGTGTATCCGCAGTGCCATTTACGATCCGATGTTAAATGAGGTTAGGGAAATAGGCATCACCAAAGCCACTATCGAAGCACTTCATCAGTTAAGACACACCTGGCATGAGGCGTCTTACATACTGGAAGCCAGTTGTATGTTGGTAGCAGATAAGACTTCCCGTTCTTATGCCGCTGAAATCTGGATAGATCGTGTCGGCAAAGGATGCATAGACAGTAAGCGCATAGGTACAATCTTAGGTTCACATCAACATACCGGCTGGGGACCGCTGAAAAGACTCACCGACCTGATACAGCAACAAATGATGAATGTCAGTCCCCTGCACAACCGGGAATTGGAGAATCTAATCGTAGCAATGCTGGCCGGACTTCCGGAGAAGCCGATCAAAGATTTAAAGAAGTTGTTGGAGATCTATGCGGAACTGTTATCAATCAACCACAGCAAAGCCAAAGACGAACAGGTTTTGCACCTGTTGAATGTTTGGAAAGGGGGCGCTAATCTGAAGAAAGCAGTGGCTAATATCCAACATTAAGAAGATTGTTGCAACTACTTAATCTCTCACTTTGTGCCACCGTATTGGCACGGCTGTGCCATCGAAGTGGCAAAGTTGTGCCAACGTAGAGGCATAACTGTGCCAATATAGTGGCACGACCTGACCACTTAAACAATCAGGATTTAAAGGTAGCTTATTGGAGCAAAAGCCAAAAAGAAGTATCTTTGGCACACTAAATACAAAAGGTTGAATGATTATTCTAAAATATAGTTTCGCTATCTTCTGTTTGCTGCTGACAGGATGCTCCTTCTTTTCCAGCCAAAAGGAAAAGGAGAACCCCGCCCTGACGGAATATGAATATACGACGGACGATATGCAATCCGGCGAAGAAAGTTCCACCATCTCACCGCCACCGATAGAGCGAAGCGCAATGGCTCTCTACATGGATTCACTGGGACTCGTCAACGTAACCGATCTGGATAGCAGCCTCGTTGTTAAGTTGATGTATACGCAAGCTGATAATTTCACTGGCGAAGTGCTTTACGACAACTTAACGGAAGCCTATCTGCATCCGGATGCGGCATACGCTCTTATAGAAGCACAAAAAGCCTTGAAAGAGCTACACCCGTCTTATAGTCTTATCATTTACGATGCAGCCCGCCCCATGTCGGTACAAAAGAAGATGTGGAACGTAGTGAAAGGAACGTCCAAATACAAATATGTCTCTAACCCAAACCGTGGAGGCGGACTACACAACTACGGACTGGCAGTAGACATCAGTATTCAAGACTCTTTAGGGCAGCCTTTACCTATGGGAACCCAAGTAGACCATTTAGGTGTGGAAGCCCACATCACAAACGAAAACGAACTGGTACATAACGGAAAAATGAGTGAAACAGAACGTCAGAACCGGATACTGCTGCGAAAAGTAATGAAAGAAGCCGGGTTCCGTGCATTACCCAGCGAGTGGTGGCATTTCAATTTTTGCAGCCGGGATGTAGCCAGACAGAAATATAAGTTAATACCATAAATCGGTGCTCGGCAAGATCATAACCGGTGCTCAACGATTCATTGTAATATCCTATAACACAATAACGCCATGATACAAATCTCCCCCGAAACTCAACTTTTTATCCGCGAACATTCATCGGACGATGTACGTGCACTGGCTTTACAAGCTAAAAAGTATCCGGATATAAATATGCCGACTGCCATCACCCAAATTGCAGGAAGACAGGTTGCCGCCGAAAAGATTCCTTCATGGCGAGAAATAGAAGAGATATGGTATCCGAAACATCTGTCGCTAGAGCAATGCTCTTCTGAAATCACTGCCCGCTACAAAGCCCGTCTTTTTCAGGGAGATTCGCTGATCGACCTCACCGGAGGCTTCGGCATAGACTGTTCTTTTCTTGCCACCGGATTCAAGACTGCCACTTATGTAGAACGCCAGGAAGAACTTTGTGAAATAGCGGCACACAACTTCCCATCCTGAATCTAAACCATATAAACGTAAGAAATGAGGATGGAGTCGCCTATCTGCAATCAATGTCCCCCGTAGATTGTATCTTCCTCGACCCTGCCCGCCGCAATGAACACGGCGGAAAAACGGTCGCCATCTCTGACTGTGAACCGAACGTAGCCGAACTCGAAGCTCTTCTGCTTAGCAAAGCCAACCGGGTAATGATAAAACTCTCTCCCATGCTCGATCTTTCATTGGCACTAAAAGAGCTGAAGCATACGCAGGAAATTCATATCCTATCCGTCAATAACGAATGTAAGGAACTACTCATCTACTCGGACAAACATCACCGGCGGAAATCGCCATTCATTGTGTAAACCTCCTCACGAAAGGGACTCAAGAAGAACAACACCTCGTATTCACCCGCGAACAGGAGCAGCGTAGCCAATGTACTTATACCGATTCTTTAGGAAATTACCTTTACGAGCCGAATGCATCTCTTCTGAAAGCCGGTGCCTTCCGCAGCATTGCCGCAGCCTACCCCGTCCGGAAACTGCATCCCAACAGTCATCTTTATACCTCCGATTCTTTCATTGAAAACTTCCCCGGAAGAATCTTCCGCATTGTCAACCAGTGCAGTTTCAATAAAAAAGAAGTAAAGGAGAATCTGGCAGATCTGAAAAAAGCAAATGTGACTGTCCGCAACTTTCCCACCACAGTGGCCGAACTTCGCAAACGGCTCCATCTGACAGAAGGAGGAGATACTTACTTATTTGCCAGCACATTAAATAATGGGCAAAAAGTCATCATCCGCTGCGAGAAAGTCTGAACTATTTGCTATTTTTGCGAAAAGAAACACAATCTAAACTAATCCCGATGAATCAAACACCCGTAAAAGCGATTCTATTATTAATCGTATTCACGCTGTCCTGTCATACTCGACTTTTCTCACAGAGAGATTTTGAGCGACATGAGTTCTCGTTTCATGCCGGCTATGGTGTGATGTTTCATAACCCTCCCACGCTAACGCTAAGTACCCACAGCTACCAACGTACACTTGCACAAGGCGTAAGCTGGATGGACAATACCACTTCCGTCCTCTCAAACGCTTTATCTTCGGAGGAATCTACACCGGATTTTCTTCCAAAGGAAGCCATCTTGAAGGAAAAGACCATTTATGGATTCATTTCATCGGTACGCAAATCGGAATGTGTAATGCCAATACCAAACATTGGCAAATCCGGGTGACAACCGGTCCCGGCGGAGTCATTCTACGGAACAACAGCGAGGTATTCGGCAACACACGAAAAGTAAGAGCCTTCACTATCGGTCTCCTCACTAATGCCAATCTTACCTATAAGCTGAATCCCAACTTGGGAGTCAGTTTAGGAGTGCAATATATGTATAGCGAACTACTTAGAATGAGGACTTACTATCACGAAGAAAAGGTTACTGTAAAACTCAATTCAAATGATGATGTCAACCTCACGCGACTAAACATCACTACGGGATTATCCTATTATTTCTAACATCCACTAAAAAAGCACTATGAAGAAATATATACTCATTCTCTTTTCCATCATCAGCTTTTGGAGCTGTAAAGAAACGGAAAACGAATCGATCGACATCACCGTTTTGCCTTCTGCCACCACTACAGGAGCCAACACATTCGGTTGCCTAATGGACGGCTGGGTTTATGTGGGAGGGCGATACCTGAATTGGGGACACTCGTATGTATGGACGTATGATTCATTCTACTATTACACAGAAGAAGACAAACTCTCCGTTAATGTTTCCGTAAAACCCGGTATCAATCTATCTTTCACTATTTTATCGCCCCAAGAAGGCAAAGAATCAACGATTACCGATATAGAGTTCGGAAGAGAAGAGCTGGAAGACGGAACAGCTTTCATAAGCCGTTTCGACACAGAAATGAAAATCATCAGTGTCACATTCGGTAACGGCAAACGGCTGACTAACGGACGTTTTGATATTCATTATACAGAACACGACAGTAGCAAATATCCCCAATAAATGCAACCCAAACACTATAGTGTAAAAATGTTCGACAAAAAACAACTTCCATTATAGTAGACGGTTCTGGGTGTAACGGATATTATGAACAAAAACTAATTGCCGAATGAATGGGTACGATGGATAAATTGAAAAAACTATTCAGGTTTACTTTCTTCTCCGGCTTTATTAGAAGGATTATTGCTTTTCTGGTACTCCTTGGGAGTGGTCGATTCATTTCCATCCCGAACTGCCATATAGTGCGGTGACATGATTTCAATGCCGGCCTCATTAAATTTATCCTGAATATTCTGATGCAAATCCGAATAAATCTGTGCCATCTTATCTGCCTGTTTGATATAAGCATTAATTTGATAGACCGGATACCAGTCGCTCAACGAAGTTTCCAACACAAACGGACGCGGATCGTCCACCACACCGGGAGTGTTCAACGCAGCATCAATCAATATCTGATTAACCTGCCGCCAGGGAACATCATAGCCGATAGATACTTCCGAGTGAATAATCAATCCATATTCACGGGCTGAAGTACTGTAGTTTACCGTATGAGATGACATGATAAATGAATTGGGAACAGTCACAACCTCATTTTTAGGAGTCCGGATACGGGTGACAAGAGGAGTTTTTTCGATGATATCACCTGTGGTATCATTCAATTTGATCCGGTCGCCCATCTTGAACGGACGCATATAAGTAATCACCAGTCCGGCAATAATATTACCGATAACCGTACTTGATCCGAGCGAAACGATCAATCCGACAAATACCGAAATACCTTGGAACACACCGGAATCGGAGCCCGGGAGATAAGGATAAATCATCGCAATCATAAATGCATAAAGCAGGAAACGGGCGATATGGAAAGTCGGCATCGCCCAGTCCGGGTAGAAGCCGTTGATTTTGAGTCGTCCTGCTTCCACTTCACGTGCCAGATACAAAACGAGACGCACCAGATACCTCACAGCATACCAAATAACGATAATGGTAAACAACTTAGGAATATAGTCAATGATACCCACAAAGATAGCGCGAATCGGATTCCATATATATCCTAACAGTTGATATGCCAACCCTTCTGTCTGCGGGAAGATGATAAAAATCAATGGTACGGTAAACAGTAGTTGCAATCCCATCAGTATATACCGCCCGATACTGGACAGGAATACTAACAGGTTTGCCTGTTTCTGCGCATCCAGCAATTCATATCCCTGGATAGATACCGGTTTTATCTTCGTGTCTTTCAGACGCAAAATACGCGCTTTCAGTTTACGGAACAACCAGTTGGTCAAGCGGAACAGAAAATACTGTCCTACAATTACCAACACAAAATAGAGCACACGCTTTGCCATTCGCCAAAGTCCGTGCTCCGCTTTCATCTCATGCAGTTTGGCGACAACGTTCTGTTGTCTTTCCTTAGCCAGCGAATCACGGGAGACTCCTTCCCACAAAGCGTCCTGATCGGTAAGAGAAAGCAGTACTTTGCTGCCGTACATCAAATCGGAAACAATGTCCGAATGGTCAATAGCAACAGAATCAGGTTTCAAATTAAAACGTCTTCCTATTTCTTCGATCGCTGCACCGGTCATCTGTGCACGTTGCTGGGGAGTATATCCACCACGTTTGGTGAAAAGGTAAAATAAGGTATCACCGTCCGCCACTACCGGCATGCCCTTAGTGAACTGCCGCAGGGAGTCGATACGCTGACGCTGCTGTGCATATTTTACGGAGTCGGCGGTAGCCATCTGGAGCTTCATCTGCTCCATTTCCATCCGCATATTCGCCTCGTTGAGCCGGGCTTCCTCCAATGATTTCCGCATATTCACCAGATGGATAGAATCCGAATCCCGCTTCAAAGGAACATGTCTGCCCGCTATTGTATCTCCGGCAAATATCTTCTTAACCGCCTGTTCCAACTGTGCTTGCGCCCCGATTGCCAGGAAAGAAAAGAACAACACCAGTAACGACCGTTTTAT
>ENA-OQJH01001023-OQJH01001023.1-human-gut-metagenome-genome-assembly--contig:-NODE-1023-length-12947-cov-1.810608_pt1 | contig 12947 bp, 16 predicted proteins | sample MGYA00242597_ERZ504763 | MGnify/ENA primary metagenome ERZ504763 (study PRJEB26092, sample SAMD00036359) | human gut metagenome | host: Homo sapiens | study: EMG produced TPA metagenomics assembly of... | reverse complement strand
AGCATCCGTATTAGTGAAAGGTACAACGATGGGAACAGTCACCGATATCGATGGTAAGTTTACCATAAACGATGTACCAAGTTCTGCTAGAACTTTGAAAATTAGCTACATTGGAATGAAAACTCAGGAAATTCCTATCAAAACAGGAACAATAAGAATTCTGATGAAACCAGATGCAGAAGTCTGGAGGAAGTAGTGGTAACCGGTATGCAAAAAATGGACAAGCGCCTTTTCACGGGAGCTGCAACAAAACTTGATGCAGAAGGCGTAAAACTTAATGGTATGGCAGATATCAGCCGTGGTCTTGAAGGCCGTGCTGCGGGTGTGTCAGTCCAGAATGTATCCGGTACATTTGGTACAGCTCCCAAAATCCGCGTTCGCGGTGCTACCTCCATTTACGGTAGCTCCAAACCATTATGGGTAGTGGATGGAGTTATTATGGAAGACGCTGTAGAAGTCAGCGCTGATCAACTATCTTCAGGCGATGCTGAAACTCTGATTAGTTCGGCTATTGCCGGTCTGACGCAGATGATATTGAAAGCTTTCAGATTTTGAAAGACGGCTCAGCAACCTCAATCTATGGTGCACGTGCATGGCAGGTGTAATCGTTGTTACTACAAAGAAAGGTAAAGCCGGAGTCAGTAGAATAAGCTATACCGGTGAATTTACTACCCGTTTAGTACCAAGCTACAATGACTTTAACATCATGAACTCGCAAGATCAGATGGGAGTATACAAAGAAATGCAACAGAAAGGCTGGTTAAATTTCGCTGAAACCTCCCGAACTGCAGAAAGTGGTGTATACGGAAAGATGTATCAGTAATTAACACATACGATCCTACTACCGGACAATATGCGTTATTAAATACTGACGAAGCTAAAAATGCCTATCTACGTGAAGCTGAAATGAGAAATACCGATTGGTTTGACACACTTTTCTCTCCCAGTCTAAGTCAGAATCATTCTGTAAGTCTTAGCTCTGGTACAGAAAAGTCATCGTTCTATGCTTCTTTAAGTGCTATGCACGATCCGGGATGGTACAAGCAAAGTGGAGTTGATCGCTATACAGCCAACTTAAATATGAATCATAATATCTTAAAGAACCTAAGCATAAATTTGATATCAAGTGCTTCTTATCGTAAGCAAAAAGCACCGGGAACTTTAGGACAAGACATTGACCTAGTAAACGGTCAGGTAAAACGTGAATTTGACATCAACCCCTATTCATATGCATTGAATACTTCACGTACATTAGACCCAAACACTTATTACACCAGCAACTATGCTGATTTCAACATTCTGAACGAATTGGACAACAATTACATGGAACTGAACATTGCAGATTTAAAGTTCCAAGGCGAGTTGAAATGGAAACCAATTACCGGATTAGAGCTAAGCGCTTTGGGAGCCGTGAAGTATCAATCAACTTCACAGGAGCACAACATTAAAGACCAGTCAAACCAGGCATCGGCTTATCGTGCAGGTCTAGATGACAAGACAATTATGGACCGCAATCCATTTCTTTATAAAAACCCAGATAATCCATATGCACTACCGATCTCTATCCTTACCGGAAGGTGGTATTTAATCAACGTAGAGACTATAAGATGCTAGGTTACGACTTCCGAGCTACAGCTAGTTGGAACCACGTATTTAATGATATACATATCACTAACTTCTTTGCAGGAACAGAAATCAACTCTACAGACCGATCAAAGAATTACTATCAAGGATGGGGTATGCAATACTCAATGGGCGAAATACCCTACTATGTATATGAATTCTTCAAAAAAGGTATCGAAGACGGCAATAATTACTACTCATTGAGTCAGACCCGTAGCCGTAGTGCCGCCTTCTTCGCCAATGCTACCTACTCTTATAAAGGTCGTTATACTGTGAATGGAACAGCCCGCTACGAAGGTACTAACCGTATGGGTAAGAGCCGCTCGGCACGTTGGTTACCTACATGGAACGTATCAGGAGCATGGAATGCCCACGAAGAAAAATTCTTCAGCAATTTAACTTCCGTTCTTTCACACTTTACACTGAAAGCATCTTATTCGTTAACAGCCGACCGCGGTCCGGCAGACGTAACGAACTCACAGGCTATTATAACCAGCTATAGTCCTTATCGACCATTTACTTCTATCCAGGAGTCTGGATTGTATATTAAGGAACTAGAAAATAGCGAATTAACTTATGAAAAGAAGCACGAGTTAAATATTGGTGCCGACATGGGCTTCTTGAATAACCGCATTAATTTAGCTGTAGACTGGTACAAACGTAACAACTACGATTTGATTGGTATCGTTAATACACAAGGCGCAGGTGGACAGATCCTGAAGTATGCAAATATCGCTTCAATGAAATCACATGGTATTGAATTCACTTATCAACCAAGAATATTAAAACAAAAGATTTCAACTGGAACACCGACTTATATTCTCTAATGCAAAAAATGAAGTCACTGATTTGAAACAAAATGCGAATGTGATGGAGCTTATTTCCGGTAATGGATTCGCTAAACAAGGCTATCCGGTTCGTGGGCTATTCTCTATCCCATTTGTAGTCTTGACAAAGATGGTATTCCAGTCATTATAAATGAAAAGGGCGAAGCGACTAGTACCGATATAAATTTCCAGGAACGCCAAAATACCGGTTTCCTGAAGTATGAAGGTCCGACTGATCCTACCATTACAGGTAGTTTGGGTAATATGTTCTCATACAAAGGTTTCCGTTTGAATTTATTTATCACTTATTCATTTGGAAAATGTTATCCGTTTAAATCCCGTATTCAAAGCATATTATTCGGATCTAACGGCAATGACTCGTGAATTTAAAATCGATGGACACTCCCCGGAGACGAAACAAAGACTAATGTTCCTGCTATTTTGAGCAAACGTATGTACGACAGCAATGAAGACTTGAAGTATGCCTACAATGCTTACAATTATTCAACAGAACGCATTGCAAAGGGGGATTTTATCCGTCTGAAAGAAATCTCACTGGCTTATGACTTCCCCAAAGCATGGATCAACCCATTGAAGTTAACAGACCTCTCGCTGAAAGTCCAAGCCACCAACCTTTTCTTAATCTATGCGGATGATAAGCTAAATGGTCAGGACCCGGAATTCTTTAATGCAGGTGGTGTTGCCTCACCGGTTCCCCGCCAATTTACTATTACTTTAAGACTGGGGTTATAATTTAAAATAAGAACGAATATGAAGAAATACATAATAATGGCCAGTGTGGCCGCGCTCGCAATAGGGCTCTCATCGTGTTCTAATTTCTTAGATGAGCTTCCCGACAATCGTACCGAGCTGAATGAAAACAATGTTGGCAAAATATTACTTTCCGCCTATCCTACTACAGCAATCTGTGAGATGGGAGAAATGTCATCAGACAATACTGATGCTTATCCGAATCGCTTTTCTTCTTTCAACCGTTTGCAAGAAGATCTCTATAAGTGGGCAGACTCTGCAGAACAAGATCAGGACTCTCCCCATGCACTTTGGGAATCTTGCTATATGGCAATCTCTGCCTGCAACGAGGTTTTGAAAGTGATTGAAGACGCAGGAAATCCAGCTTCTCTTAGCGCTGAAAAGGGAGAAGCCCTAGTATGTCGCGCCTATGCTCATTTTTTACTTGCCAATATATTTTGTAACGCTTATAGCAGCCAAGCAAGTTCAGACTTGGGTATCCCCTACATGAAAACGATAGAGACAACCGTAAGCCCTGATTATCAACGCGGAACTCTAGAGGAGGTATACCAAAATATTGAGAAAGATCTATTGGAAGGTCTAGATCTGGTTACTGATATTTATGCAGTCCCCAAATATCACTTTACAAAGAAAGCAGCTCAAGCTTTTGCTGCACGCTTTTACTTGTACTATGTAAAATCGGATAAATCCAATTACACTAAGGTGATCGATTACGCAACAAAAGTATTAGGAAGCAATCCAGCCACCTCTGTACGCGACTGGAAATCTTTGGGTGCACTAGACATAAATGGCAGTGTTCAGCCAAATGCTTATGTAGATGCAACGAATGGCGCTAACTTATTATTGGTCAGTGCAGGTTCTTATTGGGGATATGTTCATGCACCTTATGGACTAGGCGAAAGATACGCCCATGGACCGAAAGTAGGCAATGAGACATGCAATTCCGTCGGTCCTTGGGGAAGTGACTATTATATGGGTGTTTGGAGTAACTCAAGTGCACTGCCGACCAAAATCGTTGTTATGAAAATAACTCAATATAAAGAAGTGGTTGACGCAGTAGCCGGAACAATCAACGGACACATGATCAATGCAGCATTTACTACAGATGAAACATTACTCTGTCGTGCAGAAGCTTATGCGATGAAAGAAATGTATCCACAGGCAATTGCTGATTTAAATATATGGCGAGAAGCATACACACGTTCTACTACCCCGCTTACCACAGAATCTATAAACGATTTCTACGGAAGCATGGAATATTACACTCCTACTGAATCTACAGTTAAGAAAAAATTGAACCCCGACTTTACTATAACAAATGAAACACAGGAAAATGTAATCCACTGCATACTTCATGCACGACGTTTAACAACTTTACATGAAGGGTTACGCTGGCAGGATATTAAACGCTACGGTATTACTATCTATCGTCGTTTAATGAATGATAATGGTACTATTACCGTCACAGATAAGCTGGAACCCAATGATCCTCGTCGAGCAATACAGATACCGAGCGATGTTATTTCAGCCGGATTAAAACCAAACCCTAGAACTAAATAAAAATCGATAAGTTATGAAAAAATAATATAATATATACATTGATCGTTACTATAGCCGTTTTTTTAGGCTCATGTAATAAAGATGATATTGATACCAAACGCAGTATATTTGATCCTACTGAAGTTTATGAGCCCAACGAGTTTGACAAATGGCTACTTGACAACTATGTTTACACTTATAATATCCAGGTGAAATATCGTCTGGATGACAATGAAACGGATGTAGAATATCATCTGGTTCCAGCCAAGTATGACAACGCAATTACATTGGCTAAGATTGTAAAATTTGTATGGATGGAAGCTTATGACGAAATATGGGGAATTGACATGACCCGTACGTATGTCCCTAACTACTCCAATTCATTGGAAATGTTGCTTATACCGAGTCAGGTATGATCCTCGGACAAGCCGAAGGAGGAATGAAAGTAACCCTGTTTCGTGTAAATGAAATAGATAAAAACAATCTCAGTGTAGCTCAATTAAATGAGTACTATTTCAAGACAATGCATCATGAATTTACACATATTCTTAATCAGAAAAAGCCTATGATACATCATACGATCGTATATCGGAATCCGACTACGTAGGTTCAAGCTGGTATAGGGTATCTGAGTCGGTTGCTCTGCAAAAAGGATTTATCTCTCCTTATGCAATGGACCGTGCTACGGAAGATTTTGCGGAGATGGTTGCTATTTATGTCACCAATGACGCTAGTACTTGGGAAGATATGCTAGCAAGTGCCGGCACAACAGGAAGACCGATCATAGAAAAGAAATTTGAGATTGTATTTGATTACATGCTCAATTCCTGGGGACTTGATTTAGACAAATTGCGCGAAATTGTTTTGCGCCGGCAAAGTGAAATTACCGAATTAGATTTAAGTACGCTTTAATAATTGTAGGATATGAGAAAGATTAAAATATATGGCTTACTGACTTGCGTTTGCCTGATGATGCAATCGTGTCTGTTTAATGAAGATGATATCTTTGATGAATCTTCTGCACAACGGGCTATAGCCTCCGTCAACGAATGTCAGGAGATTTTAAAGGGCGCAGCCAATGGGTGGTTACTCGAGTATTATACAGGAGAAGACGGAGAATATGGTGGCTTCAATGTTTTGGCACGATTTGATGGCAATAATGTAATTATGGCTGCAGATTTCGCTACAGATAATTACGAAATTGGAGAAGAATCTACTTCCTTGTATAAAGTTGAATCATACCAGGGAACAGAATTAAGTTTTGATTCATACAATGAATTAATTCACGAATTCTGTGAACCGAGTGGTTATAATTCACCAGGATATGCCGGAGATTATGAGTTCGTCTTCAGAAGCGTTTCAAAAGAAAAGATCGTACTGACTGGGAAAAAACATGGAGTAACGTTGATCATGACACCTCTGCCTGCTGAAACAAATTGGCAAGAGAAACTGACCAATATTGCCAATGTCGTTTCACAGGTTCATATGTAACCTATAAGTTAATTGTGAATGGTCAGGAAATAACTAAAATGGGACAGGAAGAGCATGCCTTCTCAGTTACCAAAGTAGACGAAACCGGTGAAACAACCGTAAGTCTATATCCGTTCATATATACAGAGGAAGGCATTAAAATGTATGAACCATTAGTAGTTAATGGAGTAGAAATAAACAACTTCAAATGGGATAATGAAAACCTTACATATATTTGTACAGATACAGGTGTAGATGCAAAAATAGAATTCTATTGTCCGGAAGGATATCTCAACTATTTAGGCAACTATATACTACAATTAGCAAATGGGCAACGTATACAACTTGAGCTCAAACAAAAAATGATAGGAAAATCATTTGCAATGAATTTTGCTTTGAGTGGTACTCCTATTGAATTTGTCTATAACTATAATATGACAACAGACTGTATTGATGTACCTTCTCAGACAGTTGGCGTATATCAAGGTTACAACGTATTATTATATCCAGGAATTCCCGGAGGCAATTTCTATGCAGATGACTCAGCTGTATTCCAAGGACGTATTGCAAATACAGATCCGCTTACAATTAAGTTCACTTATGTAAACAATCCTATTTGCACCCTTATGTTGCTGGTATATCAAAAAACAGACGGTTGGTATGGATTCTCTACAATGTTCCAAGATGTAACATTGATAAAAGTTGATTAATTAACAAATAGCATATTATGAAGAAAATAACAAGCATATTTGCATTATTATTATGCGTATTCGTCTTCTCATGTAGTAACGACGACGATAAAGAAACATCTTCTTTGCAGATTGTTAGCTCAAATGTCACATTTGAATCTGCTGGAGGAACCGGTACAATAAAAGTTAACGCAATAAGTGAAATTACTGCTACCTCCAATAAAGATTGGTGTACCGTAAGCGTGAATGGAGATATTATAAATGTTTCTGTCATTGAAAATAATGATATGTCCGGACGTACGGCAGCTGTAACCATAACAGATGGTGAAGCATCCACTTTGGTTCCTGTTTCACAGGGTGGCTGTGTTATTCTGTATAATAAATCAGAATTGGGGCATGCTTTTACTTATGCAGGTGGTTCTGCTACAGTATCTTTCTCAACCACAGCATCTTATTCAATAGAAGTACCCGCCGAAGCCCAAAGTTGGTTATCATACACACTTGACGAAGAAAACAGAACTATAACATTTAATGTTGCTGCGAGTGCTGATAAAACCCCACGAGGAGCGGCAGTTAAAGTTACCGCAGGTAAAAAAACGATTTACTATCATCTTGGAGAGTATGAATTGAAAGACATCGCAGGCAAATGGAGAGTATCCTTTGTTGATGGAGATGATAGTACTCTAGCTGGAGAAATAGAAGTAGTTCAGGATGAAGAGGAACCTACCATCTTCTACTTGTCAGGTATTTCCAATTTCTTTGACCTACCGTTAATCTATAATGGAGAGGCCTTACTCACAATGGGAGGTCTTAATTTAGGAACATACGCTGGGAGATATAACATCTATACAGTAACATTGTCTGAAGGTGGATATGTCAGTTGGGATATGTCAACGCAATATGTTGCTTATCCGTCATCCATCAATGGCAATTTGCTTGGGTATTTGGTGATAATGGCTCCTGGGATGGAGACGTAGTCAATGGCATTGCCTACTGGGCATTCTCCGGTGCTGCAGGAACAGGAAGTGCAGGATGGTTGGAGAAATTCAACGCTCTTACACTAAGCAAATAAGACGGCAAGCGTGCTTAGCTAAGTCTGTCTCTCTAACATGTATAAGATTTAGCTTTACATTAATTATTCATATAAAGGGTGTTCAACATTGGACACCCTTTACATTATCCTTTTCCATATAAAAAGCAATACAAAAGATGATGTTATTATTAAATTAATTCGTATCTTTCGGACACACAAAAAAGTTAAACCAACAATCACACATATGAAAATGATTCTTTTCCGACTAATATGTTTAAAGACATGCCTACTATTAATCCCTGTACTTTACGCACAAAACAACTATCGTCCGGGATTTATCATCACTGTTCAGAAAGACACAATATATGGAGAAATCGACTACCGTACAGATAAGATGAATGCTAAACGCTGCGTCTTTCAATCACAAGGTAATGATACCGAACCAGTAACCTATCATCCTTTCGAAATCTTGGGATACCGTTTTACAGACGACGGTAAATACTATGTCTCCAAGAACATAGAATTGAAATACGGTGTCTCTACCCCCGTCTTTCTCGAATATTTGCTACAAGGAATGAAAGCTTGTACTACTATGAGACAGAAGATAACATACCAATCTATTTTGTTGAAGATAATAATACCCTTGTAAAAATAGATGCGCCCAAACTGTCCAAGCAGGCTACCAATATACAGTTTAAAGGCCAGACTGACCGATATATTCCCCTTCTTCATTACGCATTCAAAGACTGCCCAAGCCTGGCTCCCCAAATAGACCGGGCTCGTTTTCAGCCGAAAGGAGATGATAAAAATCACAAAAGAATATCATTATGCAATGTGTACCAGTAATGAAGATTGCATTGAATTTGAAGCAAAAGAAGATAAACGTTCAATACAGTTAGATATAACTCCTTATGTAGGAGTTATTCAATATAATGTACCATCGGGTAGTCCGATCGGGCTCTATAGCTCACCCGAACTATCTTACCTGGCAGGAGTCACTTTAGCTATCAGCAATAGACGGTGGATGAGTTCGCTCAGTGGTTGTTTTGATGTGTCTTTTTCCCGCATAACATCCTCTGCAAGATCATTGAATAATGAAAATTCATCCACTATATTTAAACATAGCGGAACAATGTTTTCGGGTAAGTTAGGAATACGCTATACCTATCCGAAAGGAATGGCGCGACCATTTGTTGAGCTTGGAGCAGACTTCAGTGGAATGATCAATGCCAAGATAAAGATAAATGATAAGAGCGAGAGATGGCTGGATGGTGTCTACCCTGCTATTACGCCAATGCGGGAGTAAAACTTCAAACTTCGCGGAAAAACAAACAAATGATATGCATACGCGCTCAATTCAAAGGCTTAAGAGACATGATGGAAAAATCAGCCTCGTTAATGGATGGTCAGGAGTGATAGGATATACATTTTAAGTACTGCATTATTCGTTTATATAGTACTCACACTAGGAAATCTCTTATAAAACCGTTTTTCTTGTTATACCCATATTCTACCCGACAATAAAACTCCCCTTATTTCAGCCTTTCGAATGAAATAAGGAGAGCCTTATATAACTGGGTTATCAGCTATTAATACTTGACTTCTCAGGTATTAATAACTGACGCGACAAGTATTAATACCTGAGAAGTCAGATATTAAGACCTGTCGTGACATATTAGAACGTTTGTACCAGAGTTTATTAACTACCGTCTTAGTAAGTCACTGTCAACGGTGTACGCACCTTCTGCGCATACTCAGCCATATACGCATTCCACGCATCAACCGTCTTGATAGCAGCCTTATCCCAGGCAGAGCCCCAGTAATAAGTATATTCCGAGCCCGGTTCATACTCGCTGATTGCCAGTACATGACCGTCAGCTCCACCGCGCAGCTCCTTCTTCTCCTTTTCCGGGAAAAGAGCGGTCTTTGCTTCTTTTACCAATGAAGGAAATGCAGCGCCGATAAATATCTTACCGTTACCCCCGCTTCTGTCGGTTGTAGGGTCTACATAGGTGATATAGCCGTTTGCAGCGTCTGCTGTAACCACACCGTCCGGTTCACGAAGAACGATTCCGGTAGTCACAGGCATCGCTTCTTTCAGGTTAGTATACGAAACAACGGTTTTATTCAGGTAAGAACCAGCATCCAATGTGATGACACGCGTTTCCACCACGTTAGAATCGCCACGAACAGTCAACGGATTAAATTCCAGCTTCACTGTGAAACGCAGCGGGCCATTATCAAGGATTTCCTGTGTCCGATAGCAATAAGGATAAATAATCGTATCACCCGCCATCAGAGCGGCTGTACCGCAGCCCAGCGTAGGACCTACGGCATAACAATCCATTCCGTAGCCGTGGTCAATGTGATAAGAGATGGCATTTTGCAGTTCGGCAGCCGCTTTAGGGTCTGTCTTTTTCAGTTCGGCAATTCTGGCACGCTTTTCCTTATCCAGTTCTTCAGCGTAAAGGCTTTCAAGAATCGGTTCCGTAGCGTTATACTTCGTAAAGAGGTCGTAGCCGAAACCACGTTCACCACGCTTCTGCAAGGCAGGGCCATAGGCACGGTATCCGCCCAGGTCATTCTCCCATGCCACATCGTCCAAACGTTCAGGATAATAGCGGCCGCAGGCAATTACATTATACGGGTCGGGAGTACCGGATTGGATAGTATAAGTGGCTGTGCCATTTGCTTTCACCGTAGCCGGGAAAACCACTTCTCGTCATACGTCACTTGATAAGGTACTTGCTGACCATCTTCACCAAGCACTACGATCTGAGCCGTATCAGCAGCTGCAGCTTGGCTGTAACGTCACTCATCGGAACCTCAACCATTTCACCTGTGCGCTCCAGCGCCAGAGGATTGGTTACTGTAACCGTCATTGACTGCTTGCTGTCAGCACAAGAGGCAAAACCCATCAGGCAATAGCAGCCAGAATAAATATCTTCTTCATATTATACACAACAAATAAGGGGATAGAATCAGGTAAAAAAACGAAAGGGGATAAATATAAACCGTAAACTATTCAACAGAAAAACGATAAGGTGACAGGCGGTAAAGAATCTCCTTACCACCCTATCACCTTATAATAATCTCTTGTTATCGTTATTTCGGCTGTTTTCCGATATAAGCCAGGATACCACCGTCTACGTAAAGAACATGGCCGTTAACAGCGTTAGAAGCCTCAGAAGCCAGGAATACGGCAGGACCAGTCAGTTCTTCCGGATCCAACCAACGACCGGCAGGAGTCTTGGCGCAGATGAATGAATCGAACGGGTGACGGCTTCCGTCTGCTTGTTTCTCACGAAGAGGAGCAGTTTGCGGAGTAGCGATATAACCCGGGCCGATGCCGTTACACTGAATGTTGTATTCACCATATTCAGAGCAGATATTGCGAGTCAGCATCTTCAGACCACCTTTGGCAGCAGCGTAAGCCGATACAGTTTCACGACCCAGCTCAGACATCATAGAGCAGATGTTGATGATTTTACCGGCACGCTTCTTCATCATGGCAGGCAACACAGCCTTAGAAACGATGAACGGAGCGTTCAAGTCGATATCAATCACACGACGGAAGTCAGCAGCTTCCATTTCGTGCATAGGAACACGGCGGATAATACCGGCGTTATTAACAAGGATATCAATCGTACCTACTTCTTTCTCGATAGTAGCAACCATTGCCTGAACAGCCGGTTCGTCTGTCACGTCGCATACATAACCGTGAGCTTTAATTCCCTTTTCAGCATAGGCAGCCATGCCTTTGTCTACCAACTCCTGGTTGATGTCGTTAAAACATACAGTAGCGCCTTGTTCCGCGTAAGCAGAAGCAATTGCAAAACCGATACCGTAAGAAGCACCTGTAACGAGAGCTACTTTACCTTTCAAAGAAAAATTCAAATACTGATTCATAATTTTTTGTTATTAAATGATGAAACTATTGTAGTTGTTTATTTTAAATCTGTAATTAATGAGAAGTCCTGATCGCCATAATCGAGGTTTTCACCGCCCATACCCCAGATAAAGGTATAGTTGTGGGTAGCCGCAGCCGAGTGGATCGACCATTCGGGAGACAGAACCGCCTGATCGCCCTTCATCCATACGTGACGAGTTTCGTCCACCTCACCCATAAAGTGGCAGATAGCGTGCTCTTCGGGGATTTCGAAGTAGAAGTAAGCTCCATACGACGGCTGTGCACGTGGCAGGCATCGTGTTCCATACGCTTCCCGGAGCAAGTTCCGTCATACCCATCTGCAGCTGGCAGGTAGGCAATACCTGATTGACCAGCATCTTATTGATGTTACGGTGGTTGGAACCTTCCAACGAGCCCATTTCAGCCACTACGGCATCCGCTTTCGTCACTTTACGGTCGGGATAGTTGCGGTGTGCGGTCAGTGAGTTGAAATAGAATTTGGCAGGATTGGAAGCGTCTTTGCTTTCGAACGTCACCACACGGTCGCCCGAACCAAGGTAGAGGGCTTCTTTATAGTCAAGTTCGAAAACCGCATCTCCGGCCTTCACTACGCCCGGTCCGCCTACATTGTAAATACCCATTTCACGACGGGTCAGGAAGAACGGAGCCTTCAGCGGGTCGATCGCTTCGAGTGTCAGCACCTCTCCTACCGGAAGCGCGCCGCCTACAACCATACGGTCGTACATGGAGTACACCATATTCACTTCGTTGGAAACAAATATTTTTTCGATTAAGAAATCGCGACGGATTCTTGCAGTATCATAACTTTTTGCATCCTCGGGATGCGCAGCATAGCGAATTTCATAGTTCGTTTTCATACCTTATTTATTTATAGTTATTGAATAAGCTCTCTTTCTCAAATGCACATCGTTTACGTACACGATGCAAAAATAGTAAAAGAAAACGGGTTAACCTTGCAATTTTGTTCCAATTATCCACCAAAAAATGTCCAGAATTGATGCAATGTACATCTTTTTAAACGAACTATAATACGTTTTGAAGGAGTTTGACGACTATTTTCAATG
>ENA-OQJH01001022-OQJH01001022.1-human-gut-metagenome-genome-assembly--contig:-NODE-1022-length-12950-cov-5.486548_pt1 | contig 12950 bp, 20 predicted proteins | sample MGYA00242597_ERZ504763 | MGnify/ENA primary metagenome ERZ504763 (study PRJEB26092, sample SAMD00036359) | human gut metagenome | host: Homo sapiens | study: EMG produced TPA metagenomics assembly of... | reverse complement strand
CTTTTTCCGGCTAGGACCTCGCCCTTGCTGCCCGGCCACCCTGCCAGATGCCCTGCGGGCCAGCGCGCGGCCCTGGCTCACCGACTTTGCAGCACAGGATTATACCCTGCTGGGCACAGTCCTGGAGTTTCTGGCCAACAACAGCGCCCTCCCCCACGCCGAAGCTCTGCCCGGGGCGTGGGATGCAAAAGCGGGCACTTACACGGTCACAGACGTTTCCCGGGCGGCGGTGCAGACCTTCCTCAGCGTTTCGCCCGCCTCGGGGAATGATGCCTCGCTCAGGGAGCCATAGCCCAGCACAAACGTACCGGAAAAATCCTGTTCCCCGCCGGTCAGGTCATAATCGCTCAGCAGGCTCAGGGCCACGCCCTGCGCCTTTGCGGCGGCGCGAAGGGCGGCATCCGGCGGGGCATTTTCAGACTTGCCAACAAATGCAGGCCGGTATGCAGGCCGGTCAGGGTCAGCTCATCCGGCGCAAAAGCAGCGCGCAGAGAGACAGCCAGAGCATCCCGCCGGGCCTTGTAGGCCACGCGCTCCCGGGCAAGATGCCGGGTAAGTAGCCCTCGCGGATGAAGCGGGCCAGGGTCTGCTGCTCAAACCGGCTGACGGTGCCGGAATAGATCCGGTACTTTGCCCGCCAGGCGGGCAGCAGCTGCCGGGGCAGCACCATATAGGCGATGCGGATGCCGGGGGCCAGACTGCGGGAGCAGGTGGAGAGGTAGACCACCGGGCCGTCGGCCCCGGCCATGCCCTGCAAGCTGGGCATGGGGCGGGTATCAAAGCGGAACTCCGAATCGTAATCGTCCTCTATGATATACCGCTGGCCCGGGCAGCGGGAGGCCCAGTGGAGCAGCTCCGTGCGGCGGCCCGCCGGCATGGTCACGCCCGTGGGGAACTGGTGGCTGGGCGTGACATAGCACACCGCCGCGCCCGAGCCGGACAATGCCTCAACAGAAAGGCCGTCCGCATCCACAGGCAGGCAGCAGCACGCCACACCGTTGTTTTCCAGCACCTGCTTCGCGCGCTGGTAGCCGGGATTCTCCACCGCCGTTTTGCCGGGCAGGAGCGGGGCCAGCAGGCTCAGCAGATACTCCATACCGGCACCCACCACCACCTGCTCGGCGGTGCACCGCACGCCCCGGTATTCCTCCAGATAGTCCGCCAGCGCCTGCCGCAGCTCCACGTCCCCCTGCGCATCGCCATGGTCAGCAGCTGGGGCGAGGAATAGAGCAGCTCTTTCTGCAGTCGGGCCCAGGTGCGGAACGGGAACAGCCCCGGGTCCACGCCCCGGGTGGACAGATCGAACCGGACGGGCGGCTCGGCTGCTTCCGGCGGAGCGGCAGACACCGGGGGCGGCACTTCCTCGGGCCGGGTGGGCAGGGCAAGATATTCCTGTACATAAAAGCCGCTGCGCTCCCGCGGCTCCATGTAGCCCTCGGTCGCCAGGATCTGATATGCCGCGTCCACCGTGTTGACAGACACCGACAGCTCTGCCGCCAGCCGCCGCTTGCCGGGCATCCGGGTGCCCGCCGGAATGGCCCCGCTGCGCATCTCGGCGGCAAGGCTCTCATAGAGCTGCTCGTACAGCGGCACCCCGCTGGCGGCATCCAGTGCTGTTGTCAGATGAAACATAAGACCTCTCCCCTTTTTGGATGCTTTGCCAAACTGACCCCATAAAAAAACTTATTCTGGGTATTTTCATGGTGCCAGTTTCGCGTATAATAGGAGCATACCAACCACACACCCAAATGTCAAGTAGTTTTATGGGTAAGTGGCTTTGAAACGGGCGAACGATCCTGCGAAACAGGATGGAGGGGTTTCGCCCCGAAAAATTGGAGGAAAAATCATGTCTACAACTGCAATGTGGCTGCTGCTGGCTGTGGTGATCGTCGTCATCCTGTTCGGCAGTGTGCTGTACAAGCGCACCTTTACCACCAAGGAGCTGGCCCTGACCGGCGTTATGGCCGCGCTGAGCCTGGTGGCATACCTGTTCTTCCGTGTGCCGTTCTACGGCGGCTCCTCGTTCCATCTGGCAACACCTTCACCGCCCTGACCGCCCTGCTGCTGGACGGCGTTTCCGGCGGCCTGGCCGGTGCGATCGGTCTGGCTCTGGCCGATATCCTGGCCGGTGACCCAGCTATGCCGTGACCACCTTTGTGCTGAAGTTCATCATCGGCATCACCTGCGGTGCCGTGGCCCACAAGGTGTTCAAGCTGCACGATCTCGACCGCCACAGCAAGGGCTACCTGCTCAAGGTCATCGTGGCAGGCGGCTCCGGCCTGCTGCTGAATGTCATCACCGACCCGTTCCTGGGCTATTTCCGCAACATTTACATCTTTGGCCAGGAGTACACCGTTGCACAGGCCCTGTCCAAGATCGCCGGTGGTGTCACCTTTGTCAACAGCGTAGCCTCCACCATCTGCGTGGTCATCCTGTATCTGGCCCTGCGCCCGGCTCTGGAGCGCGCCGGTCTGCTGCCCAAGGGCGAAAAAAAGTAAACCTCTCATCTCTTTCTGACGCATAGATGGAAAGCCCCCGGCCGGTATCCTCAACATGATATGCTGCCCCCAGAGTAGACAGAGTAAAAAGAAAACTCTGCGTACTCTGGGGGTATTTTCATGTCAAGCAAGAACAATCACCATACAGCGGAAGTAAAATATCAAAAAATGTCCCGTGTTGGACGCTGCAAGCTCACGTCCGTGCCATGAATCGAGCGGCCTAACGCCGATTTGCACAAAAATTCGCCGTTCCCTTGTGGAAACGGCGAACAAAAATCTTATATTATTTTTTCTGTCTGCTTGACGGGGCACTTCACGGACAGGCGATGTGGGACAGAAGCGCAGAAGATCAGCCCTCGATGAGCTCAACGGTCTTCATCTTGACGGGGTGGTGGCTTATCGTTCCAGTCGGTGCGGACGGAAGCGATCTTATCCACGACCTCCATTCCGGAAACGACCTTGCCGAAAGCGGCATACTGGCCGTCCAGATGGGGAGCGTCCTTGTGCATGATGAAGAACTGGCTGCCGGCACTGTTGGGGTTCATGCTGCGGGCCATGCTGATCACGCCGCGGGTGTGCTTGATGGGGTTGTTCACACCGTTTGCAGCGAACTCGCCCTTGATGTTCCAGCCCGGGCCGCCGGTGCCGTTGCCCAGCGGGCAGCCGCCCTGGATCATAAAGCCGGGGATGACACGGTGGAAGGTCAGGCCGTTATAGAAGCCCTCGCTGACCAGCTTCTTGAAATTCTCACAGGTGATGGGGGCGACTTCCTCATTCAGCTCAATGTCGATGATGCCGCCGTCTTCCATAGTAATGCGAACCATAACGCTACAATACTCCTTTTGTGTTGACCCCGCAGCGGGGTGTGTGGGGCAGAAATGCCTGCCCGGATATCCCTTATAGTATACCATAGGTTTTACAGGTTGCAACGATGCAGATGCAACCTTTTTGTAAATTTGGCCCCGATTTTTACAATTTTCCATTTATTTGCGCCGTGCTCTGCTGCATCTCCGTCATATCTGCCCAGAATCGCTTGGGGCAGTGGGTCATACGGCCCTTTTCGTTGTGGCGGGCCTTGATCTCCAGCGTTTTGTAAAACTGCTTCCACAGATCCTGAAACTGCTGCTCCCGCTCATCGGGCGGCGGAAGCGTCAGCGGTTCGGCCAGCTCCATGAGCTGAGCCTTGTGGTTCTGGTACAGCAGCACCGCCTGATGGACAGCATCATAGATCAGGAAGTTCTCCTCCGGAAAGCGGGCACAGAAATGCCCGCGCAGGAGGGGCAGAATATAGTTTTTGGGGTGGATGACCGCGCCCAGCATCCCCTCGTGCTCCTGAAAGCGGACAAAGCCTGAAACTTGTCCACTTCCCAGTCCAGGCTCTGCTTCATCTGGTAGAGCGGAGCCACCTCCGGGTGGCCCCGCCGCTTGACGGTGCCCGGCCCCAGTGCAAAGGCCAGGTGCAGGAACCGGATGAGCCGCAGCTCCTTATCCTCCCAGCCCGAGAGAAAATCCCGGGTGACGAGGAATTCCGTCTCTTCGCCCAGCCTGGCGCGGAAGCTGGCAAAGACCCGCCGGGCCTTTGCGCGGTCGGTTGGGATCTCCTTCACAGGGTATAGGGTAGCCGTCTCCCGCTCCGGGGGCCAGACCGCGAAGGGCAGCTCATGCTGGGCAAAGCTCTCAAACACACAGCAGAGAAAGCCCTCGAAGCTGCCATCATAGAGGTAGACCACGTCGGCATCGTGGAGCTTCCGGGCAGGGCTTACAGGCTCTGGCCAGACATTGCACTGCCTCCTCCCGCACCATTTTCTGGGCTGTGCGGGGCGGCACGCCCTGCTCCACCAGCCGATCCACGGCGGCGGGCTGAACATGCTCAGCTGCTCCACCCCGCCGCTGAATACGTTGGGGTCGATGAGCGCCCGGGTGATGCGCTCCCGCCCGGCGTGCCGCGGCCCGGTGCGCCCCGCAAAGCCCCGGCAGGTGATGAAATACTGCGCCCGCTTGAGCACCACGCCCATCCGCTTGAGCTCGTCCAGCCCCAGCGCGGCCTGTTTGCGGGCGTGCCAGATGCGCCGGGCGCTCTTGGGGCCGATGCCCGGCACCCGCAGCAGCATCTCAAAGGGGGCGCGGTTCACGTCCACCGGGAACAGCCCGTAATGCTGCACCGCCCAGTTGCATTTGGGGTCCAGATAGGGGTTGAAGTTGGGGTTGTCCCTGTCCAGAAGTTCCTCTGCCTTGAACTCGTAAAAGCGGAGCAGCCAGTCTGCCTGATAGAGCCGATGCTCCCGCAGCAGCGGCGGCTTGGTGTCCAGCGCGGGCAGGCGGGTGTCCTCGGTCACAGGGATATAGGCGGAGTAAAACACCCGTTTCAGGTGATACTTATTGTATAATCCTTCCGTTAATTGTAGGATGTGATAATCTGTTTCCGGGGAAGCACCCACGATCATCTGGGTGCTCTGGCCCGCCGGGGCAAATCTGGGGGCCTTGCGGTAGAGCGCCACCTCTTCCCGGTTTGCGGCCCCCTCCGCCGCGATCTGCTTCATGGGCCGGAAAATGGAGTGCCGCCCTTTGTCCGGAGCCAGCAGGTTCAGGCTGCGTTCACTGGGCAGCTCAATGTTCACACTCAGGCGGTCGGCCAGAAAGCCAGCTGTTCCAGCAGCTCCGGGCTGGTGCCGGGAATGGCCTTGGCGTGGATGTAGCCGCCGAAACGGTACTCCCCCCGCAGCAGGCGCAGAACCGCCAGCATCCGCTCGGTGGTATAGTCCGGGCTCACCAGCACGGCACTGGAAAGGAACAGACCCTCGATGTAGTTGCGGCGGTAGAATTCAATGGTCAGCTCGGCCAGCTCCCGGGGGGTGAAGGTGGCCCGGGGCACATCGTTGGACTTGCGGTTGACGCAATAGCTGCAATCAAAGGAGCAGCAGTTGGTCATCAGCACTTTCAGCAGGCTGACACAGCGGCCATCGGCAGTAAAGGCGTGGCAGCAGCCCGGGGCGTAACAGCTGCCGACCCCGCCCGCTCCTGCTGCCCGGGAAGCACCGCTGGAGGTACAGGCCACATCATATTTTGCGCTGTCCGCCAGGATCGTCAGCTTATCCATCAGGCTCTGTTCCATGGGACACCTCCGAAAATGGGTATAAAAAGAAAGCCATACTGGATGGCTTTTCTTTTTCAGGCGCTGGTGGGGCGTTTTTACCACTTCGCCTTGGTCTCCACCACACGGCCTGCAATGTGCAGGTGATTGAGCTCCTCGCCCTTGATGACCATTTCCTTATAGGCCGGGTTGAAGGGCTGCAGCACCACGCAGTTGCCGCGCTGGAGGTAGCGCTTGAGGGTGCCCTCGCCCTCGTCGCCGTAGATCAGCACGCCCAGGTCGCCGTTTTCCAGCGTGTCCTGACGGTGCACCAGGCAAGGTCACCATCGTGGATGCGGGGCTCCATGCTGTCGCCGCGCACAACGAGATAGAAGTAGCTGGAAGGGTCCTTGACCCGGGCATACTCCTTGCCGTAGTCTTCCTCATAGGCCAGCGCGCCGTAGCCCGCCTTGACCGTGCCGATGACAGGGATCAGGCTGTACACATAGCTGCCGAAGAAGCGCTCTTCGGTCTGGCCCTCCGCGGTGGGGTCGAACAGACCCAACAGATAGTCCGCGGTCGTGTCCAGGATCTCCGCCAGCTTTGCCACGGTGGTGGGGTCCGGGGAACTCTTTCCGCTCTCCCATTTTCCCACGGCCTGCTGAGTCACGCCCAACAGGGAAGCAAGCTCCGCCTGGCTCATGTGCTTTTGCTTTCGGCATTGCCGTAACAGCTCCGGAAACGACATTGTTCAACACTCCTCTGCTTGTACCGGGTCCGGTAAGGTTTTATCTGTATTTATTATACAACAAAAAGATGTTTCCGTAAAGAGGGAATCCGGCTTTTTCTCGAAGAAAAGTTGTCGTTCCGCATAAAAATGCGCACAACGAGCGGAAATTTTGATTTTGGGCTTGACAGCGCCGCTGAAATCTGGTAAATTAAATAGGCATTCGGTACGGCGTGTGCGGGTGTCCACGAGGAGAGATGTCCGAGTGGTTTAAGGAAGCAGTCTTGAAAACTGCCGTACGGCAACGTACCGTGGGTTCGAATCCCACTCTCTCCGCCATTTTTATTGAATAAGTGCAACACACTTTGCTCTGGAGTAGTACTCAAGAGGCCGAAGAGGCGCCCCTGCTAAGGGCGTAGGTCGTCTAAACAACGGCGCGAGGGTTCAAATCCCTCCTACTCCGCCAAGAAAAAGCTCGATGATTCTTTGAAATCACCGGGCTTTTTCCATTTTCAGAAACCAAAAGGCCGCCTCCTCGGAATTCGTTCCGTGAAAGCGGCCTTTCTGTTACAAGATCAGATTCGTCACCGCAGCCAGCACGCTCAGGTGCACCGGGTAGAACCAGTAAAACACCTTCTGCATGGCAGGGGTGCAGCGGCCCCGCTGCCCGTTGTAGAACCAGACCAGCACAAAGGCCAGCGGGGCGGTGAGCTCCCAGGCAAACAGCACGACTCCCACGATGCACTGCCGCTTGCGGTCGCCACGGGTCAGGTACAGCGCACAGATGATGAGCACGCCGATGCCGTTGTAGTCCGTACAGGCCAGAAGCGCCGCAAGCGTGCAGCCTGCCGCACACAAGAGTCCTTTCCAGCTGGCAGAGCCGTCCGGCTTTTCAAAATGCTTCAGACCTGCCATGGCCAGCACGCCCAGCGCCAGCGTCCAGTAAACGTTCTGCGCACTGAAGTCAAAGGGGGTGCGGAAGAACGCAAGGTCAAAGGGCACCTCACTGATGAGGCAAACAGGAACAGCCTCCGGACGTATTTTTTCACATCGTGGGTATGTACAAAGCCCTCCACCAGCAGGAAACAGAAGATGGGAAAGGCCAGCCGCCCGGTGAAGCGCAGCACCATGTCCAGCCGGTACAGCGGATAGGCGGAAAGGGTGTCCCGCGAGAGGGTGCCGCTGTCCAGCCCGGGCGTAAGGATACCCGCCTCAATGCAGGACGCGCCGATGTGGTCCACCAGCATGGTGATGCAGGCAATGGTTTTAAGGGCAGTGCCGCTGAAGCTGCAGCGCGGGGAAAGTGCGGTCATAAAAAAACACCTCGGTCAGTTTGTAAAAAATCGTTATAAGAACTATAACGGCGGAAAGGTGGCATTTCCTGCGTCTGCTGCGGCAAAATCTGCACAGAGCGTGCACAAATCAGCCCAAAATGCTTGACAGGACGGGCGCAGGATAGTAAAATCAAGAAGATAATTGAACTATCTCAAACCAAAGATGAAAAAGATTCACAGAGGATCAAGCGTCTCCGAACCAGATCAGACCGGAAGGAGGCATTGGGAATGACGCTGTTTTCTTATGAGATTTTCGACGCAGTTGCACGGCAGGGCAGCTTTAACAAGGCGGCTCAGCAGCTGCATCTGACCCCCTCGGCCATCAGCCACGCCATCGCCGTGATGGAGGCCGAGCTGGGCTTTACCTTATTCAATCGCGGCAAAAACGGCGTTACCATGACCAGCTACGGCGCTTCGCTGTACCCCTCCATCCGTGCGGTGCTGAACAGCGACGAGGCCTGCAGCAGAGCATTGCCCGCCTGAACGGCCTGGAAAAGGGCAAGGTCAAGCTGGGTGCCTTCAACTCGATCTGCTCCGGGCTGCTGCCCAGCATCCTCAAGGGCTTTATGGACCACTACCCCCAGATCGAAGTCGAGGTCTATCAGGCACCTACGACGATGTCAAGGAGTGGCTGCGCACCGGTCAGGTGGACATCGCCTTCCTCTCCAACAACTGCCGGGAGGAGTTTGTTCTGACCGAGCTGTTCCACGAGCCGCTGCTCTGCATCACCCCCATGGACTGGCCCGAGCCGCCCAACGGCGTGATGACCCCCGCCTGATGAACGGCAGAACTTTGTGGTGCAGTGGGATGCCACCGACGCGGAGATGCGTCAGTTCCTCAAGAAGTATTCCATCTCCACGGAGCGCCGCTGCCATGTCATCGATGACCAGTCGAACATTGCCATGGTCGAGGCGGGCCTGGGCATTTCCATCATGCCCCGGATGCTGCTGCGCAACTGCACGGCAGCGGTCAAGATCTACCCCATCGAGCCCGAAGAGGACCGGGTGGTGGGTCTGGCCGTCCAGCGTCCCACCGCCATGGCTCCCGCCGTGGAGCAGATGTTCCACCACATCGTGGAGTGCTGCAAGGATCTGGACTGAACAACAGTGTAACATAACGGGCCGGTGTGCGCAACACCGGCCCGTTTTTTGCCGCCCGGAAAACTTTGGATTGTATCCCCGCCCGGGATACGGTATACTAAGAAAAAATCCATTCTGGTTTTTGAGGGGAAAAATTATGGATCGAAGAAGTTTTTGCAAGGTGCTGGGGTTTGCGGCCGGCAGCACTCTGCTGCCCGGCTGATGGTCCGGCGCCGGGCAGAGCTCCGTGGGACGCGCAGTACCGGATGGCCGCTACGCCATTGGCATCCGCAGTGACCTGAGCGGCTGCGACCTGACCCACACGTTCTATTACTCCGACAGCTTTTTCACCCACCCGGCCACCCAATATGACCACCAGCTGGCACTGGCAACGCTGGGTCTGGTCTGCGCTGCGGCCAACACCATAGCCAGCGATGCGGAATACTGGGTCAACGGCTCCGTGGGGCGGGAAGCCCACATTGCTGCCGCCTACGAGGCCCTGGGCTTCGGGGACGCGCTGTTCTGCAACTACGACCTTGACACCGGCCGGGCCGGGGACTTTGTGGGCTATTCGCTGGCCCGCAAGACCCTGACCCTGAACGGCCAGCGTACCACCTTGTGGCGCTTATCCTGCGGGGCGGCGGCTACGGCGGCGAGTGGGCCAGCAACTTCCACATGGGCGATACCAGCGCGCACACCGGCTTTGTCACGCCCGTGGCGGCGGTGTTTGCGTCCCTCAAGGCCTATCTGCCGGGCCGGCAGAGCGGTGCCTTCAAGCTCTGGCTGGGCGGCTACAGCCGCGGCTCCATCATTGCAAATCTGCTGGCGGCAAAGATCGCCCGGGAGCTGCCCCAGCTGGGGCGGGAGAACATCTATGCCTACGGCTTTGCGGTGCCTGCGGCCCTGACTGCCGCTGACCGGCCTGACCTGCAGCAGGATTTCGATGCCAACCACGCCCCGGACGGCACCCTGCTGGAAAGCTGGCCCGAGAGCAACATCTTCAGCATCATTTCCAGCGGCGATGCGGTGGCCCGGGTGCTGCCCGCTGCCTGGGGCTACCACCGCAACGGCTGTGACCGCTTTCTGCCCGCCACCCGGAATGCCGAAGAGCTGGCCGACCTGGATGCACTGGGGGCGGAATTCGGCCCCACACCGCTGGTGGTCAGCAGCCTTGCCACCGCCGAGGACACCAGTGCCCTCATCGACATCGTGGCCAAGTTCTGCGTTTCCCGGGAAAATTTCCACCAGAAGTACGAAACCGCCATCATGGACATGATCCAGTGTGCCTTTATCCGCTCCGAAAAAGAGGTGGTCGATGGCTACATCCTCAGCGACGGTGAGATCGTGGAGCGGCTGCAGACCCTTTCCCACATGAAAGAGATCGATTACTGGCAGATCGTGGGCAGCGTCTGGGCTGCCTCCACCATGAGCCGCCCCATCCTTGAGCGGTACGGCCAGAACGTGCCCCTGCTGGCCCGGCAGATCCTGATCCCGGTGCTGGCGGTCGGCCTGTGCTACGGCATCGAGACCGATGTGGTGCAGATGGTGGCCCAGTACATCATCCGTCTGCTCACCGCCCGGGGCGAGCTGGACAGTGTTCTGCGCGCGGCGTTCTGCCACCACCCGGAAAACTACATCTCCCTGATGGAATACTACACCCCCGAGGAGCACGGTATGGAACCCTTTACCAGAAGATGATTCACTTTTCTTCACCTTCCGCCTGAAATCTCTCCACCGGTGAAACGCCTGCGATTCGTTGAAATCCCGCTTCCTCTATGTTACACTTGAGTTTATCAATTGGAAAAGAGGAAAAAAACATGGAAACTCACCACAAGCGCAGCGCGTTTTCCGGCAAACTCGGATTCGTGCTGTCCGCCGCCGGTGCGTCGGTCGGGTTGGGCAATATCTGGCGCTTCCCGTATCTGGCCGCAAAATACGGCGGCGGCATTTTTCTGCTCATCTACATCCTGCTGGCTGTCACCTTTGGCTACACCATGATCATTGCCGAAACGGCGTTAGGCCGGATGACCCGCAAAAGCCGGTGGGCGCTTACAGCCATTTTGGCAAGGGGAAGGGGCTGGCGTTCGGCGGCTGGATCAACGCCGTCATCCCCATCCTGATCGTCCCCTATTATTCGGTCATCGGCGGCTGGGTCATCCACTATCTGGCCCAGTATCTCACCGGCCATGGCAGCGCGCTGGCATCGGACGGGTATTTCTCCGGCTTCATCTCCAACGGTCTGCTGGCCGAGATCTCGTTCCTGCTGTTCGCCTTTATCACGCTGGGCATCATCTTTGCGGGCGTGCGCAACGGTGTGGAGCGCGTTTCCAAGGTGATGATGCCGGTGCTGGTGGTGCTCTCGGTGGTCATTGCCGTCTACTCGGTCACACGGCCCGGCGCACTGGCAGGCGTAAGTATTTTCTGGTGCCCAACCCGGCCAACTTCTCGTGGATGACCGTGGTTTCCGCCATGGGGCAGATGTTCTACTCCCTCTCCATTGCTATGGGCATCCTGGTGACCTTTGGCTCCTACATGAAAAAGAACGTGTCCATTGAGCAGTCCACGGAAAACGTGGAGATCTTCGACACCGCCATTGCCATCATGGCGGGCCTGATGATCATTCCCGCCGTGTTCGCTTTTTCGGGCGGCGACCCTGACACCCTGCAGGCGGGCCCGGCCTGATGTTCATTACCATCCCCAAGGTCTTTGCCAGCATGGGCATGGGCACTGCCGTAGGCGTGCTCTTCTTTGTGCTGGTGCTGTTCGCGGCCCTCACCAGCTCCATTGCCCTGACCGAGAGTGCTGTTTCTACCTTTGAGGACGAGCTAGGCTGGGACCGCACCCGCTCCACCATCCTCATCGGCTGCATTATGATCACACTGGGCAGCCTTTCCGCGCTGGGCTACGGCCCCCTTGCCAGCGTGACCGTGTTCGGGATGCAGTTCCTCGATTTCTTCGACTTCCTGACCAACTCGGTGATGATGCCCATTGCGGCCATTGCCACCTGCCTGCTGGTCTCCCGGATCGTCGGCGTGGAAAAGATCGAGGAAGAGGTCACACGGGAAGGTCAGCCCTTCCGCCGCAAGCCGGTGTTCAACTTTATGCTCCGGTATCTCTGCCCCATCTTCGCGGCTATCATCCTGGCCAGCTCGGTCGCCAACGCACTGCTGGATCGCGATGTGACCCTGTTTTCTGCACGCAAAAAGCCCCCGGCCTGTATCCTCACAGGCCGGGGGCTTTTCGATCACTCTTTTTCAAACACAAGGAAGCGGAACGCGATGTCCGTGGTCAGCTCGGGCAGGGCGGCCAGGCGGCTGCGCCATCTCGCGGCGTTTTCCAGTAATAGGGGGTCATGGCGAACAGCGCCTCCAGCTGCCCGGCAGGCACCGTGATGCTGCCCGAGACTTCCCGCTCCCCGATGGGACGGAAGCCCTCATAGGCCACCTCCTGCACCGGATTTTTATAGGGCGTGTCGTAGAGGACAGCCTTCATCTGGTAGAGGTGCTCTGCACCGGGCACGACATAGATCATCCGTCCGCCCGGGCGCAGCACGCGCCGGAACTCTTCCTGCGCAAAGGGCGAGAAGCAGTTGAGCAGCAGGTCGGCCCATCCGGTGCGGACAGGCTGGGCAAAACTGGATGCCACCGCGTATTTTGCGGCAGGCAGCGCCTTTGCGGCCAGACGCACCGCAGGCTTTGCGATATCAAAACCCGCCAGCTGCACCGGCCGGCCCGCCTGTGCAAAGGCCTGTGCAATGCAGCGGTCGTACCAGCTCGCCGCAGCCCGCATCCAGCAGATGGAGCGACGCATCTGCCCCGGCGGAAGCGCCGTACGCAAGGCACAGTTCTCCCAACGCCCGGCCGAAGATGCCGTAATACCCGGCGTTCAGGAAGGCACGGCGGGCGGCGACCATCTCTTTGCTGTCACCCGGGGCCTTGGTGCGCATACTCTGCACCGGCAGCAAGTGCCAGTACCTCTCTTTGCCCGGTCAAAGCTGTGGTTCCTGCCGCATTTCAGGGCAGTGTCCCCGGTCAGGGGTTCGCCGCAGAGCGGGCACTGCCAGGGGGCAAACGGCTCAGGTTTCATCGGTGTGATCCTCAATGGGTGCGGTGGCACCGCCGTGGGCGGTCATATACTCTTCAAAGCTGGTGAACTTCTGCTGGGGCGGGCGGCGGCTGATCAGCATCAGGCCCGGGTCCTCGTCCCGTGCGGGGGCGGTGTTCCGGCTGCGGCCGTGGGGTG
>ENA-OQJH01001021-OQJH01001021.1-human-gut-metagenome-genome-assembly--contig:-NODE-1021-length-12961-cov-2.089917_pt1 | contig 12961 bp, 18 predicted proteins | sample MGYA00242597_ERZ504763 | MGnify/ENA primary metagenome ERZ504763 (study PRJEB26092, sample SAMD00036359) | human gut metagenome | host: Homo sapiens | study: EMG produced TPA metagenomics assembly of... | reverse complement strand
TTTTAATTTTTTCTTGATTCGTATATCATCACCGATTATCTTTAACAATGCATAGCTGCTTGGTGATTCTCGAGAAAGAGCGCTCGGTATAAAGATTGGCAAGCGATTCAAGAGAAAGATTTGTTGAGATGATCGTTGATTTCTTGTGAATGAGACGTTCGTTGATACATGTAAAAAACTGTGCGGCAATGAACGCATTTGTGTACTCGCTTCCAAGATCATCAATGATCAGAAGATCACAGTTGAATATATAGTCATTCATATTTTTTGAATCGACGTCATTGCGGTCAAATTTTGTCTGCGTAAGTACACTGAAAAGCTGCGGCGCCGAGAAATAGAGAACCGAAAATTCACGTTCCATGATTTCGCGGGCGATACAGGTGGAAAGGAAAGTCTTTCCGACTCCGACGCTCCCATAGAAAAAGAGATTGTTGAATTCCTTTCCGAAGTTATTTATAAAGCGATGGCATATATTTAATGTCTCTTCCATCATAGCGCGGGCGTTTTTTCCCGTTGTTTTATCATACTGGGAGGCCGGATAAAAATCAAGGTCAAAATAGTCGAAAGATGCTTCTGTCGGAAATTCTTTGATATTGGACTGTTCATATAAAAGCTCAATAACGGAGCGTTTGAAACAGTGACATTTTTCGTTTCCGATATATCCGGTGTCCATGCAGTCGGGACAATCGTAGATCGGTTCCAGATAATCTTTGGGAAATCCGGCAGAAGTAAGAAGGTTCTTTTTGTTCTGCCGCAGGATTGCAAGCTCTTCTTTGAGAGAAGACAATGCTTTCGGATCGCCGTTTAGCATTTTTTTGCCATACTGCACTGAAAGGATGGAAATCGATTCATCCAGTGATTTGAATTCCGGAAGTTTTTTGTAAACTTCTTCATAACGCTTCATTTGAAGATCGTGATTTTTCAATCTGGTTTGTTCGTACTCCCGCATCAGTGCATAATATTGTGAATTTTTAAGTGCCATGGAGATACTCCTTCTACTTGCCGTCTGGCTCAATGATAATCGTTTTGTTAATTGCTTTTCAGCAGTTGTTCTTCAAGTGATTCCATATCGTAACTGCGGCGCTCAAAATTGTTCAGATTCTTTGTTACAGGTTTTTGCCGCGCGGCAGTTCTTACGGCAGAGTTCTGTTTCTGATGAGCTTCGTCAAGCGCCGAGATCTCTTTTAAGTGACGGATATTGTGTTCATGCCACTTTGTCAGAATAGAATCGGCATATTCAAAGCTCGGCTGGTGTGTAGAGGTAATCGTGCGTCTGCACGCCTCTGCGATAATGTCAGAGGAAAATGCATACTGCTCAGACCATTTTTTGATAAATTCAAGTTCTGAGGCAGCAGGTCCTCTGCCTTTGATACCGAACGCATTCAGTACAGTGTAGCAGCTTCTGGAATAGAGCATAGACTGCTCTTTTGCCTGAGAGACTGTCTCGATTCCTTCTTCGACCCATGAAAAGCGACCTTTTTGATATAGTGGATGCTTTTATGTCCGTTTTCTACACAAGATTCGATCAAATACTCAATCAGATCTGCCGACATATGCAGTGTATCATAAAATAAGTAATTGTCTCCATTTCAGTATGTGTTAATGTTTTTCCCAAATATTGTTCTGCAATAAAGAGGAGAGATTTTATTTCTTTTTGTGCCCGAAATTCGTCAATAGCGACGGCTTTTTGAATGGATGCATTTGAAGCGGATGCTGTCTGGCGTGAAGCTGTGTGCAGCCCTTCTTTATTATGTATAGAGTGAACCGGATCTGTCAGACCTGCAGATAAAGAAATATCTGACTGAGGCTGAGAAGGAAGATTCCGGTCGGACACATTTTGTATCGTGGAGCGGACAGTCTGCGGCGCAATGCCTCCGGCAGGAGAATCGGTATTCCGGGACGCGGGAGGAGTCCATGCACATGCAACTTTGCAGTTCGAGAGATGTGATTTTTCCGTCCGCCGCATATTCTGATCGGAGCAGTCCTTCGGATTCCCAATATCTAAGCGCCCGCAAGATGTCTTTTTCCGTATTGTTGAGACAATCTGCAATCATAGAAAGTGTCAGCGCAGGATTGTCGTCTTCGGCATGCCGCAGAAGAAAAAGATATACTTTTATAAATTCGCCGTTGGCATTGACCATGTAATTGTCGATAAAATCGTTTGGCAGCAGCGTCGCGTTTGTCTGAAATTTATTTTTTAATGTCAGTGTTTTCATACTTACTCCATCCTGTTTCATTATTCTTAAGTGTTTTGTGAAGGTCAAAGCGGCGCTGCCGCGTTTTCCCGGTTCAGCCCGCGCCAATCGCAAACGCGTCCTGCGGACTCAAAGCGGCGCTGCCGCGGTTTGCTCATGAAAAGGCGCTCACTCCATCTCGGTACTTGTTCGCAAAGTCATACGAGTATGACTTATGCTTACAAGCACGGAGATGGGCTGAACTGGGGTTAACAAAAAGCGGACATGGAATCCGCTTTTGTCAGGTGTTTCTTATATAGTATCATTTTACTGCCGGGTAAAAAGGGCTTTTTTGTTGGTAACTTGCTCTTTTTTGTAGATAACTATGTGGAGAACTTAAAAATAGCTTCTACGATGTTTGTTTTAGCAGATTTTCACCGATTGTAACAACGTCTCCGGCTCCCATTGTGATGAGCAGATCACCGGGACGGCAGTTTTCTTTCAGGAATGCTTCAATCTGTGCAAAGCTTGGGAAGTAGTGCGTATCTGTTCCGAGTTTTTCGGTTTCTTTCGCCAGATCTGCCGAGGAGATGCCGAGAGTATCTGTTTCTCTTGCAGCAAAGATATCGGCAAGTACGAGGTGGTCTGCATGAGAGAGCGCCTCTGCGAATTCATGGAAGAACGCTTTTGTCCTTGTATAAGTATGAGGTTGGAATACACACCACACACTGTTGTGCAAAGAGTGCTGCGCTGCTTTTAATGTGGCAAGAATCTCTGTCGGATGGTGTGCATAATCATCAATAACAGTTACTCCGTTAAATTCCCCTTTATATTCAAAACGGCGGTCTGTTCCTGTAAAAGACAACAATCCTCTCTTAGTGATATCTATAGAAAGACCAAGAATATCAGCAACGGCAATGGCGGACAGAGCGTTTGAAACATTATGGTCGCCTGTTACCGACAACTGGATATGATCCGCATATTCACCGCGGCGGAACAAGTCAAATGCGACATGTCCGTTTTCGTCATAAGTAATATTTTTCGCGCTGTAATCAAAACATCCGTTTGTTCCGTATGTCACGACATTGCAGGAAAGACCTTCGTATATCTCGGCATAATCTTTGATCTCGGCATTGATAATAAGAGTTCCGTCTTCAGGAAGCAGTTCCGCAAACTGATGAAATGAATGACGAATATCTTCCAGATCTTTGAAGAAATCGAGGTGATCCTCTTCGATATTAAGGATTACGCTGATTTTTGGGAAGAAATGAAGAAAACTGTTCGTATATTCACATGCTTCCGTAATAAACGTACCTGAATTTCCGACACGGATATTTCCTCCGATCGCCTTCAAAATACCTCCGACTGAAATCGTCGGGTCGAGATCTCCTTCCAGTAAAATATGAGAGATCATGGACGTTGTCGTTGTTTTCCCGTGAGTTCCGGAAACTGCGATCGGCGTATCGTAGTTTTTCATAAGCTGTCCGAGCAGTTCTGCGCGGGTCAGCATCGGAATTTTCAGCGCAACTGCTTCGATCAGTTCAGGATTATTTCGATTGATTGCCGCAGTGTAAACGACACAACCGATATCCCGTGTGATATTTTCCGCTTTCTGACCATAGATAATATGAGCGCTTCAGAAACCAGTTTCTTCGTTAAAGGAGATTCCTTTGTGTCGGAGCCGGATACAGTGAATCCTTCTTTTAAAAGGATTTCCGCAAGTCCGCTCATGCTGATACCGCCGATTCCTATAAAATGGATATGGATCGGTTCGTTAAAATCAATTTTATACATAATGCTTCCTCTTTTCTTTCACCTAAATGGGTTGAAAGTAACAGTTTCGTCTGCGCCATTCGTAAAATCGCGCTGTATAGCTGAACTGTTACAATTAAAATGCACCGTTATTTCTATGTGTAACAATCGTTTTTAAAAATTAGTCATAAATATCATAACCTACTATATTATACTATATATGCAAAAAATTGAAAGAAGTTCTTTTTGTGCGAAATAAACAAAAAGTTAAAAATGTTAAAGAAAAAAAAATTGTAAAAAATGATTGGATAAACATGAAAATATGATATAATAAATATATCTAACTAGAAATGAGGTGACGTAATGTTTAAAAAAGAGATGATTGCAATGCTTTTAGCAGGCGGGCAGGGCAGTCGATTGGGGGTTCTTACAGCAAAAGTTGCAAAACCTGCCGTAGCATTTGGCGGAAAATACCGTATTATCGACTTCCGCTGAGTAACTGTATTAATTCAGGAATTGATACAGTAGGAGTGCTGACTCAGTACCAGCCGCTGAGGCTGAATACTCATATCGGAATAGGAATTCCGTGGGATTTAGACAGAAATGTCGGAGGTGTATCGATACTTCCTCCTTATGAGAAGAGTTCTAACAGTGAATGGTACACCGGTACGGCAAACGCGATTTATCAGAATCTTGATTATATGGAGACGTATAATCCGGATTATGTTCTTATTCTTTCAGGCGACCATATTTACAAAATGGATTACGAAGTGATGCTTGATTTTCACAAAGCGAATCATGCGGATGTGACGATCGCGGCAATGCCTGTTCCGATTGAAGAGGCGAGCCGGTTCGGCATCGTTGTTACTGATCATGAGAGCAGGATTAAAGAGTTTGAAGAAAAACCGGAAAAACCAAGCAGTAATCTGGCGTCGATGGGTATTTATATCTTTAGCTGGCCGGTGTTAAAAGAAGCTCTTATCAAGTTGAAAGATCAACCGAATTGTGATTTCGGAAAACATATTATTCCGTATTGTCACGACAAAGGGGACAGGCTTTTTGCATATGAATATAACGGTTATTGGAAAGACGTAGGAACATTGAGTTCGTACTGGGAAGCCAATATGGAACTGATTGATATTATCCCTGAATTTAATTTATATGAAGAATTCTGGAAGATCTATACGAACAGCGCGAATATCCCACCTCAGTATATTGCGCAGGACGGAGTGGTAGATCGGTGTATTATCAGCAACGGAACAGAGGTGTACGGGGAACTGCATAATTCGGTTTTAGGCGGAAGAGTGCGCGTCGGAAAGGGAAGTGTCGTTCGTGATTCGATTATTATGCAGGGAGTAACGATTGGAGAGAACTGTGTGATAGACAGGGCGATCATAGCAGAAGATACGGTAATCGGAGATAATGTTGTGATCGGAATCGGAAGCGATGTGCCGAACAAGATGAAACCGAACATTTACAGTGGAGGACTTGCTACGATCGGCGAGAACTCTGTGATTCCGTCAAACGTGCAGATCGGAAAAAATACTGCGATCAGCGGAGTGACAGCGGCGGAAGATTATGAGGACGGCGACTTGCAAGCGGCGAAACCTTGATAAAGGCAGGTGAGAGAGTATGAGAGCAGTAGGACTTATTTTGGCAGGAGGAAACAGCAGGAAGATGCGCGAGCTGACTGCAAAAAGAGCGGTGGCTGCGATGCCGGTAGCGGGAAGCTATCGTGCGATTGATTTTGTACTCAGCAATATGACAAATTCTCATATTCAGAAGTTGCCGTGCTGACACAGTACAATGCCAGATCGCTGAACGAGCATCTGAACTCATCAAAATGGTGGGATTTCGGAAGGAAACAGGAGGATTGTTCGTGTTCACGCCTACGATTACGGCTGACAACGGATATTGGTACAGAGGAACGGCAGATGCCATTTACCAGAATCTGGATTTCCTGAAAAAATGTCATGAACCATATGTGATCATTACTTCTGGTGATGCGGTTTATAAGCTGGATTATAATAAAGTGCTTGAGTATCATATTGCGAAGAAAGCAGACATAACGGTTGTGTGCAAGGATCTTGAACCGGGAGAAGATGCCACGAGATTTGGAACGGTTCGCATGAATGAAGAATCAAGGATCGAAGAGTTTGAAGAAAAGCCGATGGTGGCTCATTCGCATACGATTTCAACAGGAATTTATGTTCTCCGCAGAAGACAACTGATCGATCTGATCGAGCATTGTGCGGAAGATGAAAGACATGATTTTGTAAACGATATTTTGATTCGTTATAAAAATCTGAAAAAAATATACGGATATAAGATCAACAGTTATTGGAATAATATCTCAACGGTAGATGCGTATTATAAGACAAATATGGATTTCCTGAAACCGGAAGTAAGAAACTACTTTTCAGAGAGCTTCCAAGCGTATATTCAAAGGTAAGCGATCAGCCGCCTGCAAAATATAATCCGGGCGCAGTTGTGAAAAACAGTCTTATCGGAAGCGGAAGCATCGTAAACGGAACGATTGAAAATTCCGTTATCTTTAAAAAAAGTATTTGTCGGTAATAATTGTGTGATCAAAAATTCAATTATATTGAATGATGTATATCTGGGAGATAATACATATATCGAAAATTGTATCGTAGAGAGCAGGGATACAATAAGAGCGAATACAAGATACGTCGGAGAAAACGGCGTAGAAGTTGTAGTAGAGAAAAATGAGCGTTACGCATTGTAAAAAAGCGGCGTAATACTCCGAAAAGGCAGAAAAGAAAGGAGATCTGAACCTATGCAGATCACAGATGTACGAGTGCGAAAAGTTGCGAAAGAGGGAAAATTAAAAGCGGTTGTATCCATTACGATCGACGATGAATTTGTTGTTCATGACATTAAGTTATAGAAGGAGAGAAAGGAATGTTCATTGCCATGCCAAGTAAAAAAGCAATGGACGGTGAGTACAGAGATATTGCACATCCGATCAATTCTAATACGAGAGAACGGATTCAGTCTATGATTTTAGAAAAATATGAGCAGGCATTAGCAGAAGAGCCGGATGGGGAAAATCCATAGATAATGTATGATAGATACCTGATAATATGAAATATAAAACGTACCCTAATAAAAGAAAACGCATATCAAGAAGCGTGTCGGATCATTAGGGTACGTTTTAGTTTTATTTATTGGCTGACGATGACTGTTTGATAACCGGCGCTTCGCAGCGACGTTCTGTTTCTGCCGCATCGTGAAGTGTGGGGAAAACGCCTACCATGACTCGGTATAATCCGTTTCCCTCGACGACAGAGGCAGGAAAGTCAAGTTCGGACAACTCCCGGCGGAGTCGTTCGGCATACAGGGGATTACGAAATGCGCCTGTTTGAACTGTGTAGCGAGGCGGAAGAGGAACGACAGGAACGTTGTCTTCATTAGGAAAGGCATCATCAGGATATGTGTTTTCATCAGGCAGCGGAGCGACCGGAGCTTCATTTTCATCCGGAAGAGGAACAACAGGGGTATTGATGCCGAGTGTATCGAGGATGCCTTCAGCTATGGCAAGGGCGATATCGCTGAAGTTATCGTCAAAGAGCATGTTGTCCGTGTCAGAATTGATAAATCCGACTTCGACAAGAACCGCAGGCATTTTTGTGCGTCGGAGGACAACGAGCCCGGGGCGGGCTTTTACTCCGAGATTTACAAAACCGATCCCCTCAAGTTGTTCGTTTATATTTTCCGCCATCTCCAGTTTAATGCCGGATTTGTCGTAGACAAGAGATTCGACTCCCGAGACAGCGTTATCTTGCGGAAAAGAATTACGATGGATAGAGATGAAAAAATCGACTCCGGCTTCATTTGCTTCCATTGCCTTTTGATAAGGCGACTCGTAAATATCTGTCGTGCGAGTATAGAGAACATCGATTCCCCGCTCCTGCAGAATCTGTCCGATGGCAAGTGTAAGAGAAGTGTATCGATCTTTTCCTGTCTTCCGTTGTATACAGCTCCCGGATCGCGTCCCCCATGTCCGGCGTCAAGCATGATTGAGTACGGCAAAGTAATATCCTCCTGAATTTTTTATCTGATCTATATAAAATATGCGCTCAGATAAGTAATGTTACAAAATGGATCAATCCCGGAATGTGCCTTTTGGTACTTTCGGGATTGATCATTTTGTGCTTTGTTTATAAAAATCCGCCGTCAATGCCTATAATCTGTGCGGTGAGATAGGCGGGACTTTCGGCAAGGGCAAGGACTGTCCTTGCAACTTCTTCACAAGTTCCGAATCTGCCGGCGGGAATTTCTTCGCAAAGCATATTTTTTTCTTCTTCATTTAAGCGGGAGTTCATATCTGTGTCAATGACGCCGCAGGCAACGGCGTTTACCGAAATGCCGCTTGGCGCAAGCTCTTTTGCCAAAGCTTTTGTCAGGCCGTGGAGTCCTGATTTGGAAGCAGAATAAGCGGCTTCACAGGAAGCGCCCGCCGTTCCCCACATGGAAGAAATATTGATGATTTTCCCGCATTTTTCAGATACCATATGAGGGATAGCTTCTCTGCAGCAGTAAAATGCAGAAGAAAGGTTTGTGTCGATCAGATTTTTCCATTCCGAGTCGGAAAGATCGCTTAATAAGCCGAAATGGGAAATTCCGGCATTGTTGACGAGGACATCAACGCTTGGCAGACTTTTATTTTGCAAAATATGCTGCGGACAACGTCGGGATCGCTTACATCGCCGGGGAGAGCTGTGCAGCCGCCGCCGGAAGCAAGAATTTCATGTTCGGTTTCAGCCAGTTGTTCGACTGAGTTTTTACAATTTATAAATACATGATAACCGTTTTTGGCAAAGGCGACGGCGCAGGCGCGCCCTATTCCTCTGGAAGATCCGGTGATAAGGACATATTTTTTCTTCATTGTTTTCGTACCTTTCAAAATAATTGATTGTCAGAGAACAGTATATCAGGAAAAATTAAGAGGCGCAAATGAGGAAAAGCTGAACGTCGTAATTGTCTTGTACTTAGATTACGGTTGTGCTAAAATTTATAAATAAATTTATCGAGAAAAGTGAATTGTGCGAAAATTAAGAAAGCGGAGGATGCGGTATGATAAATGAGGCGATCGAATTTGCGGCAAAGGCACACGAGGGACAGTTGAGAAAAGGTACGAAGAAACCTTATATTGTTCATCCGATAGAGGTGTCAGAGATTGTATCGGCAATGACAGATGATGAAGAAGTGATATGTGCGGCGGTGCTGCATGATACGATTGAAGACTGCAGGGGGATTACAAAAGACGTTTTGAAGCTCCGTTTCGGAGACAGAGTTGCAGAGCTTGTAGCGCAGGAAAGTGAGGATAAGACGCTTAGCTGGAAAGAACGCAAGAGCGCGACGATCGCCAGATTAAAAGACGCACAAAGAGAAGTACAGTTGATCGGTCTTGCAGATAAGCTCTCAAATATGCGGGATATCGACAGAGATTATCCGGTTGTAGGAGAGAAGTTATGGGAGCGTTTTCGGATGAAAAGCAAAGCGGCGTTGGAGTGGTATTATAAAGGGGTTCGGGACGCTTTAAAAGAAAACTTTTCCGAAGAGGAAGAGTATAAAGAGTATTGCGGTTTGATCGAGAAAAATTTCGGATCGTCTGAGATAGACATGTCATGGGACAAGCAGGATGTCTGACGCGACAGAGATCTGTTTGCTCAGATATAAATGAATACAAATAACTATAAATAACCGGGCAGAATGCAGATAAATATTTGTGTTCTGTCCGGTTATTATATTTAATTCGGTCAAAATAAGTCAAAAAAGATTATATTTGTGCAAATTCAACGAAAATAAAATGAAAACTATGTGAATTATTATGATTGAATTTGACTGAATATGATTATATAATGACATCAAGAAAACAAAAAGACGCAAAAAGAAAAGGAGGAATGGAGATGATCTATACAGTTACATTTAATCCGTCCTTGGATTATATCGTTTCTGTAAATGATTTTCAGCTTGGACTTACGAACCGGACGGATTCGGAATTGATCCTTCCCGGAGGAAAGGGAATCAATGTATCGACAATTTTAATGAATCTCGGAATTGACAGTACAGCGTTTGGATTTGCGGCAGGATTTACGGGAGAAGAGATTATCAGAGAAGTAGAAGCGATGGGAATCCGTTCTGATTTTATTAAGATCGACAGTGGGATTTCACGGATCAATCTGAAACTGAAAAATATTGACGGTACGGAAATTAACGGTTCAGGGCCGGAAATAAGCGAAGAGAAGATCGAAGAACTATTGAGGAAACTGGATATTTTGGGAGAGGGAGATATTCTTGTTCTTGCGGGAAGCATTCCGGCATCGATGCGGCGGACATGTACAGTACGATCATGGAACGGCTTCAGCATAAAAATGTAACGTTTATTGTAGACGCTACAAAAGATTTGCTTATTAATGTATTAAAATACAAGCCGTTTTTGATCAAGCCGAATAATCATGAACTGGGAGAATTGTTCGATGTCAAACTGACGACAAGAGAAGAGGTGATTCCTTACGGGAAAAAACTTCAAAAGCAGGGCGCGAGAAACGTTCTGATCTCTATGGCAGGTGAAGGCGCGGTACTCGTAGCGGAAGACGGCAGTGTGTATGAAGCTCCGGCGCAAAAGGAACTTTGGTAAATGCAGTAGGTGCAGGCGACTCCATGGTTGCCGGATTTACGGCAGGATGGATCGAGAAGAAAGATTACAGACACGCATTTTATATGGGGGTATCCGCAGGAAGTGCAAGTGCATTTTCTGAATATCTTGCAACAAAAGAAGAAATCATGGATCTGTACGAAAAGGTTTCAAAATGAATAAAAACGAACTGTGTACAGTAAAGATGTAAGCAGAAAAGAAAAGTAAACAGAAACAAACAGAAGTAAACAGTAATAAATAGAAACAAACAGAGTTAGAAAGAAACAAACAGAGCCAAACATAAGCAAACAGAATCAAACATAAATAAACAGAAGCAAATAAGCAAAAAAATAAACGGAAGAAAACGAAGATGAACAGGAGGTTTGAGAATGAGGATCACAGATCTGTTGATAAAAGGAGTATTTCGTTGAGCGAGACTCCGAAAACGAAAGTGAAGCGCTTGACAGGATTATTGATCTTATGGTTGCAAGCGGAAAGATCAACGACCGTGAAGCATACAGAGAACAAGTATACGCAAGAGAAGAAGAAAGCACCACAGGAATCGGAGAAGGAATTGCCATTCCTCATGGAAAATGTGATGCGGTAACGAAACCGGGTCTTGCGGCAATGGTAGTAAAAGACGGAGTAGAATTCGACGCATTGGACGGACAGCCGGTTACGCTGATGTTTTTGATCGCAGCGCCGAATACGAAAGATAACGTACATTTGGACGTGTTGAGCAAGCTGTCGGTACTGATGATGGATGAAGTATTTGCCGATGCGCTGAGAAATGCAAAAAGCGCCGATGAATTTCTTGATATTATCGATAAGGCAGATGCGGAGCAGGGCGATATTGACGAGCGTCTTGCAGATATGAACGAAGCTTCTGCAAACGGATTTAAAATTCTTGCCGTAACGTCCTGTCCGACAGGAATTGCCCATACTTATATGGCGGCGGAAGGTATTGAGAAAGCGGCGAAGGAAAAAGATTGTTTCGTGAAGATCGAGACGAGAGGCTCGGGCGGAGCGAAAAACGTTCTTACAGAGAAAGAGATCAAAGAAGCGGACTGTATTATTGTAGCGGCAGACGCGCAAGTTCCGATGGATCGTTTTGACGGAAAGAAAGTGATCATCTGTCAGGTATCAGACGGAATCAGTAAAGCGCCTCAGCTTATCGATCAGGCAATGTCCGGCAACGTTCCTGTATATCACAGCGGAAACGAAACGTCCTCTTCGACAGCGGTGTCTTCGTCAGGAAAATCAGGAGGAATCGGACATAAAATTTATACACAGCTTATGAACGGCGTTTCTCATATGCTTCCGTTTGTAGTAGGAGGAGGAATCCTGATCGCGATCGCATTTTTGATCGACGGTTTAAGTATCGACCTTAATTCTCTTCCGGCGGATGAAAGAGCGGCTTTTGGTACGATCACGCCGGCTGCGGCTTTGTTTAAACAGATCGGAGGAGTTGCGTTTGGATTTATGCTTCCGGTGCTTGCGGGCTACATCGCGATGGCGATCGGAGATCGTCCGGCGCTTGCAGTCGGATTTGTAGGCGGAATGATCGCAGCAGGCGGAAAATCAGGATTCTTAGGAGCGCTTGTAGCAGGATTTGCGGCAGGATACATTATCGTAGGTCTGAAAAAAGTGTGCGGCAAGCTGCCCGAAGCAGTCGAGAAAATCGCGCCTGTATTATTGTATCCGGTATTTGGTATTTTGATCATGGGATTACTGATGACGTTTGCGGTCGAACCGGTTATGGGAGGCAGTCAACACCGCTTTGAATGCGGGACTTTCCAGCATGAGCGGAACGAGCAAGATCCTTCTCGGAATGATCGTCGGAGGAATGATGTCGATCGATATGGGAGGTCCGTTTAATAAGGCGGCATATGTGTTCGGCACTGCGTCTATCGCGGCGGGAAATTATGACATTATGGCGGCGGTTATGGTCGGAGGAATGACGGCGCCGTGCGCGATCGCGCTTGCGACAATGCTCTTTAAAAACAAATTTACAAAAGAACAAAGAGACGCAGGTCCGACAAACTTTATTATGGGTCTTGCTTTCATTACAGAAGGAGCGATCCCGTTCGCTGCATCTGATCCCCTTCATGTGCTCCCGGCCTGTATCGCAGGATCGGCGGTTGCAGGAGCGCTTTCCATGGCGTTTAACTGTAGCTGATGGCGCCGCACGGCGGAATCTTCGTATTCCCGGTTGTAGGAAATCCGCTTCAATATCTGATCGCGCTTGTTGCGGGAACAGTTGTGTCGGCATTGCTGCTCGGAGTATTGAAAAGAAAGCTTAAAAAGTATAAAAATATAAAGAATAAAAACTGTTTGTCCTCAAGCGGGAAACAGAAAAATAAAGAAAAGA
>ENA-OQJH01001020-OQJH01001020.1-human-gut-metagenome-genome-assembly--contig:-NODE-1020-length-12973-cov-1.774716_pt1 | contig 12973 bp, 15 predicted proteins | sample MGYA00242597_ERZ504763 | MGnify/ENA primary metagenome ERZ504763 (study PRJEB26092, sample SAMD00036359) | human gut metagenome | host: Homo sapiens | study: EMG produced TPA metagenomics assembly of... | reverse complement strand
AAAGGCGGCAGTGACGGAATGGATGGAGGTTTCTTTTTCCATATCAATCGTCACATCGAGCGATTGTCCGAGATGAATCCTTGCCACGAGCCATCACCATAGGTCCAATCGCCACGTATGCCGTCCGTCAGAGCAGTGTTTCCCTGTGCCGGATAATGGGAGCTGTAAGGTGAATTATAAATCACCTTTTACCCAATGCCAAATGGCTGACCGGTTGAAGCGACTCGGGACGCTGCCGATTTCTTTTTTCAAATCGAAAGGATGGTATCCTTTGCCTGCAAATCGGTCACTGCCGACAATGCACGGGTATGGAAATCCGGCCATGACTTACGTTCCGGAGCCGACCAAGCTGTTTCCGCCAATGCCAGGATTCGGGGGTAAATCATATACTCCACGTGTTCGGGAGTGGGAATGTATTCCACCCATAGGTTGCCCTGCACACCGTAGACCAACTTCGCCTGTTCCGCAGTTAAAGAAGCGGGAACGGGATTGTAAGAATATACTTTCTTCAACGGCAGGTATCCACCGATGGCTTCCGGCTGCGAATATGGGGCATCCTGATAACTGTCCAGATAGCAGTAGGCACCCGGCGTCATGATGCACGATGGCCGGAGGTTACGGCAGCGATGCCACCCTCTTCTCCACGCCATGACATGACGGTTGCGTTGGGGGCAATGCCTCCTTGCAGAATCTCGTCCCATCCCAGCAGATGACGTCCATGATTGTTCAGGAACTTCTCAATGCGGTGTATCAGGTAGCTTTGCAGCTCGTCTACATTGGCAAGATGCTCGTCTTTCATTCTCTTCTGACATTTCGGACAGGTCTTCCAAGCCGACTTGCCGGCCTCATCGCCACCGATATGAATGTATTCGGAAGGGAAAAGTTCCATGACTTCCGTCAGCACATTTTCCAGAAACGTGAAGGTTTCTTCATTGCCGACACAGAAATCGGAGTTCTTGTAAGGTTCGCCCGAACAGGATAACTGCGGGTAGCTGCCAGCACTTCTTCCGAATGGGAGGGCATCTCAATCTCGGGAATCACCGTGATATAATGCTGACGGGCATATTCCAAGATTTCACGAATATCATCCTGGGTGTAATAACCACCGTAAGCTCCGGGAACATCGAAACGGACATATTTACGTCCGCCGTTCCACCATTGCTTCCAGGTGGGATCTGTACGCCAGGCCGCAAATTCGGTCAGCAAAGGGTATTTCTTGATTTCTAACCGCCAGCCTGCCGCATCGGTCAGATGCAGGTGCAGACGGTTGATTTTGTAATACGCCAGTGCGTCTATCTGTTTCTTTATAAACTCTTTGGTAGAAAAGTGGCGGGACACGTCCAGCATCAGTCCACGGTAAGCAAAACGGGGAGTGTCTTCTATCTCGACAGAGGCTATGGAATAGCTGCCTGCCCCCGAAGGTTGTGCCAACTGCAACAGGGTTTGCATACCATAGAATAATCCGGCTCCCGAAGTGGCGCGTATCAGGATTTGTTGCGGAGTAACGGAAAGAGTATAGCTTTCCGGTGATGGCAACTGGTGGTTCTTGGGGGTTATCAATAAGAGAAGCATCTGTTTCCTGTCTTTCTTTCTCGCTTCCTTTAATTGAACAGGTAATGCCTTCAGGTAATTCTCCCAGAGCTTCGCTTCTCCACCTTGTAGGTTTGTATAAAATCTTGTCTTTTCTGACAGTAAAAAGAGCCCGTCCCCTTCTCCATTTTTAATGGGACAGGTATGACGGACTGTGCCAGAATGGGATGTGCATGAAAGCACATCCCCAGTATACATAAGAAAAGACAAAACTTTAGTGTATTCTTTTCTTATATTCATTAATCAATTTTGATTTCGTCTACAAATAAAAATGCGTTTTTGCCTTTTCCACCATGCCATTCCGGAAGCATTTTCTCCGGTGAAGCAATGACTCTCACATATTGGGTAGTCACAGGAGCAAATGTAAGTTGATGGTCAACAACTCCGTCTTTGTCCGTCTCCTTCATTGCCGGATATTCTTCGGAAGCAATCTTTTTGAAAGTCTTTCCATCGTCTGAAACTTCTACGGACAGGTTTCTGGCGTCAAACACCCAGTCGCCCTTTGCTACATTGACAGAGATGGCCACACTCGAAATTTCAGTAGGTTGCTGAAGGTCGATCGTCATGTCCATGTCGTTTCCGTTGAAGGCGATCCAACGGCCTGACCGGTAACTGCTATTTCCTTTCAAACCATCGTTTAACGTGGAAGCTCCTTTGAAGAGGTATTGTTCATTGATAGGTTGATTGGCTACAATCGGCTTCATGCTGGATTTGCTGAAGTCAATCTTCTCTGTCAATGTCTGGCTCTCGCCGGTAGGACGAATGGCTTTGGCGGACAGAGTGGCATTTTCTTTAATTTTCAACACTCCTTCGTAAATGGGAGAAGCAGTAGTGGGTTCTGTGCCGTCCAAAGTGTAGTGGACAGGGGCATTGTCGATAGTAGACAAAGTAACGTCCATCGTTCCTTCTGCCGGATTCGGTTCAAACTCGGCTTGTACGCCGAACGCGTGTTTAGCGTAGTTGTATCCTTCGGCATCATACCACTTAATCAGTTGAGGAAGACGAGACAAGAAGTCGGCATAGTTTTTCTTTTCAGGGCTGGACCACTGAATTTCACACAATGCAGCCCAACGAGGCAATACCATGTACTGCGCGTGAGGGAAGGTAGCGATGTATTCTGTCCAGAGGTTGGCTTGCACACCCTTGATATATTTCTGTTCTTCCGGAGTCAGAGAAGCCGGCATCGGTTCGTAGCTGTACACTCTTTCCAACGGCAGGTAACCACCGATACCAAATGGTTCGTTATCTACGTCTTTAGCTTGGTAATAGTCGAAATACAGGTATGTGTTCGGTGTCATGATGACATCGTGTTTCTGTTTCGCTGCTTCGATACCGCCCTTTTCACCACGCCATGACATAACAGTAGCGTTTGGAGCAAGTCCGCCTTCGAGGATTTCATCCCAACCGATAATCTGACGTCCGTGGTCGTTGAGGAATTTCTCGATATGGTTGATAACGAAGCTCTGCAGACGTTCTTCCTTGCTATGCTTATCATCCGACTTCAAGCCCAGCGCCTTGATACGTGCCTGGCATTTCGGACATTTTTCCCAACGTACTTTCGGACATTCGTCACCACCTACATGAATATATTCTGAAGGGAAGATTTCAATCAGTTCGCTATATACATCTTCGAGGAATTTCAAGACTTGATCGTTTCCGGCACAAAGCACATCTTCTGATACTCCCCATTGTCTCCATACTTCGTACGGGCCACCGGTGCATCCCAATTCGGGGTAAGCGGCAAGGGCAGCTTGCATGTGTCCCGGAAGGTCGATTTCGGGAATAACTGTGATATAACGTTCGGCAGCATACGCTACTATTTCTTTCGCCTGCTCCTGAGTATAGAAGCCACCGTAAGGTTTGCCGTCGTATTCACCGGAGTTACGTCCGATGACTGTTTCTGTTCTCTTGGAACCTATTTCTGTCAGCTTCGGATATTTCTTGATTTCCAGACGCCAACCTTGGTCTTCGGTAATATGCCAGTGAAAACGATTCATATTGTGTAAAGCCATCATATCAATATAAGTTTTCACTTCATCTACTGTAAAGAAATGACGGCTGGTATCGAAGTGTGCACCACGATAGCCAAAGCGGGGAGCGTCATTGATTTCTACAGCGGGCATGGAAATGTCTGCGCCGACAGCCACAGGCAATGATTTGCGCAGGGACTGGATGCCATAGAATACACCGGCCTCGGTAGGACCGGCAATCGTGATTCCGTCACCGGTTACTTTCACTGATAGGATTCCGGATTTTCGTTTGCCGTGCCCAATGTCAGTACGATTGCATTCTTACCTTCCGTTCCGGCTTCGATAGCGAAATCTTTTCCGGTAGCGGTTTTCAGATAGTCGGCTAGAATTGTGCGTTGCGCTGCATCTTCTCGTTTCCTTCCGGATAGAGGATTTTCACACCGCTCTTCAGAATGAAGGGATTTCCTTGAGCTGTTACAATTTCTTGTGGCATGGGGATGATCTGGTAGTTGGCTTCCTGTTGCGCCGATTGGCAAGAGGCAAAAAGTCCTGCTAGTGCCAGACATCCGGTTAACTTTAAGAGTTGTTTCATAAACTAAAAAATTAAGTGTTAAGTTATTAATAAATTAATTATAGGTTTCACGAATATGTTTGATTGTCAAAGGGATCTCCTCTCCTTTCTTTATTTGGGGAGAAGTGATAACAACTGTCTTACGCTCTCCGGGAAGGAGGTCGAAAAAGTTGTCACTGAAACGGGCTCCCTGCAAAGGGATTTCAATAAAGACGTCTTTTGCAAGAGCGGGAGAAAGCAGAGTCAATTCGCACACGCCGTCTTTCTGTTTTATCTTGCAGGAAACGGTTGTCTTGGGCAGAAGCAGGTCTTTCGTCTTTCTAAAGAAGTAGACTGTTTCGGCTACCGTATGCCCGGATTTGTCTTTCAAGGTCAGTTGCATGAAGCAATGGCGCAGGTCATCCGCAAGCGGGCGCTTTGCAGGAAAAAACAAAGTGGTGAGCGAAGTGCGATATACACATTGGGAAGTGTTGGCCGGAAGAGTCAAAGAAGGAAGGACAACCGTTCTTCCGACTTTCTTTCCTGCAAAATTCGTCAGTCTCATTTCCAGCGTCAGTTTCTCCCGGGTGTCAAGATGATCGGAAAGCAGGTAAACACACAGGTTGTCACCTTCCAGCAAAGGGTTGATATGAACGGGAGCAAATGCACGCTTTGCCTGATAATGCAAGGCTTTCCAGTTACCGTAGTAATCAATACCCGACCATGACACTACCGGCCAACTGTCATTCAATTGCCAATATAATGTACCCATACAATAGGGACGATTGCGGCGGTGCGCTTCCAGACCGTGACGTATGCCATGTCCCTGCAATACTAGTCCGACATAGACAAAGTCTTCAAATTTTTCGGGAATGATATAGTCACGTTCCATATAGGTGCGAATCAGCATTGCCGATGCTGCTTTTCTGATGGGCATTCATCACCTCCGATTCGATTTGATATCTTCAGGAGCCGCAAAGGTGGCAATAGTCTTCATCTCCGGGAAGGACTGGAAACCGAATTCGCTCATGAAACGAGGGAGGTCTGCATCTAGTGATTCGAAGTTTTCCGCCCATACCATACTCCCCAGTTGTGGCTGTCTCCTATCCCCCATGATTCGGGGCGTCCCCAATTGGCTAAATATGGGGAGCTGTGTATATAAAAACGGTCGGCATCCAGCTCTTTTACCTTGGTAGGAAGGAGTTGGCGGAACAGTTTGTCATAGCCTTGGAACATTTCCTGATAGATTTCCGACGTGAATTTCTTGTCGAATCCCCAATATTTCAAGGCTTCCAGTATTTCATTATTGCCACACCACATCGCCAGGGAAGCATGATTGCGAAGACGGCGAATGTTGTAGCAGGCTTCTGCTTCTACTCTTTTCAGGAAGGTTGGGTCGGACGGATAGGGAGTGCAGGCAAACATAAAGTCCTGCCATATCAGTATTCCGTTTTCATCTGCCAGGTCATAGAAACGGTCGTCTTCGTAGGTTCCGCCTCCCCACACACGAATGACATTCATGTTGGCTTCTTTGATGTCCCTAAATAAGGTTTGGTAGCGTTCGGTAGTGACGTTAGTCAATAGAGCATCCTGGGGAATGTAATTGGCTCCTTTGGCAAACATCGGAACGCCGTTTACTTCAAAATAGAAGGATTCTCCGTCCTGATCTTTTTCATTGACGAGGCGAACGGTGCGCAGTCCTATCCGGTGGGATTGTTGGGCTACGACTTTATCTTCTACGATTATTTGAGCGGAGAAATCATACAAAGCGGGCTTTCCCCAGCCATTCGGCATCCAACGTACCGGCGACAGCACTTCGGAAGGAATAGATATATGATTGATTCCGGGCTGTAGGGTGATTGCCTGGCTAATGCCTTTTTCTGTGTTTCCTTCGAAGGAGGTATTGATTCTCACTCTGCTGAAGTGCTTGAGGAGGAGATTATTATTTCATTCATTGGATAGTTTGCCTGCTGGTCGGTCAACGAGAGTTGCTTTACGTGGTAGTCGCTGATAGAGGCTGCGTCGTAAAAACGGATGGTCACCGGACGCCAGATACCACTAGTCACCTGCGGATTCCCCAGTCCCAACCATAACTGTAAGGGGCTTTACGGGAGAATACGCTTACATGTTTTTCGTGATGGTCGTTGTCTGCCGGATAGTTGAATCCGTTAGAGTTATATTGAGGCATTGTCTGCCGGATGGGTGAATGAAATAAATGTGAAGAAGGTTTTCTCCGAGACGGAGTTGTGACTTGACGGGTATCGTATAGCCGACGAACATGTTATCGGCTTTCAACAACAGTGCTCCGTTGAGGTATACATCGGCGTATGTATCAAGACCTTCAAAGACTAATTGGGCGTCGTCCCGTTTCAGTTGCTCGGGGGTAACTGTAAAAGCAGTCCGATACTCCCAGTCTTCATTTTCCACCCACTGAATCTTCTGTTCATTGATACCGTAAAAAGGATCGGGAATTTGTTTATGATAGATAAGATCCTGATGAACGGTGCCGGGAACCTGTGCCGGTCGCCATAGCTCCGTGCCTGCCTGGGAAATTCCCAACCTGCATTTAAAACCACAACTTCGGAATTGTCATTGCTCTGCGCATATGCCATACTGCAACAGCATAGTAGTCCACATGCTATTTGAGTCTTTTTTCCGATTAAATTAATCATCATAGTGGGGGCATTAGATATTAACGGTTTCAAAGATATTACTTTTTCAGCAAATTTCACTGATAATTTAACAAAATATGTTGTTTTAGCGTGAGCTGTCCAGAAAGCCACAATTAAATCGCCTAAAATTTCAGCTTATAATTAGTTAAATAAAGAGTAGTATTCTGTCCTCAAATGTATGCTAAAATGGCGTTTTTTTATTATAACGATATTCTTTTTCATTATAGCTAAATCTTTCTACCTATAAATCGTAAGCATAGATTTAAATCTTCGGACTTTCGGGACAGACTCTTTATTCCTTTATTATATCTGTCAATTTTATCGCTTGAAAGGTTATATGTGCGACGCTACTCTCATATAGTATACCAATTGTCTCTTTATCAATCATTGTCAGACAACTATACCCCCATCCTTCTGCCTCGTCGAGCATTAATTGATGTTCCGGCAACCAGGTAAGTCCTTTGTCCAGACTTGCTTTTATTGTTATATGATTACGTCCTTTGGTCGTATTCGGGTTCGAAACAGCAGGATATCTTTATTTAATATGTTGTCTTTGGCATCTACATGAATCAGACTGGCCATGCATACCGGTTCCTGAAGTGCTTGGCGGGAAGATGGGTGTTCTGTCCATGTTTCTCCCAAATCTTTCGTTATGGCAATAGCCCGGCTTCCTCCTCTATTATCACGCATATTCAGCATCAATACTCCCGGTTCTATTTCCGCCACTTGCGCTTCCGTTGTATTGGTTCGTGCCATATTGTGCATTTTCCATGTTTTCCCCCGGTCTTTACTATACATGATTCCTGCATTCGGAACACGTAGAGTCTATAAATTGCGTTGGAAATACCAATGTGCCATCACTCATCGTTATTCCACGTCCGGGACCTTGAAGCAGGAAGTACCAGGAAGGATCTTTCATCTGCTCTGTTATATTGATAGGCTTCGACCAGGTTTTACCATCGTCTGTGCTTTTTGCCAATACCAACTGTGCCGTATGATTCAGATCCATTCCCGGATGGGAACTCCACCAGGCGCGTTGATTACCCATACCATGTGTCCATGCGGCAACCACCCAGACGGTATTCGTCTTAGTATCTACTAAAATAGAAGGGTCTCCTACCCATTCTGTGCTTTAGGCAGACCACCATACTCGCCAAATGAAAGCGGAAGACGCATCTTCTCCCAATTCTTTCCTCCATCGATGCTACGGCTCAAACCCACGTCAACATATTCCTGTAAATCGACACTACTGTTGTATCGAACATCATACACGCCTAATAAGGTTCCTTTATTGGTAGTCACCAACCCGGGAATACGGAAAGAAGCCGAACCGTCATCACCGGCATGACGAACTCCAACTGCCATCCGGTGAACAATATTCTTTGGAGAAATAGATTTACAACATAGTTCTTTCCCATCTACTTTAACGGCACATAAGTCAGAGAGTATCTTAGTCTGCAAAGAGGCATCTTTTTCATCTGCAAACTGATCCAAAAATAATTTACACCCGGAAATAAATTGTAATTACCTTTTAATACTACTTTTTCTGATGATCCCACCTCTGCACATTTGATCGAATAGGAAGGAATAGCCGCCAATGTCCCACCCGGACGGTGGCTGGATATGTACTCTACTGGAGCAAAGCGATTTTTGTCTTTGTCCTGCAACGCCTCTGTTCCTCCATAATAGAGTTTGATTGCCTGAATATCAGTCAGATTCGTACTTTTACTAAAATCTAAAATGATTTCATCGAGCTTCTTGCTTTCTTTTGCATCCAAACGAAGATAGAACAGAACATTGTCTTGCCGCTCTATCAAACCGGGATTTGTGTTTCATGGATAAATACTGTGTCTGAAGCTTTTACGTCAAAAGAATATCCTAAGAGGATAAGGAAAAGTAAATAATAAATTCTTCTCATAATGGGGGTATTAGTTAGTTTAACGCGATAAAGATAAAACTTTTCTACTATAATATTACTATGCAAACAGTAAACTTTGATTTTACCAAGTCTGGTAGGACTAGTCAATACTTTGACCACCGTTCTGGCTCTTGTCATCATCGATAAGGTGGGCCGCAAGAAACTGGTTTATTACGGAGTTTCGGGCATGGTGCTCTCTCTGGTCCTTATCGGTCTTTACTTCCTCTTCGGAGATTCCCTGGAAGTATCCAGCCTCTTCCTGCTCATTTTCTTCCTGTTCTATGTATTCTGCTGTGCTGTATCCATCTGTGCCGTGGTGTTTGTACTCCTCTCGGAGATGTATCCCACCAAGGTTCGCGGACTGGCCATGTCGATAGCAGGATTTGCTCTGTGGATCGGAACGTACCTGATCGGACAGTTAACCCCCTGGATGCTCCAGAACCTTACCCCCGCCGGAACATTCTTCCTGTTTGCCGTTATGTGCGTACCGTATATGCTAATTGTCTGGAAACTCGTGCCGGAGACTACCGGGAAGTCGCTGGAAGAGATTGAAAGATATTGGACCGTTCGGAATAGTAAAACAAAAAGACCTTAATAACTTAATAATAAAAGATGTATGGATTTAAGAAACTGGCAAATCAATACAAGGATGAACTCTTGGATAATGTTCTTCCTTTCTGGCTTGAAAACTCACAAGATCATGAATATGGAGGCTACTTCACCTGTTTGGATCGTGAAGGAAGAGTTTTCGATACAGATAAATTTATCTGGCTGCAAGGCCGCGAAGTGTGGATGTTCTCTATGCTTTACAATAAAGTGGAAAAACGTAAGGAATGGCTGGATTGTGCCGTTCAAGGTGGTGAGTTTTTAAAAAAATATGGACATGATGGAGACTATAACTGGTATTTTCCCTTGACCGTTTGGGTAGACCATTGGTAGAACCATACAATATCTTTTCATATACATTCGCTGCCATGGCTTTCGGGCAATTAAGCCTTGCAACCGGTAATCAGGAATATGCTGACATTGCAAAGAAAACGTTCGATATTATTCTCTCAAAGGCAGATAATCCGAAAGGTAAATGGAATAAACTTCATCCGGACACTCGTAATCTAAAAAATTTTGCCCTGCCGATGATTACTATGCAATCTTGCTATGGAAATTGAGCATATTTTAGGCAAGGACTATTTGGAACAAGCGATGGATACTTGTATTCATGAAGTTATGTCTGTCTTCTATCGTCCCGAACTTGGTGGTATCATTGTTGAGAATGTAGATGTGAATGGTAATCTGATAGATTGCTTTGAAGGACGGCAGATTACCCCTGGCCATGCGATTGAAGCCATGTGGTTTATAATGGATTTAGGGAAACGCCTAAACCGTCCGGAATTAATCGAAAAGGCTAAGAATATCACTCTTACAATGCTTGAATATGGTTGGGATAAAGAATATGGAGGTATCTACTATTTTATGGATCGTAACGGTTGTCCTCCCCAACAACTGGAATGGGACCAGAAACTCTGGTGGGTGCATATTGAAACACTCATATCTCTTCTGAAGAGTTATCAATTGACCGGAGATAACCAATGTCTGGAATGGTTTGAAAAAGTACACGATTATACATGGACCCATTTTAAAGATAAAGAGCATCCCGAATGGTATGGATACTTAAATCGGAGAGGTGAAGTGCTACTACCACTCAAAGGAGGAAAATGGAAAGGATGTTTCCATGTACCAAGAGGGTTATACCAATGCTGGAAAGTATTGGAACAGCTATAAACAATAATGGATATGTTAACCAATCTATATTAATAATCTAAAAATTAATTCTATGACAGAGTTTAACTCAAAAATCAAGAAGAACTCTCGTATATTGAAAATATTTATGTTTTCAATCTGCGCGCTATTTGCATGTGCTATCAGTAGTCATGCACAGAGTTTAGTGAAAGGAACTGTTACTGATGGTATAGGAGAACCGCTACCAGGAGTAAGTGTTGTCGTAAAAGGAACTACTAATGGCACTATTACAGATGTAAATGGAAATATAGCATTCAGGCCACCGCAAAAGACATTTTATCATTCTCATATGTTGGAATGTCAGATCAGGAAATAAAGGTAGCAGGTCAGACGACCATTAATGTGGTTATGAAAGATGATGTGGCAGCTTTGGATGAAGTGATTGTGGTAGGATATGGTACTGCCAAGAAGCAATCTTTAACCGGAGCCGTATCTGCGGTGAAAGGCGACGAACTGCTGAAAGCACCGGCAACCAATGTGTCGAGTCTTTTAGGTGGACGTTTGCCAGGTATTTCATCTGTTCAAGTATCTGGTGAACCCGGAGACGATCAGGCTACATTACGAGTTCGTGGCTCTATTTATAATGTTACTTATATAGTAGACGGAATGCCTCGTTCTATTAATGATATTGACCCTAATGATATCGAAGTGTATCTGTTTTGAAAGATGGAGCTTCTGCAGCTGTTTATGGATTAAAAGGAGCCGGTGGTGTTATTATTATAACTACAAAAAAAAGGTCAGGAAGGAAAATCCAAAATCACTTATAATGGTTCAATAGGAGCATCTATGAATGCAAACTTCCCGCAGTTTATGAATGGACCTCAATTTGCATATTATTATAATATGGCTGACATGATGGATAAAATGGCTAATGGAAGCATTTCAAACATTTAGTCAATATAATCCCGTTTTTACAAAGGCGAATGTGGAAGCTATGTTGAATGGTGATCCTACTGACGGATGGGATAATGTTAACTATATTGATAAAGTATTCGGAACCGGTATTAATCAGAAACACAATGTAACAATACAGGGAGGTAGTGATAAGATGCGTTACTTTGCTTCTGTGGGTTATTTAGGTCAAAAAGGTAACATTGACAATTTCTCTTACAAGAGATACAATTTAAGAACTAATCTTGAGACCCAACTGGCTAAGAACTTCCAGTTAAGTTTAGGTATTGCAGGAAATGTCGGTAAACGTGAAACTCCGGGATATGCTTCAGGCGGTACGGATTCTAATTCCGAATTGGGTGAACAAGGTTGGTTGTCAGTAGCTCATCAGACTATAATGATGCATCCCTATTTGCCGGAAACATATGACGGACTTTATACTGCTACTACACAGAATAACACAAGTCTGCCCAACAGTCCGTTGGCTGCTATTTATGAATCCGGATACAAGCATACCAATAGCTTTGATTTGCAGACCAACATCTCATTGCAATACAATGTGCCTTGGGTTAAAGGTTTGAGTGTAAAAGTAACCGGAGCTTATGACTATACAACTTCTCATAATAAGAATTTGAATACGCCTTACTCCACATATATACATAAAATGCCGACTTCGACAGCAGATTGGACTTGGTCTAAAGCAGACGATCCTCGCGGCACAGCAAATGGAATAAATTTAGGTGAAGGACAGTATAGTTCTCATCAAATGGTAGGCCAAGGAAGTATAAACTATGCAAGCTCCTTCGGAAAACATAATGTAGAAGCAATGGTATTGGCAGAAATCCGGGATTATAAAGAAAACAGTTTCTCCGGCTATAATAAGAACATGAGTTTCTCTGAACTACCGGAATTGAGCTTTGGACAACCGGCAGACTCTCCAATCTCGGGATACAGTGATGCAAACCGTAGTATTGGTTATGTTTTTCGTTTGAAATATGACTATGACAATAAGTATTTGGCAGAGTTTACAGGTCGATATGATGGTTCTTACAAGTTTGCCGGCAATGTTAGTGGGAAACGTTGGGCATTCTTCCCGTCAGCATCAGTAGCTTGGAGAATATCTAAAGAAGATTTTATGTCTAGTCTGACATTTCTGGATGATATGAAGATACGTGCATCTGTCGGTTTATTAGGAAACGATGCAGTGAGTCCGTATGCTTTCCTTAGTACTTACAATTTGATGGATGGTAACAAAAATGCATACCAAACAATTCTGAATGGAAAAGTAATGCAAGCATTACGCGCCTCTGTAATTGCCAATCCTACTCTAACTTGGGAGAACACTTTAACCTACAATGCAGGATTTGACTTTACAATGTGGAATGGTCTGTTGGGAATGGAGTTTGACGCATTCTATAATTATACCTATGATATTCTGACAGCAATGGGAGGCGATTATCCACCATCAATGGGAGGATATTATTATACTTATGCCAACTATAATAAGGTCGATAGCAAAGGCGTTGAAGTAACGGTGAGCCATCGTAATAAATTAAACTTGGCAGGCAAGCCATTCTCCTATGCG
>ENA-OQJH01001019-OQJH01001019.1-human-gut-metagenome-genome-assembly--contig:-NODE-1019-length-12987-cov-6.352177_pt1 | contig 12987 bp, 18 predicted proteins | sample MGYA00242597_ERZ504763 | MGnify/ENA primary metagenome ERZ504763 (study PRJEB26092, sample SAMD00036359) | human gut metagenome | host: Homo sapiens | study: EMG produced TPA metagenomics assembly of... | reverse complement strand
CACCGCCGCAGCCGTTCTGTCTGCCACCATGCAGGGCCAGATTATCAGAAGTTCCGTATCCTGGCTGTGTGATTGATCTCATGATGTGGTATCGGCAGCGGCAACGCTTCTCGGATAACAATGTTTTTCATCCCAAATCATAGCTGCATGTCCTTCTTTGACACGTTCTTCATTTACCAGGTCGAAAATCTTTCTGGAAACTTCCTGATCGTAAACGGTCATTCCAAGAGCCTCTTCATTGGTGTAGGGGATCTTTACTTGAACAGGGATAGATGTTGTTGCATATTCATCCCCACCATTTGCATGAGCCACAATATATGTAGATCCACGACCAACTGCTGTTACAAGACCGTTCTGATCTACTGTTGCCACAGATTCATCATCAGAACTCCACGTTACCGATTTATCTGTTGCGTTTTCAGGAATAACTTTTGCTGTTAACTGAAGTGTTTCGCCGACTGCAGTTAATTTCCCACTGCTTTGGCTGATATAAATGTTTTCCGCTTTTACAACTGGTATTTCTGTTGGTTTCGGTGTCTCTGTTGGTTTCGGCGTTTCCGTTGGTTTCGGCGTTTCCGTTGGTTTTGGCGTTTCCGTCGGTTTTGGTGTCTCCGTTGGTTTCGGTGTTTCTGTCGGTTTTGCTGCTGGTTTTGTTGTAAGCGCACCGTCTTTTCCGTAGTAATTTCCGTTTACCGTCTGATCCGTTACCATCTTACAGTCTGATCGGAAATAATATGTCTTTCCGGAAATTTTCATCTGCATATCCTTGCAGGCTCCGCCCCAGCTCCGGATATAGTATTTTGCTCCGTTTTCTTCTTTCCAGCATCCGGAAAGCATAACTCCGTTTCCGTCCACAAAATACAGGTTATCTTTGTATGTAAAGCTTGTGTTCACTGCCATGGTGCTGTCTGCCTGGAACCAGTACCATTTTCCTCCGGTTTTCAGCCACTCATTCTGATAGGCTGCACCGTTATCATGCAGGTAATATTTTTTCCGTTCCAGGTCTGCCAGCAGTTTTTATAAGCTCCGCCCCAGCTGCAGAAGAAATAGGTTTTTCCCCCGTCCGTGAAAGATTCATTTGCTTTCATGGTTCCGTCTGCGTTCAGATAGTAACGGTTATTGTCCCAGGTCTGCCAGCCCGTTGCAATTTTCCATCTTTTGCCAGTTTCCACTGTCCATCCATCACGATCCACTGCATGTTGGTTACATTAGCATTACCATCAAAAGTGTAGGAGCGTCCGTTGATTTTGGCAGATCTGTTCTTATATGCGCCGCCCCAGCTGCACAGATAGCGGATTTTCCCTGTATCATCCAGTCTCCACTCATTGGAGCGCATACTTCCATCACTATTCATGTAGTATTTATTTCCATCCCAGGTCTGCCAGCCCGTTGCAATTTTTCCGTCTTTCACCAGATACCATTTTCCACCTTTTACAACCCACTGGGAACCCTGTACCTTACTGTCTGCACCGAATGTATAACTTCTGCCGTTGATTCTTGCCTTGCAGTTCAGGTAAGCTCCACCCCAGCTGCGGAAGTAGTAAACCGATCCATCCGTATCAATCATCCACTCATTTGCTTTCATGGTTCCGTCTGCATTCAGATAATATTTTTTTCCGTCCCAGGTCTGCCAGCCGGTCTGTTTTACACCGTCTTTATAAAAATACCAGGTTCCGGACTCCTGCGTCCATCCGGTTTTTCCAGCTGCCTGTACTGTCTGGGCAGAAACTGTTGGGAACATATTTGTTGCGGCCGGTGTACCTACTGCCAGGCTCAGGCCAAGAAGTACCATTGCGATTCTTTTTCTCATACTTTTTCCTCCGTCCGTGTCAAACATTGACACCGATTTTTCTGTTTGAATTCCATGTCAATGTTTGACACGGGATTCCTTGTTTTGTTATTTCACTTTTTACTCCGGAATTTCTTCCAGAAGTTCCCCGGTATAATCTTCCCGTTTTCCAAGTTTTACGGCATCGTCCAGTTCGGACTGTTCCATGCATACACTTCCGATCGGGTGGATTCCTGGATCACAAAGAACCAGATACAGATTTCCCTGGTAATCTTCCGCTACATCACCATCCTGCCGGTAGCCAATAAACTCATGCTCAATCGGTATTTCTTCCGGATGCTCCAGATAGAATGGATCAAGCTCTCCCCAGTCCAGTGTGGAAAAATTGAAATTCGGAAAAACGTTCTGCTATTACTTTTTCTGCATTTTTTCGAAGCTCTTTCATGTCCATATGGTTTCTCCCCCTTTTTTATTTCTTTGGATCATATTATCATATTACCTTTCCAATTCCGTAATTACAAGAGTCTTTTGCTATTTTTCATATTGCATTTTTATTACATTCTAATCACCCCTCTGTTTTATTTGCATTTGTTGTTATTGTAATATGGCTTCCGCTGCTGAATGCGGCTTCCATAGATGCCTTTAATGCGTTCAGGATTTCATCTGCACTTTTTGTTCCCCCGTAGAAGCCCGTATTGGCCGTTTCCTGCGATTTTTCTGCATCGTACCGTAAAATGATCGTAAGTCCTGTTCCAGCCGTTGCAGCGTCCGAAAACGAGCTTGAAAGGGTTGTCTTGGATGTACAGGAAACGGTAAGTGTTCCACTCAGGAACTTACAGCCGGAAAACAGGTTCCCGCTATCCGTACAGGAAGATGGGATTTCACCGGTTATGGATTCCAGTGCGGTACATCCGAAAAAACTGCTGTTCATTTTCTGTGCAGCTGATGGGATATGCACTTCTTTCAGGTTGACGCAGCCATTGCAGATATTCGAGAGTTCCTTCGCACTGTCCGGAATCTGGACAGATGCCAGGGCCACACAGCCGTAATACATAGAATCCATGTTCTCCAGCTGCATACAGGCTGTTGTATCGCTCCATCGATCAGCGCCGTATCACCGTAAAATGCTTTTTTTGCCTGTTTTATATTCCCTGGAAGTTCCATGGCCTTTTCCAGTGCAATACACCCTTCTGCGCAGGATGTAATATCTTCCAGCCGGACCGCACCAGACATATCCGGCATACTGGTCATCGCTGTGGCATTTTTGAATGTTTCCACCATGCTTCTCACTGTGTCCGGAATGCGGCACAATGTTTCCAGGTATTCGTCATTTCCTGTAAACCAGTAGTCCATGCTTTCCACTTCTGCCTCCGGATCAATCCAGGTCAGCCGTTTAACAGAATCTTTCTTCCATGGCGCAGAATCTGATTTGAAATTCCGGACGCTTCCTTTTCCGGATATTTCTAGATCCCCGTTGGAATACAGGATAGCCTCCACATCATCTGGATTTTCTCTGCCGATTTTATACCTAACACTTTCATCACGGTCAATAAGCACTGTTATCTCTGCCTTGATATCCGGATATGCCTTGGAGGAAACCTCTACGGTAACACTGTGGCCATGTGCCGGCACTTTAGCCGGTGACACGCTGTATGTATCTGCATCCAGAAGCTGTTTCTGTTTCCCGGATATTCCGTATACGCGGAAATTTTTTTCTGAAAGCCGACTTCCGGCAGCATAGCTTTTCTCTGCAGCTTCCACCTTGATCGTTTCCGGTTTTTCCGGTGCAGCTTCTTTTCGAAATTTTGGCAGTACCAAAAATACGACTCCAACAAGAATCAGCAAAATAACAGCAATCAACGCTATGATCCACAAGCTGCTTTTCTTTTTCTGCCTTTTTTCGCTGGCTGTTTTTTTGATACGGCCATTTTTACTCTTTTTTCTTTTCCGTATTGTGCAGGCACTTCAGGATATAACAGATGTGATCTTTATCCAGCTTCAGGAACATGCTTTTTACAATCGGAACAGGACGTTCCTTTCCTCCAATCCGAATTGTTCCTGCATCCGGCGGCAGCATTAGGGTTTCTACAATCAGATCGATCAGTTCATCCACTTCCTGCTTGTTATAGATCGGCGGGTAGTTCTCGTAATCAATATTTTTCCGAATCAGTTCCCGGTAGGCAGATATCCGATCCATCATATCCATCCCATCTCTTTTTGTTCCCCGCTTTATATTATGATGTTAGGGTCAAAACCATAAATAACTTTGTCCTCTATTTCTATAGCACCTTGAAAAATTCATATTTTGTAGTATAATACCGGATTTCTTCGGATATACGCTGGTATTCCCTTCCTTGATTTTATACAAGTACCGGATTTTGAGCGTAATGTCCTAAACCCTTCACATAGTTGAAGAGTTTTCTGAAATTCAATGCTGCTATCTTGGAACCGAAAAAGAACTTGCCCCGCTGTTTCCCACGAGGTATCTTTTCCAAGTGGTAATTCTTGCGTATATTCGATGGAACAGTTTCCACTCCATTACGCAGCCTTGTATAATTTTTGAATTCTTTGCTATTCATGTTCCGTTGGATTTTCGCACGTTCATGCGCTGCTTTGGATGTTACTATTTTTGCAACCTTCTTAAAGATCTTCGGCTTGCATTGATCCTGCTACGGACAGTTGGCACACTGCTCATGCAGAGAGGAAACGGCACACTGATTGCTTGGTTTCATATAAGAACAGCTTTTCGGTGCATGGCCGGCTGGACATCGGAGGACTTTTGTTCCCTCTTCGTTGAATTCAAAATCAGCAAGGATATCCGGAGCCGGTTTCTCCGTCAGACTTGTGGTAATCAGTTCTACGTTTTTATGAGCTGCAAGTTGTGTGTTTTCTGTTCCACTATATGCTCCATCCGTGACTATAACAGTCCGTTCTTCCTGGTTATCCATCTGCGCAAGGTGCTCCTGGATAAACTGACTGTCACTATGGTTGTTTTGCTCATACTGGTACTCTGTTACAACAGAACCATTGGCTCCAACGGATTCTTCAAGATTAGCAGCATATCCTCGATGCTCTTTTCCTGCTTTATTCCGGAATGTCGCTTCAGGGTCAGAAGGATTCTGCAGCATGGTTGATTTCATGCCGCCGTCTTCTTTCGTGCGGAGTCTTCGGTTTTCATTTTCAACAATGGTCTGTTCTGACAGGCATCTGACAAACAGATCATACTCTGTTGAATCATTGTAATCAGACTCACACAGAGCAAGAAGTTTATCCGCATCCGTTAAGAGTTGCTTCATGCGCTCATCTGCATCGGTACTGCGCTGACGATAAATCACTCTGTTAAAATCGTTAGGATCGATATAATGTTTTAAATCGTCAGACAGAACGGAACCATTGATTTTATTCACATACATCGCCAGCTTTACAATGCAGGTGTATATCAGTTCCATTCGGCTGAGCCTGCGGACGTTGGATCGATCATCACGGAATCCATACGTCTGACTTTACCGCTGATTCCCATCAGTTTTGCAATGGAAGCACTTAAATCTTTCACACAATCATGGTAAAGATCCTTGTTGTGAAGTGTTTCATAATCATAGCGCCTCTTGCGGAAACGGCTTAAGGTCTTGTCACTCAAAGGCTGTTCTTCAAAACTTGTTGTGTGCAGTGCGTACTGAATTCGAAAATCCAGCATAAGATTTTCGACCATCTCGTCATCGGAATAATCAAAAAGCTCTTTGATAATGAGCGCACCAACAATCACGTTGACCGGAGTATTCGGTCTGGATGCCTTATCGCTGTATAAGGCAGAAAAACGCTTTTCATCAATGGCAGGAAATATTTCATCGGCAAAGACTTTTGCCCAGGATTTTTCCAATGCTTTTTGTTCTCTGGCAGTTAATCCAGAAAAACTATCTGTAAATGACATTTGCTGGTAAGTATTTTCTTTGAATGACATAGAGATTGCCTTCTTTCCTACTAAGATATCTCTATTATACAGCAAGTAAACCATTTAGGCTTGTATTTACTACAAAATATATGAACTTTTCAAGGTACTATAGAGGGGCTTTTGACCCCAACATCATAGTTTTAAAATAATATAAAGCAAACGGATAAAAATATTTTCTCCGTCATAAACTTCAAAAAGAGAGGGAAAAACTTATGATTTTTTATTTTACCGGAACTGGTAATTCGCTTTGGGCTGCAAAAGAAATTGGAAAAGAGCTGAATCAGCCTGTTGAGAATATTATAAAACAGAAAACAGAAAGCAATTTTTTCTGCAAAGACGATATAATCGGTTTTGTCTTTCCTACCTACATGAGCGATCTGCCATGGATTGTAAAAGAATTTTTATTGAAGTTAACGGTCAATCCTGACTGCTATACTTTTGTCGTCATGACTTCTAACAATGGAAAAAGCGGAAATTCTTTTGTCAGCCTAAGTCAGGCACTTTCCCGCAGCGGTGCAAACCTGTCGGCTGTCTTTGATCTGCAGATGCCAGGCAACTGTTTAATCAGCTCAGAGCAGGAAAATCTGGAACGACTGAAAAAAGCACCGGAACGGTTAAAATCTATCATATCTTTTATAAAAGAACGAAAAACAAACTTTACATCTGACGGAAGTCTGCCAAAAGAAGATTTTGTTACTGCATCGTATTTTTATGGAGGACATTCCTGTGCAGCCTGTTATGCCTGTCTTCACTGGTGTCCCAAGAATGCTACCCTGCTTAAAGTTCCATTTTTGAAACATCGTCCGCAGTATCATCATCCAGATGTAACGCTGGCGGAAATCAAAGAATAAGTCTGTAAACGGCGCCCCGGTCCTGCATTCAGATGATCTGCAGGGCCGGGGCGCTTTGCAATTTATGTGCGTGTAAGATGTTGGCTTTTTATTTTCGCTCCGTCTCGCATACGATGATATGTTTGCTCTTCTCATACCCGGGAACTTTCCGGTCCGTGATAAAAATCGGTTTTTCGAAGTCTGCGAAGGTGACGGAGCTGATGCTGTTAAATTTGCTTGCGTCGCAGAGGACGTAGCACTGGCGGCACTGTTCCATGGCGGTCTTTTTGGTGACGGCCTCGTTGACGTCCGGGGTTGTGCAGCCGCTTCTTCGGGTTACGCCATTTGTTCCGAAAAAGCCTTTGGTGAAATGATACTCCTGGATCGTGCGGATTGCCTGGTTTCCGACGACGGCTTCTGTGGAGCTTTTGAGCTCGCCGCCTACCAGAATGACCTTAAACCCACGTGATGCCAGCCGCTGTGCGTGGCAACGGCGTTTGTCACGAAAACGGCGGAGGTTGCCCGGATGAAATCGATCATATGCGCCGTTGTCGTTCCCGCGTCGAGAAAGACGAAATCGTCCGGCTCGATGAGGGATGCCGCATATTCTGCGATTTTCCGTTTGGCATCGCAGTTCAGCTCATTTTTCTGTGCAACGGTGTACTCGTGTGCCGTCACCTTCTGGCCGGCTTCCACGGCGCCGCCGAATACCTTTTCCAGCTTGCCCTCCTTGTCGAGCGCTGTGATATCGCGGCGTACCGTGGACTCCGATGTATCGAGAAGATCCCGGACTTCCGTCACGGTGATGCTTCCCTTTTCTTTTAACAGTTTCAAAATTATCTCATGTCTCTGCTGTGTTAACATTTCTTTCCTGCCTTATATTCTGCCACGTTTGTTTCCAGAATGATCTTGCGGAGCGGAAGGATGCTTCCCGGAGAAACGGAAAGTTCATCTACGCCCATCGCAAGGAACTCTTTTGTCAGCTCCTGGTCAGCGCCGAGTTCGCCGCAGATACCGGCCAGATGCCGGCTTTGTGTGCATTCTCCACAACCATCTGAATCATGCGCAGGATCGCCGGGTGATGCGGATCAAAGAACGGATCCAGCTTTGTGTTCTGGCGGTCGATCGCGAGGGTGTACTGACTGAGGTCGTTCGTTCCGATACTGAAGAAATCAACCTCTTTTGCCAGCTCATCGCTGATGATGGCAGCCGCCGGGGTCTCGATCATGATACCCTGCTCTGGATTTCCGTACTCAATGCCCTGCTCAGCGAGAGAAGCTTTTACTTCCTCCACAATCGCTTTGATCTGGCTAACCTCGCCGACACTTGTGATCATTGGATACATAATGGCAATTTTTCCATATGCGCTTGCGCGGAACAGCGCGCGAAGCTGTGTCTTGAAGATCTCCGGCCGCGTCAGGCAGATGCGGATCGCACGGCAGCCAAGTGCCGGATTCTCCTCTTTTTCCATCTCGAAATAATCGCACTGTTTATCGGCACCGATATCGAGGGTACGGATGATGACGCGTTTTCCCGCCATCGTCTCTGCTGCCTGTTTGTAGATACGGAACTGCTCCTCCTCTGTTGGATAGTGATCCTGCTCAAGATAGATAACTCGCTTCGGAACAGGCCGATGCCGCCCGCGTCGTTCTGCATGACAGCCGCAAGGTCTTTGATGTTTCCAATATTAGCATACAGCAGAATTTTCTGTCCGTCCAGTGTAATATTTTCTTTTCCCTTTAAGGTGAGGAGCAGTTTTTTCTTTTCCTCCTCCTCGGTGCGACGCTTCTGCATGGCAGCAAGAGTCTCCTTGTCCGGATCAACATAGATGGTTCCATCGGATCCGTCCACGATGCCGAGCTTTCCGTCTACGCTCTCATCCAGCGGAAGCGGTGTTCCGACCAGTGCCGGAATCGCCATGGTTCTTGCAAGGATAGCGGTGTGGGAATTTAAAGAACCGTGTACGGTAACAAAAGAAAGAACTTTGTCCTTATCCATCTGTACCGTCTCAGACGGCGCAAGGTCATCTGCCACGATGATCGCCGGTTCGTCGTTTAAGGATGCGTCGGTGTCGTCTCCGTTTAAGATGGAGATCAGACGCTCGGAAATATCCTTTACGTCTGCCGCGCGCTCTCTCATGTAATCATCGTCCATGGCAGAAAACATCTGCGCAAAGTTGTCGCCTGTCGTTGCAACGGCATACTCAGCGTTGACGCCCTGGCTCTTGATAATATTCTCGACGGACTCGTTGTAGCCGTCGTCCTCCATCATCATCTGATGTACCTCGAAGATCGCTGCATTGGCCTCGCCAACCTCTTTGCATGCTTTTTCATACAGAACGCCAAGCTGTGCGATTCCTTTTGCCTTTGCTTCCTCAAACCGTGCCATCTCCGCATCCGGATTTTCTACTTTCACACGTTTTACCTGACGCTCATTCTTTTTGTATACGCGGATCTTTCCGATCGCAATGCCGGAAAATACGCTTTTTCCCTGATAAATCTGCATAAGTTTTCTCCACCTTTGTTCTCGATATCCGAATTTTCTGTCCAGACAGCCGGAGCGTGTTTAAAAAAGATTTCTTAGTTTCAGAAAGTTTTTCAAACACGCTCCTGCCGATTACTATATTGTAATTCTCCAGAGCCCCATCTCAATTCCGCTTACGCTCCATTTCGATGTGGCTTCTCGCCATATGGAATTCCAGAAAAAAGCACTCATTCATGCAAGCATGATTCGCACTTTTTTCTTCCATTCCGCATGGCTCTGTAGAATTACAAGTTCTCTTTCATGAAATTGCTGATTGCTTCGTATGCAGCATCTTCATCTGCTCCATCGAAGGTCAGGGTAACTTCTTCGCCCTGTTTTACAGCCAGTCCCATGATGCCGAAGATGGCTTTGCAGTTCATGGCTTTTCCGTCTTTTGCGATCTTGATATCACAGGAAAATTCTTTGACTGCTTTTACCAGCATTCCTGCCGGACGAGCGTGGATTCCTTCTGGATCTGTTACAACATACTTAAATTCTTTCATGATTTTTTCCTCCCATAGGATCTTTGATATTTTTATTTTACTTTGTTTTCTGCCTTTTTTCTACTCTTTTATGCAACTTTTTTCTTTAAAACTCCAAGCAGAACTGCGGATACCACTGTTCCGATGACAACTGCCACCAGATAAAGCAGCGCATTTCCCATAACCGGTACAACGAAGATGCCGCCGTGCGGTGCCATTAAGGTACAGCCAAATGCCATGGAGAGCGCACCTGCGAGGCCAGAGCCGATGATGCAGGCCGGAAGAACGTGGATCGGGTCTGCTGCTGCGAATGGAATCGCACCCTCGGTGATGAAGGCGAGTCCCATGATGAAGTTGGTCGGACCGGATTCTCTTTCTTCTTTTGTAAATTTATCTTTGAACAGCAGGGTTGCAAGTGCAATCGCACACGGAGGAACCATACCGCCGATCATAACGGATGCCATAATGTCGTAGTTTCCTGCTGCGATGGCTGCTGTTCCGAATACGTAAGCTGCTTTGTTGAACGGGCCGCCCATGTCGATGGCCATCATGCCGCCGAGGATCATGCCAAGGATCAGCTTGCTGGATCCGCCCATGGAGCAAGACCATTGTTCAGTACCGTGTTGACGGTTCCCATGATCGGCTCTACAATGAAGAGCATCAGAAGTCCCATCGCAAGGATGCCGACTACCGGGTAAATCAGAACCGGCGCAATCTTTTCGAGTGCTTCCGGAAGTTTCTCACATGCTTTGCGGAGGCCAAGGATAATGTAGCCTGCTGCAAAACCGGCAACGAGTACTCCAAGGAAACCGGAGGTTCCGCTCGATGCCATCATACCGCCGACAAAACCAAGGGCAAGTGCCGGCCGGTCGCCGATTGCCATGGCGATGTAGCCTGCAAGAACCGGGAGCATGAAGCCGAATGCCACGCCGCCGATCTGTTTGAACATCGCTGCAGCCGGGGTAATCGTACCGAAGTTTGATCTGGCTGCGGCATCAAGGGAGTTCATATCAACAAGAAGTCCGTCGATCAGGAATGCGATTGCGATCAGAATACCGCCGCCGACAACGAACGGAAGCATATGGGAAACACCATTCATCAGCTGGGTGTACAGCTGGTGGCCGATACCGCCGCTGTTCTTCTTCGTGCTTGCTGCGGCTGTCTGCGCATTGCCGCTCTTGTAAACCGGTGCGTTTCCGGACATCGCAAGCTCGATCAGCTCATCTGCTTTGCTGATACCGTCGGATACCTGGCGCTGAATGACTTTCTTTCCGTCGAAACGATCCATCGGAACCTGTGCGTCGGCTGCAACGATGATGCAGTCCGCATCGGCGATTTCCTGTGCAGTCAGCACGTTTTTCGCTCCGCCGGAGCCTCGTGTCTCGACTTTTACGAAGCATCCTTTTGCTTTCGCTGCTTTCTCGATTCCCTCGGCTGCCATGTAAGTGTGGGCAATACCGGTCGGGCAGGAAGTAACGGCGAGAATCTTCACCTGATTTTCTTTTGCTTCCACCGGCTCTGCAAGACGCTCATCTACGCTCTTTTTCTCTTCATCGGCGCGGTCGATAATGGCAAGGAACTCTTCCGGTGTCCTTGCGTTTCGAAGGCTCTTGGTGAACTCTTCATCCATCAGCATCATGGAAAGTTTACTTAAGACATCGAGGTGAACGTTGTCTTTCGTGTTCGGCGCTGCGATGAGGAACAGCAGGGTGACCGGCTCTCCATCGAGAGAATCAAAATCAACGCCGTTCGGGATAACCATGCTGCAAGGCCCGGTTTGTTTACTGCATCACATTTTCCGTGCGGAATCGCAATTCCCTCTCCGATTCCTGTGGTGCTCTCTTCTTCTCTTGCGTAAACCTGTGCGCGGTACGCATCTTCGTCTGTGATCTTTCCGCTTTTGACCATCAGCGCTACGGCTGCGTCAAGCGTTTCCTGTTTGCTTTTCGGTGCGGCATCCAGCGCAATACTGCGGATGTCCAGCAAATCTGTGATTCTCATGAGACGTCCTCCCTTTTATTTTGTAATCTGTTCGTAGACAGATGCAATTTCCTCCCGGGTTGCAAGGTTTTCAGAAAAAGCACTTGCACTTCCCGCTGCGATTCCCATATGGAACGCATGGAGGTAATCTTCTTTTTCCATGTAGCCTGCCATGAATCCGGCTACCATCGAATCGCCTGCGCCGACGCCGTTGATGAGCTTTCCTTTCGGGGCCGGAGCTTCAAAGACCTCACCGGATGCGGCAACGAGAACGGCTCCTTCGCCTGCCATGGAAACCAGAACGTTCTGTGCGCCCTTTTCCTGCAGCTGTTTTGCATACGGAACAACTGACTCTCTTGTCTTTAATTCCACACTGAAAATCTCACCGAGCTCGTGATTGTTCGGTTTGATGAGGAACGGGTGGTACGGCAGAACCTTCATCAGCAGATCACGGGTCGCGTCTACGACGATGCGGACGCCCTTGCCGTCGAGCATTTCCATAATTTTCTGATAGGCATCATCTGCCATGGATGACGGGATGCTGCCTGCGAGGAAGAGAACGTCGCCCTCGCCGAGTGCGGAAAGCTGTTTCATCAGCTCTTCCACTTTTTTCTCCGGGATTTCGGGTCCCTGTCCGTTGATCTCAGTTCCGTCAATGCTCTTTAATTTGACGTTGATGCGGGAATATCCTTCTTCCAGCCAGATGCAGCCGTTTTTAATTCCCATCTGGTCGAGACGGCCGGCGATTTCTTTTCCGGTAAAGCCTGCCAAAAATCCGAGCGCTGTGCTCTCAATTCCAAGGTTTCCAAGTACGGTCGATACGTTGATTCCTTTTCCGCCCGGAAGCATCAGCTCGGAGCTTGTGCGGTTGGTAAGGCCGAGCTTGAAGTCTTCCACCGATACAATGTAGTCCAGAGACGGATTGAATGTCACTGTGTAAATCATATTTCCCTCCTGCTTTATTTTGATCGTGTTTGCTTTGATGAGCTTATTATATCGTCATATTCGCTCAAAATCAATCATTAATATTTCATGAATTTTACCTTCTCTTTTTGTCGCATTTGCATAAGTTTAGAGTTTTATGACGGATTCCCCCGTTTTATCGCCCTGTTTTGACCGAGTTTGACTGATCGTCATCTTTTCTTCCTTGTCACGCATCGATCACTTTATTCTCTCCATTTCGGTCATTTTTTATCAGACACTTTCTTTCTGTTCTCATTTTTGTACTTACTTTTTCCGGATTTGGTACTAAAGTGAAAAGAAATCAAAAAAGAATTTCCAGAAGAGGTGATTTTATTTGAAACGATACTATATTCTTCACTATTTTGATCCCGCCAATGTGGGCAGTTTTCTGCTTGTCTCACTGCTCGGCCTGATTCTGGTGCTTGCCTTGTGCTTCTGATTGCAAAATTGCAGATTCAGCGGCAGCTAAAA
>ENA-OQJH01001018-OQJH01001018.1-human-gut-metagenome-genome-assembly--contig:-NODE-1018-length-12992-cov-15.087602_pt1 | contig 12992 bp, 10 predicted proteins | sample MGYA00242597_ERZ504763 | MGnify/ENA primary metagenome ERZ504763 (study PRJEB26092, sample SAMD00036359) | human gut metagenome | host: Homo sapiens | study: EMG produced TPA metagenomics assembly of... | reverse complement strand
CCACTGTCCCGCGAGGTGTTTGGCATGAATATGCCAAAATCCCGAGACATACAAGCCAAAATTCCATTGCCGCAGGCAATCTGGAATGAATTTTGGCTACGTTACTGTGAACGGAGTGAACAGTAACGTTACTGGATTACTGGTTATCGGTAATATCCCGCTTAAGAGATCAATTGTTTTTTATAGCCGCATATTTTCGGCATACAGTCTCAGCAACTTTGATTCCATCCATGGCAGCACTTGTGATTCCGCCTGCGTAACCTGCACCTTCGCCACATGGATAAATTCCTGCCATATTTGCTGTGAGCTTCTGATCACGTACGATTCTTACAGGAGAAGAAGTACGGCTTTCAATGCCACTGAGCAGTGCATCCTCTCTGTCAAATCCGGAAATTCGTTTTCCGAAGGCTCTGACACCTTCTTCAATAGAATCGCCTACTGCTTTTGGCAGAACAGAGCGTACATTTGTCAGTATATATTCTCCCTTCATACAGGGAGTAACCTCTCCTAATGCTTCACTTGCCTGATTTGCAAAAATCACCAAACAGCTGAACAGGAATTTTTCCTTCTCCGAGCTCCCATGCTTTTTTCTCCAGATCACGCTGAAATTCTACGCCGCCAAGAACTCCTTTATCCGGGAAATCTTCTGGTGTAACTGTGACGATCATGGCACTGTTTGCATTTCTGGAATCACGTGCCTGATAGCTCATTCCGTTCACTGCGAGACGACCGGGTTCAGAGGATGCATTTACAACATATCCGCCCGGACACATACAAAAAGAATAAACACCTCTGCCATTTGCACACTTATGGGTTACTTTATAGCTGGCTGCACCAAGTAATTCATTCTCAGGCTCTCCATAAAGATCCATATTGATCATTTCCTGAGGATGTTCAATACGCAGCCCCACTGCAAATGACTTTGGCTCCATATAAACACCACGTTTCTGTAACATTTCAAAAGTATCTCTTGCACTGTGTCCTGGTGCCAGTACACAGACTTGTGCAGGGATTCTCTTATCATTGTTGATCTCAATTTCTTTTAATGTATTGTTCTCAAAAATCAGATCTGTTACCTTGGAACGGAAGCAGAATTTTCCTCCCATTTCTTCGATTTCATGACGCATTTTTTCAACAATACCAACCAGTACATCCGTTCCCAGATGTGGCTTCTGCTGATAAATAATTTCTTCCGGTGCGCCGGCAGCTACGAAACGCTTCAGTACCTCATGATTACGTCCGTAAGGATCTTTTACCAGCGTGTTCAGCTTTCCGTCGGAAAAGGTGCCGGCGCCGCCCTCTCCGAACTGTACATTGGACTCAGAGTCAAGAACACCATTTTTCCAGAAATTCTCTACTGTTTTCTGACGTTTCTCAGCCTCTTCTCCGCGTTCAAGTATTATTGGACAATATCCGGCCTTCGCAAGATACCATCCGCAGAAAAGCCCTGCAGGACCACTTCCCACAATAACGGGAGAATGTAAAAGAGGTGTCTCACCCGGAGAGGGAAATTCATATGGTTTCTCTTTTGTTAACATAATGTTGTTATTGTTAACTTTTTTGGCGAGTTTCTGTTCATCTCTGATCGTTACATCTACAGTATATACAAAGATTTTGTCATTTTTGTGTCTGCAGTCCAGAGATTGCTTTCTTATTTCGTAAGTAAAACTGTTTCCGGGATTTTTTAATGTTTTTGCAATCTTTTTTTCGAGCTGTGCCTTTGTATGTGTGATCGGAAGTTTCAGCTGTGAAATTCGAATCAATTTTTCTCCTCCTTTGCTGCATTTTTGCCGGCCACTGCGCCGCTGCTCCATGCCCATTGCAGATTATATCCGCCGCATGTACCGTCAATATCCAGAAGCTCCCCTGCAAAATACAGACCCCTACAGAGCTTTGACTCCATGGTTTGAGAATTTACCTGTGAGGTATCTACTCCCCCGGAGCAGACCTGTGCCTGTGAAAATGACATACCATCCTGCACTTCAAGAGGAAATTCCCTTATGGCAGAAACCAGTTGTTTTTGTGATATAAGGATTTTGATAAGCTTTTCCGGGAAAAGTCCCACCAGGAGTTCTTTTTCTTTTTTATAGGGACATGCCTTCTTTCGTGCATACAGAAGTTTCTTTAATTCTTCTTCTGACAGCTCCGGCATGAAATTAATGCGGAGCTCTGCTTTATGTCCTTCTCTGACTGCACGTACTGCATAAGTGCTGAGCTGAAACACTGGGATTCCGGAGATTCCGTATTCTGTAAGCTGCAGCTCGCCATGTTCAGATTTACAGAATTTCCCATCTGTAAAAAGAGAAATCTCTCCTTCTGTACGTACGCCTGCCCATGCCTTAAAAGAAGAACCTTTACACTTCAGGGCAGTAAGTGCCGGATAAACCGGGACAATGCGGTGATGAAAGCTCTCTGCCAGCATATATCCACTGCCGTCTGAACCTGAAACAGAAGATGCCCGGGATCCATTGGCAAGTATCAGTGCATCTGCATCATAGTGCCATCCTTTTGTCAGGATTTGGAAATTCTTTCCATTTGTCCCGGTTTTTATTTCTGTAACCTGTTCGTTTGTCTTTATTTTCACACCCAGACTGGCAGCCTCCATACACAGTACATCTACAACACTCTGCGCCTGATTGCTTCTCGGATAAAGATAGCCGTTCCTGTTTAAAGGATAGATTCCTATCTCTTTGAAAAACTCAATGGTATTCTGGACAGAAAACTCTCTGAGTGCATCTTCGACAAATTCCGGATGTTCGCCTCTGTATGCATCATCCGGTCTTGCAAGATTGGAAAAATTACATCTGCCGTTTCCTGTAGCACAGATTTTCTTTCCGGGTTTCTCGTTCTGTTCCAGAACAGTGACTGCTGCCCCGTTTCGGGCTGCCATGATCGCTGCCATCAGTCCACAGGCTCCTGCTCCTGTGATCACTACCTGTCTTTTTTTCATAAAGTTACAAGTCCTTTATCAACCATTTTCTGCAGGGACATCAGAACACCCAGTTTTGCATGTTCCCAGGTAAGTCCTCCCTGAAAATACACTGCATATGGAGGCTTCATCGGACCATCTGCAGAAAGTTCGATAGAAGAACCCTGCACAAAAGCACCTGCTGCCATGATAACCTGACTGTCATATCCGGGCATATCCCATGGCTCCGGATCCACATAACTGTCAACCGGAGCTGCTGCCTGAATACCCTTACAGAACGCGATCAGACCTTCCGGTGTGCCAAGGCTTACTGCCTGAATGATGTCCTGACGTGGCTCTGTGGAATCCGGGATTACCGGGAATCCAAGTTTCTCATAAATATTTGCCGCAAACACAGCTCCCTTTAACGCACCCTTGGTAACCATTGGTGCAAGGAAAAATCCCTGGAAGAAAGAACGGTTGACTCCCAGAGTTGCGCCTACCTCACTGCCAAGTCCGGGACAGGTCATTCTGTAAGAAGCATTCTCCACGCACTCCTTAGTACCTGCAATATAACCGCCGATAGGCGCAAGTCCGCCGCCCGGATTTTTGATCAGAGAACCAACAATCATATCAGCTCCCACATCACTTGGCTCAATGGTATCTACAAACTCACCGTAGCAGTTATCCACCATACAGATCACATCCGGTTTAATACTCTTTACAAAAGAAATCAGTTCTCCAATCTGCTTTACAGAGAAAGACGGACGTGTCTGGTATCCTTTGGAACGCTGGATCTCCACAAGACGTGTCTTTTCATTGATTGCTTTACGGATGCTGTTATAATCAAAGGTTCCGTCTTCTAACAGTTCCACCTGACGGTAACTTACTCCATATTCTGCGAGAGAACCTTTTGACGGGCGGATGCCGATCACCTCTTCCAGAGTATCGTAAGGCTTTCCGGCAGGTGCCAGAAGTTCATCACCCGGACGGAGATTACCGAATAAGGCAATGGCCAGCGCGTGAGTTCCGCATGTGATCTGCGGGCGTACCAGACAGGCTTCCGTATGGAAAGTATCTGCATAAACCTTTTCAAGTGTTTCACGGCCAATATCGTCATATCCATAACCGGAAGAACTTCCGAAGCATTCTGCGCTTACTTTATTTTTCTGCATGGCAAGAAGCACCTTCATCTGGTTATATTCTGCCGTTTTATCAAATTTTTCAAATCTTTCTTTTAAAGATTCCTCAATCTTATGACCAAAGTCATAAACCTCTGAAGAAATCCCAAGCTGTGCGTACATTTCTTTCATAATTTGTTTCGTCCTCATTTCTGTTTGCATTATTATCTTTATTTTATCTCTGAATTTCACTTATTCTGTATCAGTGATTTTTAAGAAAAATTCGGTTATAAAATTCCTCTGTCCCTGCATACCTTCAGCATTTCATCAAGGATTCTGTCTTCATTATAGTCAAATTCATCCTTATTCATCCAGATGGTATCCTTCTCCCTGCGAAACCAGGTCAGCTGGCGTTTTGCAAAATGTCTGGTATCTCTTTTCAGGATCCTGACCGCTTCCTCTAACGGATACTCGCCATCCAGATATGCAAGGATTTCTTTATATCCAAGTCCCTGCATGGAAACCATCCCCCTGTGGTATCCCATATCTTTTAACTTCTGCACTTCCTCAAGGAGTCCCTCTTTTAACATCTCATCAATACGGTCATCAATCCGTTTATAAAGAAGTTCCCTTGGTACATTCAGCACAAAATATGCCAGATTATAAGGGGTTTCGTGTTCCTTCTGCTCCTGATTATGTGCGGAGATCGGCGACTGGTTCTGATGATAAAACTCCAGTGCCCTGATCACACGTTTTACATTATTGGCGTGGATTTCCCCGGCACTGACAGGATCAACATCCAAAAGCATCTGGTGCAGATATTCATTTCCCTTCTCTGCAGCAAGCTGTTCCAGCTCCTGACGGTATCCGTCTTCCTGCTCTGCCTGAGTAAAATCAATATCCTTTGTAATAGCCTGTATATAAAATCCGGTTCCTCCTACCAGAACAGGAATTTTCCCCTTGGCATAAATTTCTTTCATGGCAGCTTTTGCCATCTGCTGGAATTTCACGATATGAAATTCTTCCTGAGGCAGCAGTTCATCTACCAGATAATGCTTTACTCCCTGCATCTCCTCCGGCCGATCTTAGCTGATCCAATATCCATATATTTGTAGACCTGCATGGAATCAGCAGAAATGATCTCTCCGTTTACTGCTTTCGCAAGAGCGATGGATAGATGGGTTTTTCCTGCTGCCGTCGGTCCTGTAAGAACGATCAGTGGCTTTTTCATAATAGCTCCTTTATATAAACTATACAATACGTTTAAATTTCTTTTCCAGTTCTGTTTTAGTCATGGAAATAATCGTCGGTCTTCCATGAGGACAGTGATAGGGGTTCTCCAGTGTGAGCAGTTCATCGATCAAGGCATTTGCTTCCCGGTCGGACATCTGGTGATTTCCCTTTACCGCAGCCTTACATGCCATGGTGGCCAGTCTGGAAGCAAAGATTCCAAGTGGATCCTTATCCTTCTCAGAAGCAAGATTGTCAAGCATTTCCAGAAAAAGTTCTTCCTCCGTAAGACCGTACAGATTGGCCGGGACTGCATTGATACAGTATTCCTTACCGCCAAATGGTTCAATCTCAAATCCAAAATCCTCGAAATATTTACGGTTAGCCTTAAGAAGAGCTTCTTCCTGAAGATTCAGGGATACGATCAGCGGCGGACTGAGATACTGGGATTCTACTGTCTGCTCACGAAACCTTTTTACGAAACGCTCATAATAAACCTTTTCATGTGCCGCATGCTGGTCGATAATAAAAAATTTATCCTCAAACTGAACAAGCCAGTAAGTATCAAAAATCTGTCCGATCAGCTGATGACGGCTTCGGGATTCAGGAGCAAGAAGTTTCTCCTCAAATAATTCCAGCTGCTGTGGTCTGATTTCTTCTGATATTACATTTTTGTTTTGTTCTATCTGTTTTCTGTTTCCTTCTGAATCCACAGCAGTCTTCAGATATTCTGCAGTTTTCTGTTCTGCAATTTCCTGCTTTGTCTCTGAAAATACCGGTTGTTCTTCATTCTTTTTATCGCTTAGTGTTCCCTCAAAAAGCTGTTCCTCTGCCTTGGTAAGAGGATCCCTAGTCTGATAGATCTGCTGTTCACGCACTGCCTGTTCTGCCATTGTAACAGTTCCTCGTGGTAGTGCGGTATGCTCAGAAACCCTGGAAGCTGTATTTACAGTCTGTGGACGATACTCCGGAATTTCAGCCCGACGTCTGGTTTCAAATGGCTCCGGTACATCCCCCGGTTTTACCACAGGCTGCTGCTTTTTAATCGGTTCTTCTTTTCCAAAAGGCACTGTCTGGATCATTTCTCTTGTGGTAAGAGCCTTGTGGACTGTCTCGTAAACTGCATCATAAACTTCTGTTCCTCTTGCAAACCGCACCTCCATCTTGCTTGGATGCACATTTACATCCAGATCATTTCCCTCCATCTGAATATGAAGAGAAACAAAGGGAAACTTATGCTGCATGAGAAAACCCTTATAGGCATCCTCTATCCCCTTTGCAATGATCCGGTTCTTTACAAAACGTCCGTTAATATAATAATTCTCAAAGGTACGGTTACCTCTGGAAATCTCCGGTTTTCCCACAAAACCCTCAATCTTCATGAAATCATTCTCGTAGGATACCTCAAGAAGTGCTTTGGTGATATCTCTTCCATATATATTATAAATCACATCTTTCACATTGTAATTTCCGGAAGTATGAAGCTTCACCTGTTTATTCTGGATATATTTAAAAGAAATCTCAGGATGGGACAATGCCAGCTGCTCCATCAAAGTGCTGACATAATTTCCCTCCGTAGTATCTGATTTCAGGAACTTGCTTCTAGCAGGTGTATTGTAAAAAAGATTTCTCACCAGGAAAGTAGTTCCTTCCGGTGCTCCCATATCCTCTAAAGACTCCTGTACACCACCGTTGATCACATAACGGACGCCGCTTAATGCAGATGGGGTTTTTGTGATCAGTTCCACCTGTGCAACAGCAGCAATACTGGACAAAGCCTCACCGCGAAATCCAAGAGACGCAATGTGTTCCAGATCCTCAACCTTCTCAATCTTACTGGTGGCATGACGCAAAAATGCCAGGGGTACCTGATCTCTTTCCATACCCCCGCCATTATCTGTGATACGTATCATCTTTTGCCGCCGTCTGTGATCTCCACTGTTACAGCAGTTGCTCCTGCATCAATTGCATTTTCCACAAGCTCCTTCACAATGGAGGACGGACGTTCCACTACCTCACCGGCAGCGATCTTATCTATGGTCTGCTGGTCTAATACTGCAATTTTTCTCAACTTTTATCACCATCTGTTCTTAATCTTGTTCTGCAGGTTATAAAGTGTATTCATTGCCTCGATAGGAGTCATATTCCCCATATCAAGACCTTTTATCTCATCAATGATATCGTTATCCTTAACTGTATCGAACAGAGACATCTGTGCCATATCCATCTGATCGTATACAGGCTTTTTCTTTTTCGCAGATGTCAGGTCTTTTACTGCTGCCGTAATATCCGCATCACTTAGTTCCTCCACCAGTTCCTTTGCTCTCTGGATCACAGAATCCGGAACACCGGCAAGCTTGGCAACCTGGATACCATAACTTTGTCTGCGCCGCCCTGAACGATCTTACGCAGAAATACAATATCGTCCCCTTTTTCCTTGACAGCAATACAGTAGTTATTAACTCCCGGAATTTTACCCTCCAGTTCAGTAAGCTCATGATAATGGGTGGCAAATAATGTCTTTGCACCACAAAGCTTTGTATTGCTGATATGCTCGATCACAGCCCAGGCAATGGCAAGACCGTCAAATGTACTGGTGCCACGTCCGATCTCGTCAAGAATCAGAAGGCTTCTTGCAGTTGCATTCCTCAAAATATTGGCAACCTCTGTCATCTCTACCATAAAGGTACTCTGACCACTTGCCAGATCATCAGAGGCACCCACACGGGTGAAAATCCTGTCAACAATTCCAATGTTTGCTTTTTCAGCAGGGACAAAGCTTCCGATCTGTGCCATCAGTACGATCAGGCAGTCTGTCTCATGTAGGTAGACTTACCTGCCATGTTCGGACCTGTGATAATGGATACCCTTTTCTTATGGTTATCCAGATATGTATCATTCGCAATAAACATATCGTTCTCTATCATCTGTTCCACAACAGGATGACGGCCGTTTTTAATATCTATCACACCTGTTGTATTTGTCTTCGGACGTACAAAATGATTTCTTTCCGCAACCAGTGCAAGAGAAGCAAACACATCCAGTGCAGCCACTGCCTTGGCAGTCTTCTGGATCCGCATAACTTCTTTCCCGACTGCATCTCTCACATCACAGAACAGTTCATATTCCAGAGCATACAGCTTATCCTCTGCCCCAAGGATCAGGTCTTCCAGTTCTTTTAACTCCTGGGTAATGTATCGCTCTGCATTGGTAAGCGTCTGTTTACGGATATAATTATCCGGCACCAGATCTTTAAAAGTATTGGTGATCTCCAGTGAATAACCAAATACGCGATTATATTTGATCTTCATTGTTTTGATGCCTGTACGCTCCCGCTCTTTGGCCTCCAGTTCTGAAAGCCATTTCTTACCATCTGTCCTGGAACGGCGGAATTTATCTACATCTTCATTATAGCCCTCTTTAATAATGCCTCCATCCTTCTGTGCAAGAGGCGGATCTTCCACGATGGCACGTTTGATCAGATCTGTCACATCCTCCAGCGAATCCATATCCTCATAGATTTTCTGAAGCAGAGGTGTTTTAAATTCTTTTAAAACCTGTTTTATATAAGGAAGCATTTCCAGCGAAGAAGCAAATGCGATCAGATCTCTTGGATTCGCAGATTTATAACTGATACGGCTGATCAGTCGTTCCAGGTCATAAACAGGTCCCAGATATTCCCTGATCTCATCCCGGAGCATTCCGTTTTTATTTAACTCTTCCAGTGCTTCCAGACGTTGTTCAATCTCATCTCTGTCGATCAGTGGCTGTTCCACATAACTGCGGAGAGTTCTGGCTCCCATTGCTGTTTTTGTCTTATCCAGTACCCAGAGAAGAGAACCTCTTTTCTGTTTCTCTCTCAGGTTTCCACAAGTTCCAGATTTCTGCGGCTGGAACTGTCGATAAGCATATATTTCTCTGCTGCATAGGGACGGATAGTTGTCATATGGGACAAGGCTGTCTTCTGGGTTTCTTTTAGATATAAGAAAAGAGCTCCTGCAGCAATGATCCCGCAGTCATAATCACCAACGCCCAATCCCTCCAGAGAACCTACATGAAAATGATCTTTTAGTGTGCGGCGGCACAACTCGTCATCGAAATACCAGGAATCCAATGAAAAAACACAGATCCCAAGACGGTTCTGCAAGTCATCTGTATCTATATTAGACATATAAAAAGAATCATTACAGATAATCTCTGCAGGAACAAATTTATTGATCTCATCAAGAAGTTTCTGAGGTTTGTCCACCTCTGTAAGGAAACAGTCACCTGTTGTAATGTCTGCAATAGCGCATCCGAAATGTTCTTCCATAGACACAATAGACATCAGGTAATTATTCTTTGTCTCATCAAGAGCAGCAGCATCCAGTGTGGTTCCTGGGGTTACGATCCTTACAACCTCACGCTTTACCAGTCCTTTGGCTTTTTTAGGATCCTCTACCTGCTCACAGATTGCTACCTTATGTCCTCTCTCGATCAGACGATTGATATAAGTCTCCGCAGCATGATAAGGGACACCACACATGGGTGCCCTCTCCTCTAATCCGCAGTCTTTTCCTGTAAGGGTAATCTCCAGTTCCCTGGTGACAAGTAATGCATCATCAAAAAACATTTCATAAAAATCTCCCAGACGGTAGAATAAAATGCAGTCTTTATATTGTTCCTTTGTCTTGCAGTATTCCTGCATCATCGGACTCATTGCCATTTAATTGTTATCTCCTATCTTCATAACAGCTCACTGCTGTTTTTTATCTCATATATATTGTATTTTTGACATCTTAAGATTTTAACATGAATAAATAGAAGATGCAAGATAGAGTATAAACATTTATTCTATCATGTTGACTATATGTTACTAAACATCCTCCTTCACCATCCCTTTATAATTTATTTCAGCGTAGTCACGATCAGTTTACTTTCCAGGGCAGCTGCGATCATATTATCAGGGATATCTTTGGATACCACACTTCCTGCGCCAATCACTACATTGTTTCCGATTGATTTTTTACTTTTGCAGATGCTATAATTATAGTATTCTCATATATGGAAATCTATCAGAATAGTCTTTGATTTTTATAAAAATCGTACACGAGGTGAGCTTTTTGGATTTAATCAGAACAGAGCTTATGCCGGATTCCTCAGAAGTCGTTTCCTAGTAAGTGCTGCCAGATTTTTAAGCATTATATGCAACAGTCACCGGTTGACTTTCTGAATGCATACAGGTTGAAAATCAGCTGTCAGCTTCTGTGTACCACCCGGAAAAGTATTACGGAAATTGCCATGCTGTGTGGATTTAATCACCTGAGTTATTTTTCCAAATATTTTATGGAGTGTTATGGATGTACACCAAGGGAATACCGTGTACTTCATGATTCACATCATATTTGTTATTGTGATAAAACCACAATATTAGACATATCTGCGTGATAATTTCCTGATGATCCGGGATGGGGATGGTAAAGATGCAGAAGAACTGGCTTCTTCCCTGTGCAGGTATTATGAGGCTCGTAACCGTGAGGATATGGACAGACTACCGCGTGTGACTCGAGAAAATGTTCTGATCCTGAAGTATTATTCCTTTGAGAATTATTTCCTGGATCCGAAGATAATGGAAAAAATCGGAGTGATAAAAAGTGAGGATGATTCTACGAAATCCTGTTGAAAAAGTGGAATGAATATCTATACAAATTAAAAAGCGGTCAGCATCTCACAGAAATGATCGGCCATGCTCTCAAAATACTACAGATATCAGAGAACATATGGAAGAAATCCGTATCTGTCTCCGCGGACATAATTTATATGATATCTTTACGGAAGATTCCGTAAAAACGAAACTGAAATCCTCAAATCCTATATAGAGGAGGCTCCAAGGGATACTTTTAAAGATATTCTGGATGCAATTGACCGTTTTGTTTATTTTGAGAACAGAAAAAAATAATTCATGAAGAGGGATGCCACGCATGGCATCCCCTTTTCATCAGGAAACGGTCATTACTTTTCCCATAAACAGTATTTCGTTATTGCTCCTGTCATAGATCAGGAAGGCAAAAGGACGAGTGAGTTCCACATTTTTGATAACTGGTTCTTTCTCCTCTACAGCTGACATACATTCCATGATAACTGCTGTCACCGCTGCTGCTTTCGTGCCGTTTTCATCCAGTTCCAGTTTTGTTTTCTGCAGTATCGTATCTACATTTACATTTTTGTCTGCAATACCGGAGAAATCAGCGTTGCTGGAAAATATATTATCAAGCCCCAGGCTTGAGAGTATGTCATTTAGGATGGCGGTAGTCTCAAAATCAAGTTTTGGCATCTTACATTGTACTTCGTCATACTCTGGCTGAGATTTCAGGAGTCCACCAATATCCAGATCCTCAAGTGTAAAATCGCCTTCATCGACAGGCAGGATTCCGACAAAACTCAGTCCGTTTGCATACTCTCTGTCAAATGCTGTTGCCTTATCATTTTCATAATACCTGTCTCCGGCACAGGTCATGTATTTTGTCTTTTCATTGTTTCCAAACTTCTCTTCTGTATCAGAAACATTCCAGGGTTCTCCACTCCATCCGGACTCAAAATATAGTGAATTAGTTAAGCACAGTCCGGTAGTATCATTGATCAGATCCGGGGTTATGATTTTCGGGATCAGCCCTTCCGTATTTTTGTCACACCAGGAATTAATGATACCGCATGTTTTCTCTGCAGCGGAAAAATCTACATTTTCCACTTCCGCCCCAAAACCGTTCGTTACTGAATTTTTAAATTCTTCCTGTAATGTCAGATTATTATCCACCCAGACTGCATCTGCAATCTTTAATTTTGACTTATATCCGTAACTCTCATCTTCAGTATTATATTCTTTAATCTTGTTCAGATATTCCTTTGCATAAGATGCAAAATCATCGGTTCCCAGGTAATTACATAGAACTTCTTTTGTCTCTCCTTCTGCACCTTCTGCGATCATGCCCAGCGCAAAATTAAGGCTTGTGGGACTGAACATAATATTTTCTCCATTGACTGCCGCAGAGATTTGGTCTGTCATTTTTACGGAATTCTGTAATGTCACGGCTTTGTCGATACTGGCTCCTTTATTACCGGACACCGTGTCTTCATTGCTGCTTTGGATTTCACTGGCTTCTGCGGAACCGGCATATATGCCGACAGCTGGCAGCGCGACAGTCATAGCTGCCAGTATTCCGATTAAGAGTTGTTTTCTTATCATAAGGCATTTCCTGCCACTCAAAGCGTGTGCAAATATACGCACATCGAGATAATGTAGACTCTCACGAGTTCTACTTACTACTTCATCGTGTATGCTTTGGATTGAACGAGATCATATCTACTCACAGGTTCTTGTACACTCCATAGTCGTAAATTCCCGAAATAGCCTTCGGTACATACTCACGTTTGCGTTTCGTTATGCAATTTCGTAAGTCGTGACATCTCTCAGATTTAAAGCAGCATTGAAATCCCTATCTTCGACATAACCACAACTGCATTTAAAGATCCTATCTGAAAGTTTTAAATCTTTCTTGACAGCACCGCAACAGTGACAGGTTTTAGACGATGGATACCATCTATCTACTACTCGAAGTTCAATTCCTTTTTCCCTGCATTTGGCTTGAAGTTTTGTTCTAAATTCATAAAACTTTCTGTGATGCAAACTGCTTTTGTAAAGTATGTCTGATTTTTTCATCCATTGTCCTTTTACATTTAAGTTCTTCAAATTCGTT
>ENA-OQJH01001017-OQJH01001017.1-human-gut-metagenome-genome-assembly--contig:-NODE-1017-length-12994-cov-1.521878_pt1 | contig 12994 bp, 14 predicted proteins | sample MGYA00242597_ERZ504763 | MGnify/ENA primary metagenome ERZ504763 (study PRJEB26092, sample SAMD00036359) | human gut metagenome | host: Homo sapiens | study: EMG produced TPA metagenomics assembly of... | reverse complement strand
CACCCGTCTTTCCTTCCCATTGGGCAGCCAGTCCCAGCATCCATGTGTGGAATCCTTTTACCCATAGAGGTAGTGCAGATACACGTCGGGCAAGCGGAGTCAACCGGTCGATGCCGTCCCAGGGAGGAAGTTCGTCCATATAAAGCCGGAAAGGATGATACTCTCCGATTTGTGTGGAATAAATATATCGGCTCACATCTTTATCCCAGCAGGAAATGCCTCTGCATGAGCCTCCATGCAGAGGGTGTTCAGTTCACGTTTTCCGATGGGACGAAATTCGGTCTTTGCTCCGCTTAATGGGCGAAATTCTGTTTCTTCCGTCAGGCGGTTGTAGCGGAAGTCATAGTGAGTTTGCAGAAAGGTGTTGACCCGTTCCGTCAGGCAGGCGGAGTTGTTGGGGGACTGCTGCTTCGGTTCGGGCGTTGGCGGGAACGGGAGGTGTGTCAATCTGTGATACGCTCTCTTTTTTCCATGCCTTTATCAGCATGGCGATCATTTGGGTTACTTTTTCCATCATATTTGTTCTTTTTTTTAAGTTTCGTGCATCAAAGTTACAATGCCGGGATAGCGATTTGCAAGTGTTTTCGATAGATTCCTTTAAATACTTCCGTTTATGAAATAACGTAGGAATCATTAGGTTTTCCTGCCTTTCTGTTGTATCTTTGAAGGCGCAAACATCAGAGGCTAATGCAGATTAGCTGATCAGCTATCCTTCATTAGTCAATCGGCTAATCTCCATTAGCCGGGCAGCCATAGCACATTAGCCGATGAAAATGAAGCTTCTTTCATCGGAAGTTTCCGTAGGAATAACAGATTAGAAGTACTTATTTAATAAAAGAGGAAGCTATGGCTATATTATTTGACTGGTATGAGAACCCGGTATCACCGGATCAACCGAAGAAAAAAAGATTCCATCCCCGCATTGCTTACAATGGTCAGGTAGATACGGACGAAATGAGGAGTAAGATTCAATCCCGTTGTACGCTGAATGAAGTCGATGTGACTGCTGTACTGGATGCTCTTTCGCAGGTGATGGGAGAGGAGTTGGGAGAAGGACGGCAGGTGCATTTGGACGGCATCGGCTATTTTTACCCCACGCTGACTGCTACGGAAGAGATAGCCGCCGACACTCCACGACGGAATATGAAAATCAAACTGAAGGCTATCCGCTTTCGTTCGGATCAGAAATTGAAAAACTCTATCGGATTAATTAAGGTAAAGCAACTGAAGAAGAATTTTCATTCGTCCAAACTTTCGGAAGTAGAGATTGATATGTTGCTGAAGGAGTATTTCAGTACGCATCAGATGATGCAGCGCAGAGATTTCCAATCTTTGTGTGGCATGGTACGTTCTACGGCTATGATTCATATCCGGAGAATTTGCCAGGAAGGAAAGTTGCAGAATCTCGGATTGCGTAATCAGCCGATCTATGTTCCTGTTCCCGGATTCTACGGGACATCCAGAGATCAGCCGACGCTCCGGTAAATTCCCGGCTGAAAGGACTGAAGGCTGAAAGGGTGCTTTTCGGGGGCGGCTTTCAGCCGCTTTCGCCTGCTGGCAGGCGGTTGTGGCGGATGGCTGAAAGGGCTGAAACGCTTGAAAATAAAAAAACATTCCATGAATATTTATGGGGCTTTTTTTATTTTTGATGAAGGCAATATCGTGATGTTGTTTAATGGCTTTCAGAAAAAGACACAAAAAAACGCCGAAGTGAGAATTGAAAGGCAGTAAACTTAAAATGAATATTATGCAAGTAAACCTGACGTTGGAAGTATGGATGCTGTATTAGACAAATTGTACGGCAAGGTAGGTACCAACAAGTCCTATATATCTAGAATTGAGAAAGGAGCGCTTGAGCCGGGAGTCGGACTTTTCTTTCGTATCATTGATGCATTGGGCTTAAAAGTGGAGATTGTTAAGCCGATGATATGATGATTATGATATAAAAAACGCACTGCCTTCTCAGGTGGTGCGTTTGTGTTTTGGGGTAAAATTGTTTGTTATTATTCTTTGGGATAATTTCTTATGCTTTTTAGTTGTTTCATATTGGTGTCAGCCTGAGTGGTGAGTCCACCGGCTTTTGCTGCATTGAAATATTTCTCTGCCGCATCGTAGTCGCCTTCCAGCAGTGCGATGACTCCCAGGTTATTCAGCGTTTTCGGGAGCTTTCTGATCAGCTTTGGCAAGATGCTTCTTCGCTGTTGTCAGGTCTCCGCCTTTCTGTATTTCCATGGCTCCTGCATTCAGATTGGCAATAGGGTCATCCGGGAACATGGCGGCTGCTACCTGGAACGAACGGTTGAACTCTTCGCTTCCCGGCTGACAGCTTTCCGCAATCCGATAGATTTCCTGTAGGCTCAACAGTTGCGGACGTTGTCCTTGATAATCTCTTTGGTTTCTTCCAGATTGAACCCGCGTACGGTATAGTTGACGGTATAGTCTGAATGACGCAAAGCCGGATAACATTCTTCCAATATATATTTATAAGTTTGAGGACCTGCCAATTGAGCGATCTGGCGTTCTTTCTTGTCTATGTCCAGTGTCGAGTCATCCATCAGTTTCAGTATCTCGTCCTTCTTCTCCAATGAAGAAGCTGCGATAAACTTGCGGAATCCTTCCCAATCTTCAGAAGTATACTCTGAAGTGATCAGTTTATTGTCGAACTTGTAATAACTGGTCACATAATCTACCAATGCCTGTGTACGACCTTTTGCCAGTCGGGTATTGTTGGCATATCCACCTTCCGGTGATGCATAACCGTGAATTCTTATACTGCTGAGCGTTGTCTTGTCATCATTACGTACACTGTCAATGGTAGCACGTATCTTGGCCAGCTCTACTGTGTTGCGACGATACTCCGGTCGGATGATAATTTGGTTCACCGGGAAGTCGAGGAAAGCGCTTCCTTCTATGGCACGGTGCTTGACGGCTTCTGCCTGTGGAGTGATATAGGATATAGCGGGCTGTAGCTGCACGGGTAAAATGTTCAATCGGGTGATTAATTCACCGCTGGTCTCCTCTTTCAGGTCGCAGCAGCCGCATACATCAATATTCAGTTTCATTTCCGCATCACGCATCCAGGCTTCGAACTGGAATTGCTGGTGGTAGTTGATAATCTGTTCTTTATTATGCTTGCGACGGATAACACTGTAAGTATTTTCCGAAGGAGCGATGTTATTGCGTTGGTTTACTACTTCACGTTTGCGACCGTAAACTACGATGGAAGGTAGTATCTTGGTGCGGCCATTTGATTCGAGGAACGGAGTGAGGGTGACGACATGATTGGAGGAGAGCTTCAGATTCTCCTGCATCACGATATCCATATCGATGCTCAGCACATTGTTATCTTCATTGCGTGTGATAGATTCTTTCTCTATACGCACCTGATCTCTATAAAGTGTCTGCGCTTTCCCGCCCAATACAGGCAGCAGGCAAAAGAGTATGCATAATATCTTTTTCATATTTGTTTTGTTTTAGAATAAATAGATTAACTGATAGCAGCTTTCGTGGGACCTAAATAGTTCTTATGTCCTTCGCTAACCTTCTCACCGCACGTCTTGCATTCGAACTGCTCATACTTGACACGTGCGTAACCTACACCAATATTCCCTTCCAGATTCCAATGCTTGGCAAGAATCCATTGATAACCGTAGGAAATACCAGCACCGAAGAAATTGCCTTTGAAGCGGTGGTCCTTCAGTTCCGGCCAGATGCCCCAGGGCATATTGATGGCGGCAGCCTGGTAGACGCCTCCATGTACATGGAATCCCACAAAGTGTCCATTGAACTTGTCGCAGAACCAGTAACGGAGTTCCGGCTGGATGGCGAGCATCTTCATCATCTTCTGATCTTTGTATTTCCACGGATTATAGTTGGCATACAAGTCCAGCGTTAACTTCTTACTCAGACCGACTTCGGCTCCGAGATTGATAATTTTCATCGCGTCCATTACAAGATTGGTTTTCACTCCGACTACCTGACTATATAATAAGGTAGAAGCAAACAAGGTAACGAACAAAAATAAGATTCTTTTCTTTTTCATCGCATGATGGGTTTTGTTTGTTGATGTTGCAAAAGTAACGGTTATATGAATAGACGTTAATTGGTGGATTCATCTTTCTTCTCTTTCCTTTCAATGGAAATTAATAAGTGGGGTGGTATATCATTCTTTTATAGGTGGCATATAATTCATTGGTAATGGGTGGTGTTTTTACCGCTCGTATTGAATGAATTGCAGATGAGCGGCGATTTGATACTTGCATATCTTATTCAAGTGCTTGAATAAGCTGTATTTCGTTCGTTAAAGAGTGGTAATTCATTCATTTTGTCTCCTGAAAAAGTTTTTTTCTATTGAATAAAACGCCTATGTTTTGCAGTGTACAAACAAACAAGAAAAGAATAAATAAAGAAAACTTAAGTTTAAAAGATTCCCTCCTAAGGAACATGAACAGATAAACAATATGAAGTGTAAGAAGCGGACGAAATAACAAACAACAGTTCGCAAACAAATTAAAAAAACAAATAAAATTTAGGAGGTACTAATATGAAATCAATTAAATTCTTTTTCGCATGTGTATTGGCATTAACTTTTGTAGCATGTTCTAATGCTGAAAGTGATAGTTTTGAAGACAACTCTTCAAACTTTGAATCCATGATATCTTTATATGGTATACAATCTGCAACTGTTGACTCTAAAGTAGGTGATGTACCTTCTGTGACTGCAGAAGAAATGGCAAGTGTGCTTGAAGCGCTTCGTCAGAATGGTAATACTATCCGTAACTGTGAATCGGAAACTTTGGAAGGATACTACGAAGGTGGTGACAGAAAAGAAGTGAAGATGATCGCAGAATATCAGGCCCGTACCAGAAGCGGTGCTTTCGTAGAACAATTCGCATTGTGTGTTTCCATCAACTTTAATATTGATAATAACGGCGGAGTATTTTATATAGGTACTACATACTCTTCCTCGACTGACCTGTTCAACTGGCAGGGTTATGGAGCTTCCTTATCTACTACTGCTGAAGGAAACAGTGTATTCAGCTCGACTTCTTATCTCTATTTCCGTGTAAGCGACCAGGGTAATTGCCTGGTTAAGGTACCCGTAAGCTTTAAAGGTAGCTACAACTTCAAGGATAATAAGGGAACTTATAGCTTTACTCTTTCCAAAGCAGCTAATTAATACAACAGGAATTTATTGATTTTAGGTATTACGTTACAATATATACAACTTATATAAAAGGGCTCCTTGCGCCGTGCACGGAGATTCCATCAGACAAAAAGAGGAACCAGACAGCAAACAATATAGCTTTGGTCATTCAGGCAATTAAGAAACAAACAATGGGAGGCCCGCCGATTCTTTTACGAATCAGCGGGCTTTTACTTTATTGTGAATTATTGCTAAAAAAATATTTGTTATCCGATTTGCTAATGATTTAATTATATATCTTTATCAGCCAATACACATGAACAAAATACAATTAAGATATGAGGAAGTTCTTCTTTCTGTTGTTGCTGTTGACGGTTTTTCTTCCGTCATACTCTATAGATACCCACTGGGACCTAGAACCGCAAATAATTAAAAACGGAGTCGGAAATAATACTATTTATCATGTTTGTTACGGAAGCGAAGGCTTTATGTGGTTCTCTACCGACAAGGGAATCTCCCGCTACGATGGCTTCAGATTTCGTGATTATCCGCTCATTATGAGCGTTGACTCCCTTTCCACTCCTTTGCATCAGCTGTAAAACGCTGAAGGAAGGTTCCGACGGTTTATTTTATGCTTCACTCTATCAGGGGGGAATAACCTGTTTTGACAAAGAAATGGAAAGTTTTTGCCTGTACGTTTTGACAGGTCGCTGAAACTTAAAGAGATTCAGGATTTTTGCTGGAATGATGGCAGCCTGTATCTGGCTACTTCGCATGGATTGTTCGAATCGCGTCCCATCCGCAAAAAAGAAGGAAAAGAAGATTTCGTCTATTGTATATTGAATCCCGAACCTTTGATAAAAGGAAAGATTACTAATCTTTGCACGGATGGAAAAACAAACCTGTACTTTGCCGTTGACCGCGAAAAGGTGATACATTATGATCTCGTAACCAAAAGAACTTCTGTGATCAGAGAATATGATGTGGTGAACAGACTCTTTTTGCGACAGGGATATTTATGGATATGCAGATTATGGAATGATATTGTATGTTATGACCTTAAATCGCATAAGGAACGTGTAGTCTCTCTCGAGGGGGGCGACCAGCCGGATTTCTCCAACTCGTATGTTACAGATATGGTGATGAAAGATAAGCAGACGTTTTATCTGACGACATGGGACGGATTATATAAATTGCATTTTGAGAATCTGAATTTGTGTGAGAGTCCGTTTACATTGACACTGCTGACACAGGGGGAAAGAGCGTTCCATTCAAGGATCGAAAATAAGATGACCAGTCTGCTATGGGATAACAGGCAGCAGATTCTTTGGGTAGGTACCTTTGGCGGGGGAGTGGTAAAGTTTGATATCAGCGACAGTATGTACAGCCGGGTACGGCAGAATTTCAAATCCAGAGTGGATGGCATGGTCGAAGATGCAAAGGGTATATCTGGTTGACGGTGACCGATGGAGGCATCATGAGAAGCACTACTCCGTCATTTTCGATGGATACACATTTTGAACCATGGAAAAAGTATCCGGTCTCTCCGGACGTTATCACATATATAAAGGTAAAGATGGAAACATTTGGCTGGGTAACAATTTTGGAGAGATCATCTCTGTCAATCCGCTTACGGAAGACGTGGAATCTTTTCAGTTGAAAAACAGCGAAGGCGGGAGGATGCAGGCTGTTGTCCATTGTTTCTGTCTGGATTCGTGGAATCGTTTGTGGGTAGGTACTTCGAATGGACTGGTACAGGTAGATCCTAAAACTCACGGATGCAAAAATATAAAACTGCCCGGTGAAATCAAGAATGTATTTGCCATCACTGAAGATAAGGAAGGAAATGTATGGGTAGGTACGGATAAAGGGCTGAAAAGAATTGAAACGAACGGTGACCAGATACGGGTGGAAGGAAACTATGAAAAGGAGAATGGCTGGAAGAAGCCGGAGTGCGAACCTGTATGTGAATAACTATAATCAGATTTATGCAGCCTATCTGAACGTCGTTATTCGCATCGACGGAAGAGAGAAGGATAAGATAGAATCTGTTTATACACTACAGAGTGGATTGACGGACGGACATGTCAGTTGCATGGTCGACGACCATATCGGAAACACATGGGCAGGAAACAATGTAGGAGTGATGACCATCAGAAATGGACAGGAGGCTTTTTATAGTTATCTGTCGGTGGGAAACTGCAGTGCAGTCTGTCGTTTGAATGACGGAGCTTGTTATGGGCGAATTCCTGGGGGCTGATTTTCTTTGATCCTTCTGCTACCAAAGGCGATAGTGGCAAGAAGCATTTGATGCTGACCGATGTGGAAGTCGGTGGAGAAACGGTGCTGGCAGGAGAAAAGCGGAACGGGCAGATGATTCTGGCTGTTTCTCCGGAAAAACAGGAGAAACTGGTGTTTGCTTCCGATAACAACGACTTTCATTTGTTCTTTTCCGATCTGCGTTACGGACTGGCACAGCGCAAGATTGCTTACCGTCTGCTTCCTGCGGACAAAGAATGGAAAATGATACCGCTTGCAGAAGGACTGTGGTTCAACGGATTGGCTGCCGGAAAATATGCCTTGCAGGCTAAGCTGGTTTTCCCGGATGGGAAAGAAGGGGAGGTAATCGAGATTCCTCTGGTGGTGAAGGGTAAATGGTATCAGACTATATGGGCGTATATCATGTATGTTCTGTTACTTGGCGGATTATCTTATTTCTTCTATTCTTATTTCAGAAAGAAGGATCAGCGCAAACAGATTCATCGTGACCGTGAGATGATACTGAAGGAGAATCTGAATCTCGAAAAGCTGAAACAGGAACAAAAAAAGAGATAGAAGCGATGAGGAACCGGTTGCTGATGCTCTTTGTGCAGGAATTGCGTACGCCGTTGTCACTCATCATCGCTCCGCTGAAGGAATTGCAGAAGGATGACGCTCAGACTTCTCAGCTTTCTCTACAGGTGGCGTACCGGAACTCACTCCGCATGGTGGATGCCTGCGACCAGTTGCTGGCAGTATACGGGCAGGGCAATATGGAATCAAACTGGAAGTTGCTCCGTATTCGGTGGATAAAATGATCGACAGCTCTCTTTTTGGTGTCCGGGACTTGTTGAAGGTGTATACCATTGATTTCCATTGCGAGAAGAGAATCAAGAAGGAGATGGAATTTTATGTGGACAAAAAGAAAATAGAATTCGTCATTCATAATCTGTTGACAAATGCTTTCACCCATAGCATTATGCGGGAACGGTTTCTTTATCTGTTTGTGAGGTTGTAAATGACAATATGCACTATGTCTGCCTGATAGTAGAAGATGACGGAAAAGAAAGGGTAAGAACTGTTGAGCAGTTGATGAGCGAGAATGAAGGATCGGAACGTGATATGTCGGCTGCGCAAATGGGATTCACCATCATGCAACAGATGATCGAAGCTCATTACGGAACGATTACTCTTGAAAGTACTGAAGGAAAGGGGACGAAGGTCACGGTCAATCTTCCCGCCGACAGAGATGTCTTTGAAAACAATCCGAATATTCAGTTTATTGATCCGGAAGAACTGACAGAAGTAGCAGAGCTGGAACCCGAATCGGCAGAAACACAGAAACAGGATTTGGCAGTAGAGGATGCTGTGGTGCAACAGGATCAGCAACTGCCGCTTTTTGCGGAGCATTGCCTGCCGAAGAAGTAGCATCCCCCGTAGCGGGCGGAGTTAAAAAGACGATATTGATTGTAGAAGATCATAAGGATATCCGCCTGTATCTGAAAGTGCTCTTCGGCAATGAATATAACTTGTTGATGGCAACCAACGGGCAGGAGGGAGTCGATACGGCAATGAAAGAGATGCCGGACTTGATCATCTGTGATGTCATGATGCCGGTGAAAGACGGTTTCGAATGTTGCCGGGAGGTGAAGGAGAATCCGGAAACGTGCAGTATTCCTTTTATCATGCTGACGGCAAAGGTAGAAGACGACGATATTATTCACGGACTGCAGCTGGGTGCGGATGATTATGTACTGAAACCATTTACTCCGGGCATTCTGAAGGCGAAAGTCAGCAGTCTGATTAATGGTCGTCAGACGTTGAAGCAGATGTACACGAAGTTGTTCAAATTGCCGGGAACGGATACAATTGTCGTGAGCGAACCGGAACAGGCGGGTGAAGAAGTGAAGACGGAAGATCCGTTTATCACAGCTGTTATCAAAATTGTGGAAGAAAATATTTGCGAGGCGGACTTCAGTGTGAAGAAACTGGCAGCGGAAATGAATATGAGTCAGCCCACCCTTTACCGCAAAGTGAAGCAAAGTACAGACTATACCATTATAGAACTGATCAGAGGAGTACGTATGCGCCGTGCGGGAGTGCTGTTGAAAACGAAACAATATGCAGTGCAGGAAGTTGCCGAAATGGTGGGGTATAATGACATTCCGACTTTCCGCAAACATTTTGTGGATGCATTTGGTACGACTCCTTCTACGTATGAATAAAAAAATGACTACTTTTGCAGTCGAAAACCCTAAAATGAGGAATCGGCGTGCAAAGGTATTTTATTTATTTGGCTTATGATGGAACCAACTATCACGGTTGGCAGATACAACCCAACGGGAGTAGTGTGCAGGAATGCTTGATGAAGGCTTTGTCTACTTTTCTGCGTCGTGATGTGGAAGTGATAGGTGCTGGCCGGACGGACGCGGGGGTGCATGCCTCGCTGATGGTGGCACATTTTGATCATGAAGACGTGCTCGATACGGTGACTGTCGCCGACAAGTTGAACCGTCTGTTGCCTCCAGATATTTCTGTCTATCGTGTCCGTCAGGTAAAACCGGATGCGCACGCCCGTTTTGACGCGACTGCCCGGACATATAAGTATTATGTGACTACCGCCAAATATCCTTTCAACCGCCAGTACCGCTACCGTGTCTATGGTTCATTGGATTATGAACGCATGAACGAGGCTGCACGAACCCTGTTCGAATACATTGATTTTACAAGTTTCAGCAAACTGCATACAGATGTAAAAACAAACATCTGCCACATCTCCCATGCCGAATGGACGAAGATGGAAGGCGAAGACACCACCTGGGTATTACTATCCGTGCCGACCGCTTTCTCCGTAATATGGTGCGTGCCATCGTAGGAACATTGCTCGAGGTAGGACGCGGCAAACTGACCGTGGAAGGTTTCCGTAAGTGATAGAACAACAGGATCGTTGCAAAGCGGGAACTTCCGCTCCGGGAAATGCGCTCTTCCTTGTCAACGTAGAATATCCGGAAGATATTTTCTCAGAGGAAACTAAAAAGTCAGTACTATCTACACTCCTTCCCGAAGGAGGGGAGTGTTAGATACTGCCGACTTCCCAGTCAGCTCAATATTACTTGTTACTTATTACCTATTACTTATTTCAACATGTGGTTATTATTAGCTTTTCTCTCGGCTACCTTGCTGGGATTTTATGATGTATTCAAGAAACAGTCATTGAAAGATAATGCGGTGTTGCCTGTATTGTTTTTGAATACGCTTTTCTCCAGTCTAATTTTTCTGCCGTTCATTTTGGTATCGGCATTCGAGCCTGATCTCTTTGGGGGAACCATCTTTAATGTTCCCGTTGCAGGATGGGAGCAGCATAAATATATTATCATCAAGTCGTTTATCGTTCTGTCATCGTGGATATTCGGTTACTTCGGGATGAAACACTTGCCTATTACCATTGTGGGGCCTATCAATGCTACCCGTCCGGTGATGGTGCTTGTAGGAGCAATGCTGGTGTTTGGCGAGCGTCTGAATCTCTACCAATGGATCGGAGTGATGCTGGCAGTGGCTTCCTTCTTTATGTTGAGCCGTTCGGGGAAGAAAGAAGGGATCGATTTCAAGCATAACAAATGGATTCTCTTTATTATACTGGCAGCAGTCATGGGAGCTGTCAGCGGATTGTATGACAAGTTTCTGATGAAACAGCTGAATCCGATGCTGGTGCAATCGTGGTATAATGTCTACCAGTTCTTTATCATGGGAACCATTATCTTCCTTCTCTGGTGGCCCAAACGGAAGACGACCACTCCTTTCCGCTGGGACTGGACCATCATTCTGATTTCCGTATTCCTTTCGGCGGCAGACTTTGTCTACTTTTATGCTCTGAGCTATGATGACTCCATGATCTCCATCGTTTCGATGGTTCGTCGGGGAAGCGTGATCGTATCTTTCATTTTCGGAGCGCTCTTCTTCCGTGAAAAGAATTTAAAAAGCAAAGCGATTGACCTTATCCTCGTGTTAATCGGAATGATATTCTTATATTTGGGGTCTAAATAAAAAGTACAATATGAAATCAAATAAAATCACTCATACCATCGCATTTTTCATCATCGGCTTGTTTACTTTTGTCTCTTCACAGGCGCAGGAAGCAAAGACTCTTTTTATCAACGTTCCGGATTCACTTTGTCCCTTGCTTACGAAGGTGAACCGTGAAGACTGCATCGACTTTCTGAGCAGTAAAATGAAAGCACAGGTGGAAAACCGCTTCGGGCAGAAGTCGGAAATGACCGACCTGAGTAAGGACTATATCCGGATGCAGATGACTCCGGAAACCACTTGGCAGATGAAAGTATTGGCTTTGAATGATACCACGAATGTGATTTGTACGGTAGCTACGGCATGTGCTCCGGCTTGTGACAGCAGCATCCGCTTCTATACTACAGACTGGAAACCTCTGACTGCCGATTCATTCATCACCCTGCCGGTCATGAACGATTTTCTGCTTACTCCGGACTCCACTGCGATATACGAATTTGACGAGGCCTCCCGTTCTGCAGACATCTTATTGATGAAAGTGGATATGAACAAGGAAAATACAGAACTGGCTGTCACTCTGTCCACTCCCGACTATATGTCAAAAGAAACGGCAGAAAAACTTAAACCGTTTCTCCGCCGTCCTATTGTTTATCAGTGGAAGAATGGAGCGTTTACCAAATAAACAGCTCCGCCCCATTTCCACTAATTATCCATTTTCCATTCTCCATTATCCATTAACCAAGCACTCATTGATGAATGCCACCATCTCCGGTGTATGTTCTTCTACGCTTTGAAGTAGTTTGAACTGTGCCTTGTGCGCACCAGATTATGTTCGGGATATTTGATTTGTAGTAAGTATCTCCGTTGATATAATCGGCAAGGAACCGTACGCACTGCATATAGGGGAATAAAGCGGCAGCATAAGGCAGATTCTCTATTTCAATGGGAGTGAGGAACGATTTGGCACCTTTCAGATATCCTTTGGTGAATGCCTTGAATATCTCCATGTTGAAGTTCACACGATTCAGGTCTTTGTCATCTTCATCTCCGGTGTTGGCACCTGTACGGAGGAAATCACCGTAGTCGGAGAAGATGAAACTCGGCATTACCGTATCCAGGTCGATGACGCAAAGCACTTTCCCGTCTTCATCAAACATCATGTTGTTTACTTTCGTATCGCAATGGCATACTCGTTTCGGAAGCTTTCCTTCGCGGAACAGGCGTTCTGCCTTGCACATTTCGTCCGCACGTTTTTCTATCTCGTCCAGATAATACTGTACTTCGGCTACTCGTCCGGCAGCATTGGCAGCGACTGCATCACGTAGCTGTTTGAGACGGAATTCCATGTTATGGAAGTCGGGGATGGTTTCTCCCAGTGTTTCCGGAATGTCGGCAAGCATAGCCTGAAAGTTTCCGAAAGCCTCTCCTGCATAATTGGAATATTCCGGATTGACAGTCTCGTACGTTTTGGCACGCGGAATGAATACCATGACACGCCAGTAGCTTTCTCCATCAAACCAATAAGTTTTTCCTTCTTCAGTGGCGAGGAAAGAGAGAACTTTGCGG
>ENA-OQJH01001016-OQJH01001016.1-human-gut-metagenome-genome-assembly--contig:-NODE-1016-length-12997-cov-1.651127_pt1 | contig 12997 bp, 13 predicted proteins | sample MGYA00242597_ERZ504763 | MGnify/ENA primary metagenome ERZ504763 (study PRJEB26092, sample SAMD00036359) | human gut metagenome | host: Homo sapiens | study: EMG produced TPA metagenomics assembly of... | reverse complement strand
AAGCCGGACTGAATTTTACAGCTTGGTGTGTCTCTGCATCCAGAAAGTCGAAATGGGCAAAGGAATTGGTGGTAAGGCGGACAATCGCTTTCCCCACAGCTTTGTCACTCAAGGTGCTTACGGTAATCAGGAGCAATAAGATAATGGCTGGTAGTTTCTTCATTTTAAAACTCTTTCTCTATTTTATAATTATTGCGTTCAGGAGCATTCCGGGCTATCAGTTCTCCTATGAATCCTGCCAGAAACAGTTGTTCCCAAAATCATCAAAGTTAGGGCCAGATAGAAGTAAGGAGAATCAGTAATTAATATATAAGGTAAACCATGTGACAAGGCATATAGCTTGTTTGCTCCGATGATAATGACGGAAATGAAACCAAGAATAAACATCAATGATCCCATAAACCCGAAGAAGTGCATCGGCTTGATACCGAATTTGGATAAAAACCACAGAGTGATGAGGTCTAGATAACCATTGAAGAAACGGTTTAATCCGCCAAATTTTGTTTTACCGAATTTCCGTGCCTGATGGTGTACTACCTTCTCGGCTATCTTAGGAAAACCTGCATTCTTTGCCAGATAGGGGATATAGCGGTGCATTTCACCGTATACTTCGATGTTCTTTACAACATCATGACGATAAGCTTTTAGTCCGCAGTTAAAGTCATGCAGATTCTTGATGCCTGAGACGGCACGTGCTGTGGCGTTGAATAGTTTGGTCGGAATGGTTTTTGATAACGGGTCATAGCGTTTTTGCTTGTATCCTGATACTAAGTCGTAGCCGTCTTCTGTAATCATTCTGTATAATTCCGGTATTTCGTCCGGGCTGTCCTGCAAGTCGGCATCCATTGTAATCACCACATCACCTTGCGCCTTTTCAAAACCACAATACAAAGCAGGGGACTTGCCGTAGTTCCGGCGGAATTTAATACCTTTTACGTTGTCCGATTCCGAGCGTAGTTTCTCAATCACTTGCCAGGAGTGGTCGGTGCTGCCGTCATTGACAAAAATAACTTCATAGTTGAAGTGGTTGGCATCCATTACACGTTGAATCCATGCGAATAGTTCCGGCAAAGATTCTTCTTCGTTATACAAAGGAATAACTACAGATATATCCATCTTTTATTCATTTTTCTTTTTACGCATCACGATCAATGCCGTAGGGATAGCCATTAGCATCCCGTAAAACATATTTTGTGATATCAGTTGAAATGTCATTTCCAGCGGGGTAAGTCCCGACAGTAAATCTATCGCTTCTTCAAATTGGTTTAGTGAGGTTGTCAGTTCGGGTCCGGCAGTTTCTTTGAACTGATTTAAGATGGAGCGGTATGCCTCGAATACGAACCCGCCATCTATATAGCGGAAGTAGATGTAATGCACTACCGCTACAAATAGAGAGGCGAACATATACATAAAGGTAGTGAATAGAAACGCACGTGAAAAAGTGATGCTTCCGCCACAATGCCGTTCTCTGAACTTTTTGGCAAATATGTATCCTAAAAAGGGTACTCCTATAGTTAAGACTATAAAAAGTAATTGTAGGAAAGGTATTCTCAATCCTAGTGGGAAGAGCATGAATTTGAAGGCCCATAAAAGACCCATGCCCGTACCATAGCGCATGGCGCATTCCTGCAAAGTCGGTTTATAATTCGTCATTCTTTATTAATAAGTGCACAAAAGTACTTCTTTTACGGGAATCCGTCCTATAGTTATGGGTGAAAAATGTATTTTCTGCTAAAATCAAAAAAAAGTATTCGAAAGTATTGTAGTTTTGAAAATAATGTCTACCTTTGCACTCGCAAAACAAAAATGGGTAAGTCCTATACGGCCAGCTCCTGATGAATCCTCCAGGGCTTGATCGCAGCAAAGGTAGTTGGTTGTAGCGGCGCGATATAGTAAGCTTACCACCCGCCTCTTTAGCTCAGTTGGCAGAGCACGTGATTTGTAATCTCGGGGTCGTTGGTTCGAATCCGACAAGAGGCTCAGAAAGAAAAAAGCATTCAGGTATTTTACTTGGATGCTTTTTCTTTTATATCCTGTGTCGCTCCGGTTTAGCTTTTGATTATTAGCCGGTTATTCAGTATCAGGTTGAAGATACTGTCTCTGAAGGTCCGGGCTACTGGTATTTTGTAAGAGGAGAGGGTCAGCTGATTGCCGTCAATAGCAGTAACCTTTTCAAGATTCACAATATATGAGCGGTGAGTCTGTTGAAAAACATCCTTCGGCAATGAATCATTGAGTTGTTTCAGAGTAGTATACACTACTTCCTTGCATGAGACTGTCTGAATGACAACATAGTTTTCCATGCTTTCAATGTAGAGAATATCCTTGAACAGAATCTTTTTTAATAGTTTGTTGCTCTTCACAAATATATAATCATTCTTTTCTTTTTGCTCCGTTTGTAACAAATCGTAGATTTTGTTGACAGATTTGATAAAACGATCGAAAGATACAGGTTTTAAAAGATAATCCACTACATTAAACTCATATCCTTTTAGGGCGTATTGTTCATAAGCTGATACAATAATAACTTTGGGCGGATTTGTTAGATTAGACAACAGTTCTATACCTGTCATTTCGGGCATTTCGATATCAAGAAACAGAAGGTCTATTTCTTGGGTCTTCAGTATTGTATTTAGTTGGACGGCATCTTCACACTCTCCGGTCAAGGTGAGGAAATCTACTTTTTCGATATACCTCGCAAGCCTTTTCTTGCTATAGGTTCATCATCTGTAATGATACATTTTATTTTCATATCAATCAGTGTTTATGGTTAATTTAGCGATAAACATATGGTCTGTTTGTTTGAAGTCTAAGCTGTATTTTTCAGGATACAGAAGGTCAAGCCGGCGTTTTAAATTCTCAATGCCTATCCTTTCTCTTTTTTGTTGGCAGTAGATGGGGAGGAGGATATTGAATTTTTTATCTCAGACTGAATCTGGTTTCCGTCAACTTTGATTTCCATGTTTTATTTTGTAATCTCCTCTTACGTATTTGAAAGCATTCTCGATCAGTGGCTGAAGTAATAAAGGATGTATTTTTTGCTCTTTTAGTTGCGGGTCGAAATATAAATCCAACATAAGCCTTTCGCTCATCCGCAATTGCTGAAAGGCAATATATGATCTCAGGTAATTTATTTCCTGTTCCATCGTCACTTCCTTTTCTATATCATAAAGCTGATATCGCAACAGGTCGGAGAGCTGCTCGATACTTTGTTTGGCTACTTTGTTATTCTCATCCACTTGAAAATAGATGGTATTTAAAGCATTGAACAGGAAATGCGGATGATATTGGGATTTCAGAAATTTAAGTTCGGTCTCCAGTTGGTCGACTTTTACTTTTTCTAATTGAAGGCTTTGCTCGATAAGACTCTTGAATAAAATTCTATTGCGTATCATTATATAATATAGAAACGCCAGGAGAGCTCCTGTCACATTGATCAATGCCGATTCGCCCCATTTGAAAGTCCCGGCCATCGTTATGCAAAACATAATGAATGTATGCATGATATTTAGGAAGACGAAGTTTATCAGAAACACCCATACGTATTCTTTCCAGTTTGCTTTCTTCTCATCTTTGCTTTTGTCGATAAAGAAGCGGGCTACCCGCTTAAAAATATAGTTTAAAAGATAGAAGTAAGCAACAGTGATGCCCAATGCCTGTAAACGTGCTTTTACGGCAAAAGTATCCAGTTCCCATATTCGCTCATTATAAGCGATATCTACAATAATAAATACGCACAAGGAAAGTGGCAGTATTATAAATAGGGTGTTAATCCATTCGTACTTTAAGTTCATTAGTTGCTATTTTAATCTTTGATACTACAAACCTATCCGTTTACTTTCTTCTATTCTGTTTTCATTCTGAGATTTCTTAATCTCTTTGCCTCGATTGAAACGATAACTGAGCGATATGCCTATCATTCTGCTGTCGTTTTTTCCTGAGACGCGTAATACAGATAGTTAGTCTCCATACTTACATGGGGGCGGTTCGAATGAAATATATCATGTGCGTAAATATACAAACTAAATTTGTTATTGCACAGGTTTTTGCGGACTCCGAGAGATATTGTCCATAAAGGTTTCACTCTGGTCTGTCCTTCAATCATTTCTCCACTATAAAATCCGAGGGCTTCCGCATCCCAGCCGTATGGTAATGTAATTGATTGCTGATATGTAGCATGGGTGTTGTCACTTCATTTTTAGTGTTTTCCCAAGTGTTGCCCAACTGAATTTCTTATAAGTTAAAGATCCGTTTATATGGGATGTCCACCATTGGAATGGTTTTAGGTTATTCAAGCCGGCTCTTACTCCGAATGAGTTATTGCCTGATAAATTTTGCGGCATTAGTAAGACACGGTTATTATCTTCGACTAAAAAACTTAACGAGATAGGATCACTCCTGTGAGAGTAGAATACATTGAATGAATATCGTTTTTTGAGTAGCCATGAGATTTCTATATTATCTATTAGTTCTGGTCTTAATTCGGTATTTCCTTGTTCATATAAAACTGGTCTCTGACCTCAACGAAAGGATTCATATTTCTGTAATTGGGGCGGACGATGCGACGGCTGTATGCCATAGACAAATTATGATTTTCGGAAAGCTGATATTGAACCATCAAAGTAGGGAAGAGGTGTACATAGCTTTGGTTGAATACCGAGTCCTGAACGGCTGAATTATAATTGCTTTTTGTATATGTACTTTCTAATCGTAAGCCTATTTCTGTTGAAAATCTGGCAGACCATTTAGCGTTTAGCTGAAGATACCCTGCGTAGATATTCTCATGATAAGCAAAACTACTGCTGAGATCACTGTCTTCTCTCCAATCACCGGCAATCAGGTTTTTGTATAAGGCATCACTGCTTATATGTACGAAAACCGATTTGAGCCCGGTGGTTATTCCGAACTTGTCAGAGATATCATAGCTCAAATTAGTTTGTCCGCTGTATATTTTAATGTCCCCATTGGTTATACCGGACAATGTGTCTCCTTTTACCGGATGAATACCTGTCTGAAAAAAGGATTTCAGCAGATGGTTATCCTCTTGATTAAAAAGCTGATAATCAAAAGAAGCATCCCATTTTCCTGTTTTCGCAAATTTGTATATCATGTTCGCTCCCCCTATGATATTGGTGTAGCTATAGTCCGGTGTGCTTAACGCTGTTAAGGTTGAGTCGCTTTGAGTCTTGTCGTTATTAAAAAAGTCAGATACAGTCACTTCTTGTTTGTTCCTATTGAGCCAGCTTGATGAGAAGTATGTTCCGATGGCTATCTTCTCCGACAAGTCATAATCGACCCCTGTTTTGATATAATGCCCTTTGTATTGCCGGTTTATATCACTATCAAAATCTTTTCTCAGTTCAAGAGGTTTTAAAGTCATCGGATCCAGGTAATGACCGGAAACCGATAGTTCTATAAAATCTTTTCCCCAATAATAAGAATAGTCGGCATACATATTCAATTTATTGTGGTGAAAGTTCAGAGTCAGGTTTTCATTCCCTTTAGTATGTTTTCCTTGTTCCAGACCGGAGGAAGCTGTAAGGCTTATACCTTGTTCTTTGATTTTCTTTTTTGAATGTTAATGATGCCCGAACTGCCTGAAGCATCGTGTTTTGATGATGGCTGGGATATCAGTTCTATATTTTCAATAGAACTGGCAGGATGGAGCGCAGGTAATTGATGAGGTTCTCTCCCGATAAATAGGTCACTTTATCATCCATTAAAACATTCGCCCCTGATTTGCCATTAAGAATAATTGTTCCGTCATTCTGAACGATTACTCCCGGTAGTTTTCTCAGTGCATCCAGTATATTACCGTCCGTACTCAATAGGCAGATGATAAGTTGACTGTCATCTTTCCCGGTTCGGCCTTGATTGGAGGGCGCTTGCCGATTATATTTACAGTAGACAATATATAAGAATCTTCTTCCAGTGTAATGTCACCCAATTCCAGATTCATGCTTTCCTTGATCTGCAGGGGGATATTTGCTTTCTTATATCCGATCATTGACAAGGAAAGAAAGTAATTGCCCGATTTGACATTTATCATTTTAAATCGTCCGTCCAAGTCGGAGGTCGTCCCTGTTATATAGGTAGAGTCCATACCGTTTGATAACAATATTGTCGCGCCGACTATGGGTGAACTGTCGTTATTGGTTATTTTACCCGATATGACTGACTGTGCGGATATGCTGATTGTCTGAATCAGCAGCATAAGCAGGAAATAGATTTTAAGAGTCTTCATCATTTAAATAGTTTAATTGATTTCTGACCTCAAAATTACCCTGATGGTTTCGCGTACTCAAATTAATCTGATGAATGGAATGATTTACTTGATGAAACGAAAAGGCTTATCTGCTATACAGTATGATTATCAATCATCCGGTTGAGGACTGCTGCAAGAGTCTGAAAACGACGATGCTATTTGTTACTGCTTTTATGATCTCCTCCTGTATAATTTGATGAAAATTCCTAAGACAAACAGCATCATGAATAAAGTAATCCCGAATGCCCAGTAATTAATGACCCGTGACTCTGCGGTAAGTATATAATCACCAGCGAGAAGCCGGAAGCCGTCTATTTTCCAAATGACTACATTATCTTTCAGACTTGGCGTTAGAGGTGAGCAGTCTGCCCGGCAGTGTCAACTCAAATTGTATAGCATGATAGAAGACTTCGGCGATGTTGATTTTCTCTTCGCACAGGGCATCCATCATTTCTTTATTTGTTTTATAAAGGTCCGAAAAGTATTTCGTACTGCAAGCTTTATCAAACATACCGCAGACCTCCTCGATATCAGCGTCTCCCATACTGTCGCCTTTTTCTGACGAATGTTTCTTGTAGACAGAATCTTTCAATTCCTCCAGACACTGCAGGCAAGCGGTATCTCCTTGTAAAGAAGTGAAGTGGCGGATGACTTCCCAATTGATCTCATAGACATTGCGGTTATACCATTCTCCGAATTTAGCTTCGAGTTTATCCAGTTTATCATTCATTTCGATGCCGTTCATGCCTCTGAAGGCATCATCGTTTCCATGAAGCCAAATCATTTGCTCTTCCTTATTCAGATAATTGTCAAGAGGTACAGGACCTTTGTCCTGAAGTTCTTTGTAAGTGGCGGTATATATATAATAGGTATAGAACCATCTGAAACTCTTCTTTACCCGTTCCATAGGTATAGCCATGGCACTCAGATGCTCTTTACCTTTGTCAACAGTGAAGTATTCTCCATCTACTCCGGAGAGTTTTTGGCAGGCTTTTACATTCAGCTTTTCTTCTTCGCCCCAGAAGTTGAATTTAATTGTAGAGTCTAGATTTACTAATTGCCAGTTGCATTCGGTTGAAACAGAAATGGATTATGTGTCTTATCTCCTGCGATGAAAGCGGAATCACCTTGTGCATAGATTTCTCTGTACATACTTCCGTCCCTTTCAACCCGTGAAGTCATCCGATAATAGGTGCTGCAAGAAGTCATGCTAAGTAACAGTAGCATGGTTATTAAGAAATAGTTGGTTTTCATATTCTGTCTATTTTAATCGTTTTTTTTTGATGACTTGTAAGATTTGCATCTTCCGGGATTTCCGGTGTTGTATATATTGAGAGGATAGATAAGTATTCTTTTCCAGCAGTCGCATTTCTTCCCAGTTGTCAGGTAATGGAATGCTGTTTGACCAGTTATCATATTCATTTTGCATTTCTGTCCGGTGAGGGACAGAAGTGAAGCAAGTGTCATTGATGAATAGCAGGAGTAATAATGAGGCGGCAATGCCGGATGCCCATGCTCCTATGAGAAACTTTCTCCGTTTCCTTTCCGGTGAGATCCCGGATATTCTGTTGAGGATGGTAGCGGTCAGTTCCTCCGGATTTTCCAATATCGGCTGGTTACTTTTGACTTCGGTCAGCCATTTTTCATACTGTTTATCTTCTTGTTTCATAAGTCGGGATCTATTTGATTCATTTTATTACGTATGTTCTTTCTGGCAAGGTACAAGGTACTTTTTATCTTTTCGGGCGATAATCCTGTGATAATCTGTACTTCTGCTACCTCCAACTCTTCGACATCCCGAAGCGTGAAAACGAGTTTCTGCTGGGGAGCAGTTCGTTGGTATATCGCAATATCAGTTCTTTCAACTGCTTGTTGGAAAGAGATATCTCAATATGATCGTCAGAAGGAATATTTACCGAATCGGAAAAGGCGGATTCATTATCCAGCGGAGAATGGCGTAACGAACGCAAACGGTCGTAACAGGTGTTACAGGTGATTTTGTAAAGCCAGGTTGACAGGCGGTTTTCCTGATTGTACGTTTTCAGGGATAACCATACTTTTACAAATGTTTCTTGTGTTATGTCTCTGGCTTCCTCTTCATCACAAAGTAAACGGAAAGCTAGTCGGAATACCAGTGGCTGGAATTCTGAAACCAGTAGGGCGAAGGCCCTTTTGTCGTCCTGCTGACTTCGGCTGACCAGTTCCTGTATTTTTTCCTGATTCATCATTATTTATTCCTGTTTACTATATGATACGTAGCAAAATGCTTCAGGTCGTTTGTAAGTCATCAAATATATAAAAAAATCCCCGGACAACACATTGCCCGGGGGAAAGATATCTGAAAAGAGAATAAAGATTATTTGATTCTCTTATATCCGTATACAGCCAAGTCACCGAGTTCTTCTTCGATGCGGAGCAGTTGGTTATATTTAGCCATACGGTCCGAACGGCTTAATGAACCGGTCTTGATCTGTCCGCTATTCGTAGCTACTGCGATGTCTGCAATCGTTGCGTCTTCCGTTTCGCCGGAGCGGTGGGAAGTGACAGTCGTATAGCCATGACGGTGAGCCATTTCGATAGCGTTCAGAGTTTCGGTCAGCGAACCGATTTGGTTTACTTTGATCAGGATAGAGTTTGCACATCCCTTCTCGATACCCATTGCGAGGAAGTCAACGTCTAACGAACAGGTCATCACCTACCAACTGGCAGCGGTCGCCGATACGTTCAGTCAGTTTCTTCCAGCCTTCCCAGTCGTTTTCGCTCATACCGTCTTCGATGGAGTCGATTGGGAATTTGTTGATCAGTTCTTCCAGGTAGTCGATCTGTTCTTCGGCGGTACGTTTCTTGCCTTTGGCACCTTCAAACTTGGTATAGTCGTAGATACCGTCATGGTAGAATTCGGAAGAAGCGCAGTCCATACCGATCATTACGTCTTTACCTGGTTCGTATCCGGCAGCTTTGATGGCTGCGATGATAGAGTTCAGAGCATCTTCCGTACCTTCGAGGTTAGGAGCGAAACCACCTTCGTCGCCTACGGCAGTGCTGAGGCCACGATCTTTCAGTACTTTCTTCAAAGCGTGGAATACTTCGGCGCCCATTCTCAAACCTTCTCTGAATGAGGGTGCACCTACCGGACGAATCATGAATTCCTGGAATGCGATAGGAGCGTCACTGTGTGAACCGCCATTGATGATATTCATCATCGGTACAGGCATTACGTATGTATTTGTTCCGCCGATATAGCGATAGAGAGGGAGATCAAGATAGCTGGCTGCTGCTTTGGCTACAGCGAGAGATACGCCAAGAATAGCGTTAGCACCTAGATTGGACTTGGTTTTAGTACCGTCGAGTGCCAACATTGCGTAGTCGATTCCTCTTTGGTTGAGAGAAGACATACCGATCAGTTTCGGAGCAATGATCTTGTTTACATTGTCCACCGCCTTTTGTACGCCTTTGCCACCGTAACGTTGCTTGTCACCATCACGAAGTTCGAGTGCTTCATGTTCACCTGTGGAAGCACCTGACGGAACAGACGCACGTCCCATGATACCTGATTCCAATACTACGTCAACTTCTACTGTGGGGTTACCTCTTGAATCGAGAATTTCTCGAGCTACAATTTTTTCTATTTTCATCGTTTCTATTGTTTTGAATAATATTTTTGCAAAAGTACGGACTTGACAGAGAGTGGGAAATCACTATAAATAGGTATTCTTTCGAATCATACTCCCTAGATGTCATTAGTCCGGTCTTATTAGATAACAATGTGACGATGCTTTTTGTTTGAATGCGGATGGATGAAATTGGCAGAATTCTAGTCTTCGATAATAACTCCCAACAGCGGAAGCAAGTCCATGGCCTGCAAGGAAGTAATGACAGCTCCTTTCAGGTCGCTGATATTAAGTGTTATTCCGCCGATGCGCGAAGTACGCAGGTCGATTCCACGGAGCGGAGCATGAGAAAAGTCAGCTTCTACCAAATCACAACTGTCGAAGGCGACGGAAGAGAAACGGCAGTCATTGAAACTTCCGTTCCGGAAATGGCAGTGCGAGAAGCGTACCTGATTCATTTTGCTCATCGCCAGATTGATGTAAGAGGCATTACAGTCATGCAATAAAACATGATTCATGGTCGTCTCTGAAAGGTTGGTTCCTAGTAATTTGCAGGCAATGAACTCTACCCGGTAAAGGGAGCTTTCTGCAAAAGATATATTGGACAGGTCGCAGTTCTCAAACCGTATATCTGCCAGCTGAGAAGAACGGAATTTACATTCGCTGAATGTCTGATTCCGGAAAGTGCAGTTCTTGAAACTCTTGTAAGACTTGCTGATTCCCTCTTCTCTTCCTTTGCTGAATATGAGATTTGAGACGGTTTCCTCTTTTTCGAGCAGTTCTTGCAAGGTGCTTGTACTGACTTCCTGTTCCTCCATCATGGGAGGAGCCACACGGACGGGCTTGGCTGCATTTCTTTTGATCATATGATGTAGATATGTTATGTTTATTGTTTTACAAGTGAATATCCCAAGTACAGCATAATGAATCCTACAAACAAGCTGAGGCTACATAGAGTGAGAGGTAGAAGAAATTATCGTCTTTGATTAACTGAAGTCTCATTCATGAAGGTTGAAAGGTGGTGAATCCTCCACAGAATCCTACGGTGAGAAACATTCTCAGATTGGGGTTCATCAGATTTCCCCGTTCGAAGAGTCCGTAAAACAGGCCGATGGCGAAACAACCGAGTACATTGACCAGAAGTGTTCCCAAAGGAAGGAAGGTGTCAAGAAATTCTGAACGTAACGCGAGATGAGATAACGCAGAACGCCTCCGGTAAAACTTCCCATACCGATAAAGAGTAAAGTCTTGAGCATAAGCTGACAATTTAAGAGTTATACATTCAAATTGTAGGGATCATCAGCTCCGAAGGGCGGTTAAAGGCTAATCCCATAGCCGGTGCAAAGATAGAAAAAAGATAAAACTATTTGCAGAAGGCTTCAAAATCTTTTTCAAATTGTTTGAACCCTCCGGTGTAAACCTTATCTATCCGTTCGGAAACAATGGATGAGTCATCTTTGTTTTGAAAGGAGAGTACAAAATCACGTAATATCTGCCGGGGAACTTTCTCGATCCAGAAAGTGACGAGTGCATGAGAGAGGATATAGGCGTATTGTTCGTCGGTTCTTTGCTGCTTCATAAATTCCTTTTGGCGGCTGTTGATAAAGGTGAGCAGATCAATGTCCCCCAACATATATATAGTGCGGATTCTTCCTTTTTCGTAATCGGTAAACGTGTGCTGAAGTCCTTTTTTATTAACTTTACAATGCTCAAAATATTCGGCAAGTCCCTCGTTGAACCATATCGGAGGACGTCCTGCGTGATTTGCAAGGTGAGGTGATGGCTCAGTTCGTGATAGATGACGCCCAGACCTTGTTGGTATTCTTTTTCTCTGCTTAATATGATGGCCTTTTGTAATCTGGATATATACATTCCGTTTGTACTTTTGGGAGGATGTATATTGAATTTGTTCAGATAGACCAGCGCATCTTCCCTTTTGTTGAATACAGTCAATTGAAGATTAAGCGTATCGGGAAGTCCGAATTGTGCATAAAATTCGACTTCATATTGGAGGGTCTGTTCAATCTTCCGGCGTTCTTTGTCCGTAAGCGGGTCGCTTCATAAGAGATTCTTACAGTCTGCGCATGGAGCAGGTCGCAAAGGCAGATGAAACAGAGGATAAGATAAAATATACGCATATTGTTTCCCTTTATTTTGAGTATTTCTGCTTCTGAAATTTCTTTTTTCACGTTTGCTCATTTCGAGCATAATCAGTTCATCATCTGTGGCAGATTTATAGGCTGTTTTCTCCTCCAGTTTTACATCCCCCTTGTCCGTGCGGAATACAGGAGTAAAGTGAGAATATGGATAACCTAAGAAGCCGTTTGCATCGAATTTATTGTTATCAAGAAAAAAATAAGAGATGGATACTCCGAGTACTCCGGCTATCCCAATGGGTTGCCCGGTCATGACTTCTTCACCCGTCTGGATGAAGTTTTGACGCATCATAAGGTAAGCGGCAAAGGTATGGTCGGGGTGGTATATCAACAATTGCTGTGGCAGCACTGTCGCACAGGCGACTCCTCTGCGGGTTGCATAGACGGTGTCTCCTTCCTGAATTTGGAATATCATAGTTTTGGCAGATTCCTGAGGAGCGATCTGCATTGTGTTTCTTCGCCGGTCTTTACAGGAAGTGCATAAGGAGTACTGATCTGAAAGTCTTTGGGGAATTGACCGCGGAAGAACATATACCTGCTTGAAGTCTTGAAAGAATTGCTGGCATTGGAGCCTTTCTCTATTCTGAATACCGTGTTCTTTCCGGGGTTCAAATTGTATGAACGATCATTTTCGCGGAAAGGTAGTAACTGCACAGGTCTCCGTTGTAATAGTTTAATTCTGTTCCTCCTTCCGGAGTTTGCTCCCATTTCGATTCAATAATGCGCGGAGGCATTTCCATTAATTTTCGCAGAGACTGTGCGGAGGCATAAACGTAGATAATGTTGTAAGAAGTACCAATGTCGTATATCTGAAGTGCTGTGTCATAATAGTAATATTAGATTATGTGTTATAAAGTAAGATATTTGCTTGCAAATTTATCAATTATATGCTAATATCATAGCATACTTGAACTTTTTTTGTCTCTGGTATTCAAGATTTAGATGTAAATTTTAGGATAATTCAA
>ENA-OQJH01001015-OQJH01001015.1-human-gut-metagenome-genome-assembly--contig:-NODE-1015-length-12997-cov-1.896426_pt1 | contig 12997 bp, 20 predicted proteins | sample MGYA00242597_ERZ504763 | MGnify/ENA primary metagenome ERZ504763 (study PRJEB26092, sample SAMD00036359) | human gut metagenome | host: Homo sapiens | study: EMG produced TPA metagenomics assembly of... | reverse complement strand
TGAAGATGACATTTCAGCTAAGAAAGACAGAGATCAAAAGTTCATGGCTTCAGAGCTAGAATGAAGACAGCTGGCGGTAGAAAAGTTATTGCTGCAAGAAGAGCAAAAGGTAGAGCTAAATTAACCGCTTAAGAACATTGAGAACAGTAAGGCCACATTTTCAGGATGTGGCCTTTTTGTTTAGCTAAATGAAAAGGAGTTTCTATTCTATATGAAACGATTTCCTTCCATTAAGAAGAACAGTGACTTTCAGAATATATACAGAAATGGAAAGTCCTATGCAAACCGTCTGCTTGTTATGTATGTAATGAGAAACGGGGAAGAGTCAAACCAGCTTGGTATATCCGTGAGCAAAAAGGTAGGCAACAGCGTGTACGTCACCATATTGCCAGACTGATGCGGGAGATATTCCGGCTGAACAATGAAAAAATTGAGACTGGGTTAAACATCATCGTTGTGGCGAGAACTGCCGCAGCAGCATCAGATTACAAACATTTGGAAGGTGCTTATATGCACCTGTGCGGACTGCATCATATTTTAAAAGAATCGAAGTGAAGTTGAAAATGAAGATCATAAAAAAGACGATGATCCTGATGATAAGAGGATACCAGAAATATCTTTCTCCTCTTAAAAGATACACTCACTGTATTTACACACCTACGTGTTCTCAATACGCCATTGAAGCACTGGAAAAGTACGGTGTGTTTAAAGGTACATGGTTGGCCTGCAAAGGATCCTTCGTTGTCATCCCTTTGCAGAAGGCGGTTATGATCCAGTTCCGTAGAAAAAACGAGCACAGCAGGTGCTCCATAAGGAGGTAGCGTTTTGAACAGTTTAGCTGGCGCAGTTGTTTTGACAAAAACAGGCGGTATTCTGGGGCCAATCGCCGGGATCTTAGGCTGGATCATGGATTTATTATTCCGTTTTACCAGCACATTCGGCATTGAGAATATCGGTCTGTGCATTATTCTGTTTACACTGGTTACAAAGCTCTTGATGATGCCGCTGACCATCAAACAGCAGAAATCATCCAAGCTGATGGCTGTTATGCAGCCTGAGATCAATGCGATCCAGAAAAAGTACAAGGGCAAAGAAAATGACCAGAAATCTGCCATGATGATGCAGGCAGAGATGAAAGCGGTTTACGAAAAGTATGGTACATCTATGACAGGCGGATGTCTGCCACTGGCTATCCAGATGCCGATCATTTTCGCTTTGTACCGTGTTATCTATAATATCCCGGCTTATGTACAGTCTGTAAGAGGATATTATGAAACCGTTATCAGTCAGCTGCCGGCTGGTTATCAGACACAGGATGTGTTTACACAGCTTGCACAGGCATGCAGAATGACTGGCGACAAATTTGATTTTACTAACGTAAATACAGTTATCGATCTATTATATAAATTCACTGCACAGCAGTGGCAGACCTTTATCGGTGCGTTCCCTGCTGCAGGTGAAGCTGCCGTAGAAGGTGGTGTGAACGCAGTACAGGCCATTGAGAAGATGCAGAACTTCTTTGGACTGAACATTGCATATACACCATGGCAGGTGATTACGAATTTCTTCAGCGGCGGTACAGGAACCATCACAATGGTGATCGCGGCTATTGCAATTCCTGTTTTAGCAGGTGCCAGCCAGTGGTACAGCACTAAACTGATGACTGCAAACCAGCCAAAGCAGGTGGAAGAAAATCCAACTTCTGATATGATGAAGTCCATGAACGTGACCATGCCGTTAATGTCTGTATTCTTCTGCTTTACCTTTGCTTCCGGTATTGGTATCTACTGGGTAGCACAGAGTGTGTTTACCGTTATCCAGCAGATGGTCATTAATTCTTACTTAAATAAAGTAGATATGGACGAGCTGGTACAGAAAAATGTAGAAAAGACTAACAAGAAGCGTGCGAAAAAAGGACTTCCGCCAACAAAGGTTGGAAACGTGGATGACATGCTGAAAAAGTATGAAGAAAAGGAATCCCGTGAAGAAAGCGCACGTATGGCTAAGATCGCAAAGAGCAAGGCCCAGGTGGAAGAGTCCAATAAGTATTATAATCAGGACGCAAAACCAGGAAGTCTGGCTTCCAAGGCCGGTATGGTAGCGAAGTATAATGAACGCCAGGAGAAGGGCAATAAAAAATAGGAGGTTTGTTTCGTATGGATATGATTACGGTTACTGCGAAAACAGTAGACGAAGCGGTTACGAAGGCGTTGATCGAGCTTGAGACTACCAGCGACAAGCTGGAGTATGAAGTGGTTGACAAAGGAAGTGCCGGATTTTTAGGAATCGGTGCAAAACCGGCGATCATACGTGCAAAAAAGAAAGAAACCGTTGCTGACAAGGCAATTGAGTTCCTGTCCCAGATTTTTGATGCCATGAACCTTGAGGTATCTATTACAGCTGCTTACAATGAAGAAGAGCAGGAGCTTTCCCTGAACTTAGAGGGAGATGACATGGGAATCCTGATCGGTAAGAGAGGACAGACCTTGGACTCCTTACAGTATCTGGTAAGCCTGATCGTAAATAAGGGAACAGAAGGCTATTTAAGAGTAAAACTGGATACGGAAAATTACCGTGAAAGAAGAAAAGAGACTCTGGAAACCCTTGCAAAGAACATTGCATACAAGGTAAAACGTACCAGACGTCCTGTATCCTTAGAGCCTATGAATCCTTATGAAAGACGGATCATCCATGCAGCAGTCAGAATGACAAGTATGTGACCACACGCAGCGAAGGAGAAGAACCTTTCCGCCATGTAGTCATTGCTTTAAAGAAGGAAGCTGTTACTACTGAGAGAAAAGGAAGATATGACAGAGCAGGCAGAGGCCGTTCTGATCGTTCTTATGGCTATAAGGGAAACAACCGCAGAGGCGGTTCTTACCAGTCTGCACCAAAGGCAGAGCCTGTGACTGAAACAGTTAGTGAAAGCGCACAGGAGTAATACAAAATTAATTGAGAGATTAATGAGAAAGGCTGTTGCATAAGCGACAGCCTTTTTTGTATAATAGGGGAATGAAATGAGGGAAAATGAATGAAAACAGATACCATTGCAGCGATAGCGACGGGAATGAGCAATTCCGGTATCGGTATCGTAAGGATAAGCGGTGATGATGCCTTACAGGTAATAAGCCGCATTTACAGAAATAAAAAGGGAGAGCCAAAGAATCTGAGCCAGGTGAAGTCACATACGATCCACTACGGTTATATTTATGACGGGGAAGAACGTTTAGATGAAGTTCTGGTGATGATCATGAAAGGGCCTAACAGTTATACAGCGGAAGATACAGTGGAGATCGACTGCCACGGCGGTGTCTTTATTGTAAAGAAGATCTTAGAGACAGTGATCCGAAATGGGCAAGGACGGCAGAGCTGGAGAATTTACAAAACGTGCTTTCTTAAATGGACGTATTGACTTAGCCCAGGCAGAGGCAGTGGCGGACGTGATCCAGTCTACCAATGAATATGCCTTAAAGAGTTCCGTAAGCCAGCTGGCAGGCTCTGTTTCACGAAAGATACGGGAACTTCGCGAAAAAATCTTATATGAGATCGCCTTTATTGAGTCTGCTTTAGATGACCCGGAACATATTTCATTAGACGGGTATCCAGAGCGCCTTTTGGCAGCTTTGGAGCCTATGGTAAAACAGGTGGAGCGGCTTTTAGCCTCCTGTGATGACGGCCGGGTCATGTCAGAAGGCATTAAGACTGTTATCTTAGGAAAGCCAAATGCAGGAAAATCTTCTTATGAATGTGCTTTTAGGGGAAGAAAGAGCCATTGTCACGGAGATCGCAGGAACCACCAGAGACACCCTGGAAGAGCATATTTACCTTCAGGGCATCAGCTTAAATGTGGTGGATACAGCTGGCATCCGTGATACAGAAGATATAGTGGAAAAGATCGGTGTAGAGCGTGCATGAAGGCGGCAGAGGATGCAGATCTGATCATCTATGTAGTGGATGGCTCCAGGGCGTAGATGAAATGATAAGGAGATCATGGAGTTTATCAGGGGGCGCAGAGCCATTGTCCTGTTAAATAAGACGGACCTTAAGCTGGCCGTAGATAAGGATGAGTTAGAAAATGCCTGCGGCCATGCAGTGATCCCGATTTCTGCAAAAGAGGAGCAGGGAATTGAAGCTCTGGAAGAAGAGATCAAAAGGCTGTTCTACCACGGAAAAATATCCTTTAACGAGCAGGTGTACATTACCAATGTTCGCCATAAAGAGGCACTGGAACAGACATTAGACAGCCTTAAAATGGTAAAACAGAGCGTATCAGACGCATGCCGGAAGATTTTTACTCCATTGATCTGATGAATGCTTATGAGCAGCTTGGAAAGATATTAGGAGAAGCAGTGGAAGATGATCTGGTAAATGAGATCTTTTCCAAGTTTTGTATGGGAAAGTAGTCACGGGGAATATAGAAACAGGAAGGAATTAAGAAAATGCCATATTTGGAAGAAACATATGATATTGTGGTAGTAGGTGCCGGTCATGCCGCTGTGAGGCAGCGCTTGCCTGCGCCAGACTGGCCGTTCTGAGACCATTGTATTTACAGTCAGTGTGGACAGTATTGCCCTGATGCCCTGTAATCCTAATGTAGGTGGAAGCTCCAAGGGACATCTGGTAAGAGAGCTGGATGCATTAGGCGGAGAAATGGGAAAGAACATTGATAAGACCTTTATCCAGTCTAAGATGTTAAATGAGTCAAAGGGACCGGCTGTCCACTCTTTAAGGGCCCAGGCGGATAAGCAGGAATACAGTCGTCAGATGCGAAAGACCATGGAGAATACAGAGCATCTGACCATCCGTCAGGCAGAGGTTTCTGAGCTGATAGTCGAGGACGGCCAGATTAAGGGTGTTAAGACCTTCTCAGGGGCCATATATCACGCGAAAGCAGTTGTACTGTGTACAGGAACCTATCTGCGTGCAAGATGTATCTACGGGGACGTAAGCAACCCTACGGGACCAAACGGACTGCAGGCAGCTACCCATTTGACGGACTCCCTGATCGCAAACGGAATTGAAATGTTCCGTTTTAAAACAGGAACACCGGCAAGAGCTGACAAGAGAAGCATCGACTTTTCAAAGATGGAGGAGCAGTTTGGAGATAAGAGAGTGGTTCCGTTTTCTTTCTCTACAGACCCGGAAAGCGTTCAGAAAGAGCAGGCTTCCTGCTGGCTGACTTATACCAATCAGGAGACACATAAGATCATCCGTGATAATTTAAGCCGTTCTCCTCTGTTCTCAGGAGCGATCGAGGGAACAGGACCAAGATATTGTCCGTCTATTGAGGACAAAGTGGTAAAATTCCCAGATAAAGAGCGTCATCAGGTCTTTGTGGAGCCGGAAGGACTTTATACCAATGAAATGTATTTAGGCGGAATGAGCAGTTCTCTTCCTGAGGATGTACAGTATGCAATGTACCGTACTGTACCGGGACTGGAACATGTGCGTATCGTGCGAAATGCTTATGCCATTGAGTATGACTGCATCAATTCTTTGCAGCTTAAGTCTACACTGGAGTTTAAGAAGATCCGCGGCCTGTTTGCAGGCGGTCAGTTTAACGGAAGCTCCGGTTATGAGGAAGCAGCTGTACAGGGCTTTATGGCAGGTGTAAATGCTTCTATGGAAGTCCTTGGCAGAGAGCAGGTGGTTCTGGACCGTTCCCAGGCTTATATCGGCGTTCTCATCGATGATCTGGTGACCAAAGAGAACCATGAACCATACCGTATGATGACCTCCAGAGCAGAGTACAGACTGCTTTTAAGACAGGATAATGCAGATCTGCGTCTGCGCGAGATCGGACATAATATTGGCCTTGTAAGTGATGAAGAATATGAGCATCTTCTTGAGAAGAAAGCACAGATCGATGCAGAAATCGAGCGTCTTGAAAAGGCAACTATCGGCGGTACTCCAAAGGTTCAGGAACTTCTGGCTAAGTATGAGAGTACACCTCTTAAGTCAGGAACTACCCTGGCAGAGCTGATCAAGCGTCCGGAACTGGACTATGAGAAGCTGGCAGAGGTAGATGAAAAACGCCGGAACTTGCTTTTGATGTGCAGGAGCAGGTAAATATTGAGATCAAATACGAAGGTTATATCAAGCGCCAGATGCAGCAGGTAGCCCAGTTTAAGAAGTTAGAGGCAGAAAGCTGCCGGAAAACTTTGATTATGCCCAGGTAAACAGCCCTGCGAAAAGAGGCTGTACAGAAGTTAAATAAGATCCAGCCGTCTACCATTGGACAGGCATCCAGAATTTCCGGTGTATCACCGGCGGATATTTCTGTATTAATGGTATATCTGGAGAGAAGCAAGAGCGAAGCTTAAGGAAAAAATATGCACCCGCGAGAGTTCTCGCGGGTACATGCTGGTATGAGAGGTTAAAAATTTATGACAGAACAGTTTGTCCGGAAAATGGAAGAGGGAGTAAACTTTTGGGCATCCAGCTAAGCGAAAAGCAGCTGGAGCAGTTTTACGATTACTTCCAATTTCTGGTAGAAAAGAATAAAGTAATGAACCTGACGGCCATTACAGAAGAAGATGCAGTAATCACAAAGCATTTTTGCGACAGTCTGTGTCTTGTAAAAGGGTTTTCTGACATTGAGAAAACGGTTTCATTGATTGATGTGGGAACAGGAGCAGGATTTCCTGGCATCCCATTAAAGATTACTTTTCCTCATTTGAAGGTCACTTTATTAGACTCTTTAAATAAGAGAGTCCGCTTTTTAGAGGAAGTCTGTGAGCGCCTTGATCTTGAAAATGTCACCTGCGTCCATGCAAGAGCAGAGGATGGAGGCAGAAATAAGGATCTCAGAGAGAAATTTGATCTGTGCGTATCCCGTGCAGTGGCTAATCTGTCCTCTTTATCAGAATATTGTATGCCATTTGTAAAGGTGGGGGATATTTTGTTCCTTATAAATCAGGAGATATTGAAGAAGAACTGGCTCAGGCAAAGAAGGCAGTGGCAATATTAGGCGGAGAGATCGAAAATGTGACTGGATTTGAGCTTCCGGGAGGCGAAGGATCCAGAAGTCTGATCAAAATTAAGAAAATGAAACCGATTTCAGCAAAATATCCAAGAAAAGCGGGACTTCCAGGAAAAGAGCCACTGGGAACAAAATGAGCATGAAATCGGTTACATGCAGATGAAAAACACATATTTATCAGATTATTATATCAAATACGCATTAAAAATCAGACTATTTTCATTGCCATTGCGGTCAGAAACATCTGAGACAATCAAATGCAGTGATAATAAAAGCAATAATAAAATAAAACGATACATTAAGAAAAAGGCAGAATGCAAGTTATGAATATCAAAGAAATGGCAAAGCTTGCGGGAGTTCCTGCGCTACTATATCCAGAGTTCTAAACGACTCTGGATATGTAAAGGAAGATACCCGCAAGAAAGTAATGGGGATCATTAAAGAATACAACTATACGCCAAATATGATTGCCAGGAGTCTGAGCAGTAAAGACAGTTTTACGATCGGTATGATTATCCGGGAGTGGGAGAGAAGCAGTATGGAAAGATATTAGAAGGTGCGGCAAAAGAAACAGCAAAACATGGCTACAGTCTTGTTTTTATGGACAGCGAAAATGACCTGAAAACAGAAAAAAAAGTGGCTGGAAGAAGTAAAAATCAGCATATGAAAGGCCTTGTTTTAGTGCCTGTGCGCAGTGAAAATAAAGAGTTGAGAAGCATTTTACAGGAATTAGAAGCCAACGGAACAGCGGTTGTACTGACTGAAAAAGACGTAAAAATGCAGGAATGGATGGCGTTTTTGCAGACGAATTCCGTGGCGCTTATGAGGGCATCTGCAGACTGATCGAAAAAGGCTGCAAAAGGATTGGGATTGCAGTAGGACAGATGGAAAATGATGCAGCTACAGAGGAGCGGTACAGAGGTTGTGTGCAGGCGTTAGAAGATAATGGAATTGCCCTGCCGGAAGAACTGATCCTGCGGGAAGTAGAAGATATAAACCGGGTATTGCAGGGAAAGAAACTTCCGGATGCTCTTTTTGCTTTAAATGAAACAGCAGTTGGACAGTGCTTTAAGGAGCTTTTTAAAGGGAAAAAACAGGGAACAGAAAAGATCCTTTTATGGGAATGGATGCTGAAAAGACGGCAAAACTCTTAGAGGATGAAATGCTTTCCGTAGAAAGAGATGGACGGAAACAGGGAAAAGAAGCAGTAAAGCTGCTTTTAGAGGCGTTTGATACAGAAGAAAATGACCGGATCCGGGGAAAAAGAGTAATGATCCCTTATAAAGTAACAGGGGTATAACAGTCTAAAATAATTCGCCAAAGCCTGGAAAATAATTACCAGGGACTTTGCGAAGGATATTTTTTGACTTACTAATATTTCCATGCTTCCCGCATCATATCAATTTCTTTTGCATATCCAGCCAGATCATTAGGCGTTTCCAGATAGAAGGAAGATGAGCCAGCGCCGGGTGATTGATCAGTCTCTTTAAAGAGGTCAATCCAATATGACCTTCTCCCAGTCTGGCGTGGCGGTCTTTATGGGCTCCAAGAGGATTTAAACTGTCATTTAAGTGAATGGCTTTTAAACGATCAAGACCGATGATCCGGTCAAATTCTGAAATTACTTCATCTAAGTGATCTGCAATATCATAGCCTGCATCCCATACATGGCAGGTATCTAAACATACTCCAAGTTGGCTGTTTAACCCCACTTTATCAATAATTGCTTTTAATTCTTCAAAGGTTCTCCCTACTTCGCTGCCTTTGCCGGACATGGTTTCCAATAGGACAGTAGTAGTCTGATCGGGCTTTAAAATCTCATTTAACATATCGGCAATATAAGAAATGCTACATCTGCGCCCTGTCTTACATGCTTCCGGGATGAAAATTGTAAAGATTTCCAGGGGTAAATTCCAAACGTGCCAGGTCATCGGCCATCGTGCGTCTGGCAAAATCGCGGAGAGCCGGGTCTGCAGAACAGCCGTTTAATGTATAAGGGGCATGGGCTAAAAATGGATGGATATCATTTTTATCTGTTTCCACCAGAAAACGGGCAATGTCTTCCTGGTTCAGCGCCTTTGCATTACCTCCTCTGGGATTGCGGGAAAAATATTGAAAGGTGTTTGCGTGGATTTCAGGGCATCTTTTGCATAGCACAGTAACCTTTGGAAGATGATAAGTGACAGCCAATACGAAGCATAAGTGTACCTCCTAAACGGTTGATGTAGTGATCTTGTAACAGTAAAAAAGAACAGCCATAAAATGTTTCACGTGAAACATTATTATGCTGCTGTGAAACAAACCTATGAACCTGTAATTTGAAAATTAAATAGTGGATGTTTCACGTGAAACATTTTTCAAAACAGGTGTTATTCTAAAAATGTTTCACACATTTCGTGAAACGCAGCAGGTGCTTCTAACTGAGGTAAATGTTTGGTATCCGGGATCATAATGGACTCAATCGCTGGATTGTAATTTTTATATTCTTCCAGGATTTTCTCCATTCCGGTCAGATGATCGCCGCCTAAAAGATAGATGCTGTTATCGATCTTCTTTAAAGCATTGATGATGTTGCACTTGGTGTAGTTACATTTGACACTGGCATATACAGATTTAGGAGAGTCGCCTAATGTGCTGCTTCGTAGTAAGCGTCAATATCCCGGGCAGTGACAGAGTACGGATTAGAGAAATAGTGATTTTTAAATTCATCTGCAATATTCTGACGGCTGCTTGCAATGTGGTAGATCAGGGTGCCTACGATCGGCAGATCCAGAATGAACTTGTAAAGTTTCGCGTTCTTTCCAGGTACCATACTGCAGGAGAGCAGGGACTCCGGGTTGACCAGTATCAGACGGTCAAATAATTCCGGAGAATTTCCACATGCCATAACTGCCAGAGAAGCAGCAGCACCGGTAGCTACAATGTCTGTGCGGTGACCAATCTCTGATTTGATGAAATCGGAGAGCAGCTGCACATACAGATAGTTGGTGTAAGTGAGGTTGGGCTTTTCGGAACGTCCGAAACCTAACAGGTCAATGGTGTATACAGTATGGTTCTTTGCAAGTTCTCTGCGGACGGAATGCCATTCATAACTGCAGGATGCAGGTGAAAGGTCGTGTACAAGAAGGACAGGTTTCCCTTCGCCGATCTTTGTATAATGGATATTGCCCAGACGCCAGCGATAACAGAGAGAGACGCGGCTCTCTAAAATGTGCTTTGATACAGCAGAAAGTTTAACTGCTTTATTGATCAGCGCAGTAGTAGTAGCAGCGCCAGCAGAAAGGATAAGTAAGGTCAGTAATTTATTTCTTGTTTTCATTTAGATAATCTCTTTCTTCCTTATTATAATAGTGATGAAGTAATGTGGTATCTAAACAGTATTATAATACAATGGGTACGCTATTACAACGGACAAAAGATTTAAGAAAAGTTGATGGAAAGTTGTGAAACTATTTATATGTTTCACGTGAAACTTTTTGCTATAACTATAAAGTTGTGCTATAATCGTTTTTGACGGTCAGAAAATGAATGTTTTTCTGAGAAAGGATGTAAAAAATATGGACGAATTATTACAATTGCCAACCAGAAAGGCGGAGTAGGAAAAACTACAACAGCAATCAATTTATCAGCTTGTCTGGCAGAGGCAGGACAGCATGTAATGCTGGTAGACTTTGACCCCCAGGGAAACGCCAGCAGCGGACTGGGAGTAGAAATAGAAGAACACGAACATACAGTATATGATCTGATGGCGGAGGAAGCCGGACTGGACGAATGTCTGGTAAAGAATGTACAGGATAATCTGGATGTACTTCCTTCTGATATGAACCTGGCAGGAGCAGAAATCGAGTTTCAGGAAATAGAAAATAAAGAAACACTTTTAAAACGTTATCTGGATCAGGTAAGAGATGATTATGATTTTATTCTGATCGATTGTCCGCCATCTTTGAATATCCTGACAATTAATGCATTGACAGCAGCAGATACGGTACTGGTACCGATCCAGTGTGAGTATTATGCTCTGGAAGGATTAAATCAGGTATTAAAGACAGTAGAACTGGTAAGAAAAAAATTAAATCCACAGCTGGAACTGGAAGGGGTTGTATTTACCATGTATGATGCCCGCACCAATTTATCTTTGCAGGTTGTGGAGAGCGTAAAGAGCAATTTAAATCAGACCATTTATAAAACTATTATTCCAAGAAATGTAAGACTTGCAGAAGCACCAAGTCACGGTAAGTCCATTAATCTTTATGACACCCGTTCAACAGGTGCGGAAGTTATCGGATGCTGGCAGCGGAAGTGATAAGCAGAGGAGAAGAGTTATAATGGCAAAGAAGGGATTAGGAAAAGGCCTGGGGGCGATTTTCGGTGAAGATGTTGTAAAAGAGAGCAAAGAAGAGCTTGAAAAAGCAAAAGCGAAAAGGGCAGCTGCTGCAGAGGAGATCGATGAAAAAGGACGCATTCTTATGCTCAAACTGGATCTGATCCAGCCGAATAAGGAACAGCCGAGGAAAACATTTGACGAAGAACAGATCAATGAGCTGGCGGGGTCTATTAAACAGTATGGAGTTCTTCAGCCTCTTCTGGTACAGAAGTCAGGCAGCTTTTATGAGATCATTGCAGGGGAGCGCAGATGGCGCGCTGCAAAAGCAGCTGGATTAAAAGAAGTTCCTGCAGTATTAAAAGAATACAGCAGACAGGAAGCAATGGAGATCTCTCTGATCGAAAATGTACAGAGGGCAGACTTAAATCCGATCGAAGAAGCTTTGGCTTATCAGCAGCTGATCAGGGAGTTTGATCTTACACAGGAAGAGATCGCTGCCCGTGTGGCAAAGAGCCGTGTTGCTATTACCAATACCATGCGCCTTTTAAAACTGGATGAGCAGATCCAGAATATGCTGATCCAGGGTGTGATCACCAGTGGACATGCAAGGGCTTTCCTTTCACTGGAGGACAAGGGACTGCAGTTAAAAGCAGCAAAAGAAGTTCTGGACAAAAAGTTAAGTGTCCGTGAAACAGAAAAACTGGTAAAGCGGATGCAGCGGGAAGCAGCGGGAGAGAAGAAAGAAGAAAAGAAACAGGATGAAGCTCTCACACTGATCTACCAAATCTGGAAGACAGAATGAAATCTGTTATGGGAACCAAGGTAAGTATACATAATAAAGACAAAAATAAAGGCCGAATTGAAATCGAATATTATTCTGAAGCGGAACTGGAAAGAATCGTGGAATGATAGAATCCATCGGCTGATCGACAGAAGGAGAATGATGCATTCATGATGGAAACCAGTATTTTAAATCAGCTTCCGTTTGACCCGGGATTTCTTATTTTGGGATTGATCGGTTTAGTGTTAATATTACTGATCTTTTTGATCTCCACTATGGTACAGTTAAAAAGTCTGACCCGCAAGTATGATTATTTTATGCGGGGAAAAGATGCAGAAACATTGGAAGATGTGATCATGGATCAGATTGAAGAGATCCGAAACCTGAAAGCAGAAGACCGGGCGGCAAAGGATTCCATCCGTACCTTAAACCGTAATTTTCGCGCATCCTTTCAGAAATTTGGAATGGTGAAGTACAATGCATTTCAGGGAATGGGTGGTAATTTAAGCTTTGTATTTGCAATGCTGGATTATACTAATACAGGTTTTGTACTGAACTGTATCCACAGCAGGGAAGGCTGCTATATATATATGAAGGAAGTGGATCGGGGACAGACAGATGTAGTCCTTGGAAATGAAGAACAGGAAGCTTTGGAACAGGCTTTGGGATATGTAGAGAAAAAGCCTGAATAATGAATTTTTATAGATACTCTGCAACATGTGTTTGTTTCACGTGGAACAGAGTATCTTTTTTTGTTTTATAATACTTAGATTTATAATACTTAACTAAAACTTCCCACACCTAAACAGGGCTTCGCACCTTGAAAATTCAATATTTCAGCTAACAAAATAGTGCTTTATGCTATTGCAACCTCTGGATGAAGTGCATTACGCAGATATTCCGGCAATCT
>ENA-OQJH01001014-OQJH01001014.1-human-gut-metagenome-genome-assembly--contig:-NODE-1014-length-13000-cov-3.069914_pt1 | contig 13000 bp, 9 predicted proteins | sample MGYA00242597_ERZ504763 | MGnify/ENA primary metagenome ERZ504763 (study PRJEB26092, sample SAMD00036359) | human gut metagenome | host: Homo sapiens | study: EMG produced TPA metagenomics assembly of... | reverse complement strand
ATATGATTACGGGGGAATGTCCTGTGAGGAAGTGACTAATAATGATGCATATAAATATCTCTTTAGCAATTTGTTTTTTGGATATATAGGCACTAAATTAAAACGCTAGAGCGTTGAACATCATTGCGATAGCAGCAGCGAATAAATGCATGTATGATCATAAAAGATTGCGTTCTGATGAAAAACTTCTAGTAGGTAAAGAATATAAAGATATGTTTGGTAATGCAATTAAAGAGATTATAACGGATGCAGAAAAAAATAATGCATTTATTGGTGGTTGGACGGAATTCCTTCGTAGGACATATCTGTTTACTAATATAATCACGGATGATGTTGTGATATCACAAGATTATGAAGATGTATTTTCAAAACAATTCAAGAGATATCTTGTGTTAAGGGATGGAATAGATACTCCATCAAAGACAGATGCAAATTTGATAGCAGATGCATTATCAATGATTTATATAGGAACTCCTAGTGATGGGACAGAAATTCCATTAACTTTGAGTAGAGAATCAGGAATCACACAAAATGTACAGTTAATTACAGGTACAATTCCAGTACGAAACTGAGAGTTAAGTCAATAAAAACAAAAGACAGCACTTTTAATAAAGGTAAAGATAGATATGAACTAAGATTAGAAATTGATAGGACGAGCCTAGACACAATATTAACTTTGCCAATGTTGGATTATTTTGAAGAGCTGAAAAATGGTGTGATAGCAACAAATATTGATCCGCAACTATCGCATGGAGTTGAAAGCTTAAAAACACAAATATCTGAATTGCTTGAAGAGGATGAAGATGAAAATGTGATAGAAATTGTTGTTCTTAAAAATAGTGGCAATGATAATATTCGTCTCGAATTAACTGGTGACGGAAAAATCAGAGAAGTGTAGGAGGCAAGATTATGGAAACATTTCCAAAATGGATGGAAGATGATTATAGAAAAATTGCGAATAAAGGTCCACTATCTACATTGATTTTTGGACACAGATTTAAATCAGATCAGACTTTATATGAATATTTAACAGAATTTTTGTTAGTGTTTGTGTCTGCAAAAAATGCGGATTTAAACGAAGGAAAATGCATTTTCATGATATTACTATTGAGAAAAGTCTTAGTTATTGGGTAGAACCAAGGATGGCTTTGCGAAGATTTATTTTTTATGACAAAGCAAAAAAGAAAGGTTCTATACCCGCAGATACCGAAGCTTATCGCGAAATGATAAATTTAATATCAGATAAAATTGATATAGGCGACAAAGAACTGGCAAAAGAATACGTTGAGGATATTCAGGATTTGTTTCATGGCTATGCTGCTGTAGTAAGAAATAGATTTTGGGGTGCTCAAACACTGTTGCCCATATGTCCTGAATTTGTGTTGTGTGGAGTTGATCCTACCGAAAAAAAACGAAAGAAAGATGTTAATTGGGAAGAAGACCCTCAAAGCTTAGATACAAAATTTGATTTTACAAAACATAACTTTTTGTCAAGAGGTGGTGAACTGTATTATCTGCATTTACTTCAAGGATTAGATGGTGACAAAGATAGACAGAATAAATTAGAGCATCTTTTAAATGACTTGGTAAATGGACAGTGTCAGAAAATTTCAAAATTAGCAAACTATGTTCAAGAGTCATGGGAAGAACAATATTTACTGGATAAGACTGCATTATCACAAAAGTTAGAAGTAGCATATATTCCGGCTACAGGTTACAAAGAATGTGGTAGAAGTAGTGTGGATGAATTGATTAGTTATCTTTCGTGTAAGTTACATCCAATAACAAGAATAGAAATTCTTGCCAAAGGTGTTATGTTTCAAATTATGCGTATGATGTCTTTTAGAGTAGCAGATTATCTTGGTAAAGAAACACCAATATGGATAGTAGATATGAAGGCAGAAAATACTGATACAGTAAAAAAAAATTGCGCATGAGTCATTTAGAAGTTTAGAATCTGATTTTATGACTGCAATTAATAAAATGGCAAATGAGGCAGGAATTGCAGACGATGAGCGAATGAAGAAAGTGCGTGAAGCACGTATTAATTCATTGGATATTTTTAAGAGCAAAGGAAAAGAATTACAGTGTATTATACCGATTTCAGGACCATTTGAAAGATTTACATTGTCTGAGGATACGATTCGGTTTCTTGTTTTGTCATTAATTCAACCAGGAGATAAGATGACATTAAAAATGTTTTTGGAAAAACTATATCAAAATTATAGGATAGTAATTGGTCCGGAAGAGTATAGAAAAAGCATGCAAGATTCATCTATGGATTCTTCATTAGCGAATAGCTTTTCTGAAAATGTAGTTGCATTTCAGCAATTTTTACGTTCTACAGGTTTTTTAAAAGAATTGTCAGATGCGACTTCAATAGTTATTAATCCATATGAGCCAATTGAGGAGGTAATTTCATGAAATATGTTGTAAATAGAATTATTGAACTGATAATGGATAATGAGCCTTCTAAAGATAAAGAAACCATGATTAGAGTGGATGGATTTGATAGTATAAAAATCTATGAGCAGGTTGCATCAAAACTTTCAGAAGAACTTCTTAAAGAGGGGCTTTCTTTAGATATAAAGCTCGCAAAGAATAAATGGAATGCGTTTAAGAAAAAATCAGACAATACAACAATTTTACAATCTATGATGCAACATAATTGGGTTGCAGAAGAAGATAGTATGACACACTATAGAAATCTTCACGATAGTAATGTTGTAGTGCTTTTGGGAACAGAAGATGAAGAAGATAAAGGTGGACTTGCTAATTTTCAAAGTATTACTCCTGATATTCTCATTAAAACATTGAATGGCAAATATCATTTGATTTTTAACGATGACTCGTTTACTGATTCGGATAATGAAGTGATTGATCGCCTTTACAAAGACTTATTTGAGTTTGAGGCTATAGATATATGTAAATTAAGTGATATAGCAGACTCTTGGAATGGAAAAATTTCTAATAGCAAAGATTTTATTGAATTGTTCTTTAATGAATTGCCTACATGGGGACTTCCTTTAAGACGTCTTGAATTGCCGAAAAGACAGGAAATTATGGGGCGCAAAAATGTATTGGCGGGGTGTCACAGATTCATCGTACGTCAACCATTTAATAGTAAGATGTCTATTACTCAATATAATAAATACATGAAGAGAATCGATTATTATAATTCGGGAGAAGCAGATTTAGCAAAATATCCTGGAGATAATGATTGCTGGTCTGAACAGGGAATAAGTAATTATGATGAATTTTCAAAAGTATTGAAGGAATTTATTATCGGCGAAAATTTGAGCGAAAATACAAGTAAATTGCTTATGGTGGATTATAGTATAGTTGAAGATGTTTTGGAAATAGGTATACCTACTGGGAAAAAACCACCTAAAGATAAAGTTAAAACATTGATTGGAGATCCACTAGAAGTATTTACAAATGCATTATTTACAACATTAGCACATATTAAAAATGCAGACATTAATATTGAAAATATTGAATTTAGATTTTCACAAGCTGAAATTGTGTGCATGTATTCCGATATTGAAGATGATGAAGAACAACAGCAATTACTGGATACTTGGAAGGCAATATGCACTCATTGCGGTGGAGTTATAGAATATTTAAATAAAAGAATGTGGACGGTTAACTATAATGATATAACTTTATCATGTCAGCCAGAAGGTTTTCTTATACCGGCACAGGCATATCATTTTATTGAAGAAGATGCCATGATTAAGTCTGCATCAGCAAATAAGTCTGTAAGTAAGATTAGTTTTTCAACTTGTTATGATGTTAATGGAAAAAATTTCATCATGATTTTCAGTGGAAATTCGATGCGGCTAATTCTTGGGATAAAAATTTTGGCGAATTATGTTTACAAGATTTTTGCAAGGATAAAGAGGGTATTTACATTCCGGTATCTGAAATAAATAAAATTAACTCTTTGATATTTTCTAAGAGCGAAGAGGAATTTTTGATCGCTTAAAAGAGAGTGATATTTCATTTGATTTTAATTTGGCAGATTATATTGATAGAAAGATACCGACAGACGAGAAAGTTATTTCAGCAAGGTTTGACGAGGTAGGAAAGGCATTTACAGAATTGCATACGCTATTGCTAACGAAGGCTTTTATACATGTTTAGCAAAAGATTGTTCAGAAATATCGAAATTATGTGTAGCGTATGCAAATCTTGGAAAATATTTAAGAGAAAGAACATTTCCAGAAAATCTAAAATGGGTTTTAGATGCATATATCAATTCGTTTAATATAATTGGTGATATAAGTGTGTTTGAAGCAGAAAAAGAAATTGAGAGTTGTATAGTTCGGCATGGCATCCTGCAACTTAGAAAAGATAAATGATCAAAAATATTTTTCCTGGATGGATGTGGTGAATGGTGGAATGAGGCACAAGAGAAGGAAAAAATAACTGAAAAGGAAATATCAGATACATTATCAGATTTACTTCAAATGAGTATGTTACAGAGCACACTTGATTTGTTCCCTTCTTATGGACAGGTGTATTTTGGCACAATAGCTTCTTATGGAGCATTTAGTTTATATGGAAGAAATGATATTAAAAATGAAAATAGATTAAGAGATATGATTCATAAGGATGCTATATTTGATGATGATTTTGATAAAAATGAAGTAGCAAGACTAAATGATAATGCTAAGATGATATATGGGGTAATGTTAGACTATGCAAAGGCATTTCCTAATTCGGCAGATAATCTTAGTATTGTTTTTATTGATCCATCAGAATTACAGCCGATTGTTGCTGCAATATATAAGTATATTGATGCTAGAAGAAAGAATAATACTTCTGCTAAAGTTGATATCTCGTTGCGTATTCTTGTCAAACCAGAGAATAAAGGTGGAAGAAATTATCTTGCATATTGGATGGATGAATTTTTTCACAGGATGAGAATGTGAATATTCACACTTATTTAAATGAATGGAATTCAAAGTCACAGCTGGAAAAATTATTGAATGGTAACAATGATATAGCATTTGTAATGGATATTCTCAAGGTGAATAATTTGGGATTTGTTGCATCACATAGTAATGAAAGTTTAGCACCAAGTCAGTGTAGATTTCCGATAGTTTATAAACCTACGCCTATATCCAGTACTTCAGTAAAGAGAACAATTGAATTGTCGCAACCACAGTTTAAGGCTGCTTATGAGCATACACAAATTGTGCGTTATCGTAATAATATGGAAAAAATCCCGGACGAAATGTACATTGCCTCTAAAGAAGTAAGTATTGATTCTGATGGTCAAGCAATTGTCCATTTCCTTCATGAAAAGGCTTATTGGGTAGTGTGTGTTGATAGTGGTATGGATGGAGCTTTGTTAAGAAGTGATGATGTGCATCAGCAGGACTACAATATTATTGGTTTTAGCACCGGAAAAGGTGCATATGGACAATATAATTTAACAATTACTACAAGAAAAACGATATTGGAAACGATTAGAAAAAAATTGGAGGATCGTTTATATAGTTTATTTAAGTGGGACAAAGAACAGATAAAAAAGGCAGCACAGCTTTGTATTGATGAGGCAAGTGGGTTGGATGGAATTAGCCTTTTGTCCGCAATTAATCCCAAAGATGAAAATATTCGTGAATTTTTAGCGTATATATTAACTTCGTTGAGGGAAGAAAAATCATATAGTGATAGTGTCCTTAAAATTGTAATCCATTTAGACTCATATAAGCACTGGTTTGATGGAGATATTGATAAGGATGATGATAGTTCTGCGTCTCGTCCTGATTTCCTTGTTTTAGAGGCATTTTTTACAGATGATGAGAAACTGAAATTAAAAGCTACAGTAACTGAATGTAAGACTTCAATATATGCTAATGCTGAACAGCACAAAAACCATGCACTTGAACAGGTGAAACATGGAGTACGTAGATTGAGCAAAATTTTCAACCCAAACTCAAAATCGATAAAAAGAAGATATTGGTATGCTCAATTATATCGTGCATTGGCATTTGCACAGGTTACTTTTAGCAACAATACATCGGAATTTGCTGAAGTATCTTCAAGACTTCGCAGTATATTGGATGGCAATTATGAAATTGAGTGGAATTCAAGAATATTAGGATTTTGGATAGATATGCCTGGTGATAATGAGACTGAAAATATATCTGATGACGGAATAATGATATGTGACATTCCGCAGAAAATAATACAGTCATTTTTATTAGGAAATGAGGTAAGTGATGTTAATTTTGTAAATATAAATGCAAAAGATTTTATTGAGGATGATGAGGTACAAGAAAGGATTGAAGAGCGTGAAAGGGTTCTTGCGGAGGAAATTGAATCTTCGCAAAGCGGAAAAATAAAAAGAATGCAATTTGCTGAAACATATAGTTCGGTTAATAAAGGTGATGTTATTTCTGAGGATGTACCGCATGAGAAAGCTAAGGTTGCATCAGAAATGTATCGGTAAACAGTACTAATGAGGAAACAGAAACTTTAAATTAGATGAGACAATTGAATCACATAATTTATCTGATGAGGCATCTGAAGTTGCACATAGCGATTCTCATCAATCTATTAAGACAGAGGTGATTGAAAATAAGGATAGTCTTGAAAATATCAGAGTTTTAATAGGCAAAAATAAAATGTCTACAGATGTGTATTGGGAATTTGGAAGTCCGCAAATGGCAAATAGACATTTATTAATTACGGGTACATCAGGTCAAGGAAAGACATATAGTATTCAGACAATGTTGTATGAATTAGCTAAGGGCAATGTGTCTTCCGTTGTATTTGATTATACAGAAGGATTCCGATTAGATCAACTTGAACCAGAATTTGTTGATAGTATGCATAATAAAATCAATCAGCATATTGTAAAAATACAAGGTGTTCCTATAAATCCATTTAAGAGACAGGAACAAGATTTTGCAGGAATGAAGATACAAGATACACCAGCTGATGTGGCTGGACGATTTGCCAATATTTTAACTCATGTATATGGGTTTGGCGAACAACAGTATGCGGCTATTTACGAGGCTACAAGAGTGGGAATGGAAAATATGGAGATGTTATGGATATGAACCATTTCCAAGAAGAATTAGTGGAGATACAATCAAAAAATGCATCTGCAAAAACTGTTGTATCAAAAATGACACCATTTTTCCATAGTATAGAATTCAATAAAGATGCAGAATTTGATTGGAGCAAAATATTGTATGCTGACGAAGCAAAAATGAATATATTTCAATTAACAATGATAGATAGAGAAATGCAAGTTATTGTTACTGAATTAATGCTTTGGGATGCATGGTATTATACAAAAAATTATGGTTCAAAAGAAAAACCATTTGTAGTAGTTTTAGATGAGGCACAGAATTTATCCCATAAGGAAAATTCGCCAAGCAAGGCTATCCTTACAGAAGGAAGAAAATTTGGCTGGTCTGCTTGGTTTGCAACACAATCATTAAAAGTACTTGCTGATGACGAAGTGGTTAGATTGATGCAGGCAGCTTTTAAATTGTATTTTAAACCTACTAGATGAAGAAATAACCTAAGATGTCAAAGCAACTAGATCCTACCAATTCCAGTCTTTGGATTGGAGCTTTGAAGGCATTAAAAAAAGGTCAGTGTATAGTCGTTGGTGACCGCAAAAAGGATGATGGTACTTTTGGTGGAACAAAACCTACAGTTACTAATATTACTTCGTTTAAGGAGAGATGTTAAATGTCAAAGCAAGTTAATGTAAATTTTCACCAAACATTTAAGCCTGAATGCCAGTATATCAGCAGTATCTTAGATATTGCTGATGGTATTACATGGCGTTCGGTAAAGGATATTTCAGCAGTAACAGGCATTCCCCAGGGAACTTCTAGTGGAAAAGTTGAGCCACATATAAGTTATGCGGAATATATGGGATTAGTAAAAAGCGAAAGAAAAGAAAAACAGATTAAATTGTCAAGGACGGATTTAGGGGAAATTATTTATATGGAAGATCCAGGCTTGCAAGAATTATTAACGAAAACGCTTTTACATGCGATGATTTTGCGTCAGGAAAATGGTGCAGATATGTGGAGTGATATTTTTAATAGCATTTTTCCAAAGTATCGAAATGGAATAAAGAAAGAGTTATTGATATTAGAATTAAATCAACTATACGCCAATAAAGTAACAACTAAAAATATTGCCCCTTTTTTTGGCTCATATGACGATTTCTTTTCAGAACTTGAAATATTGACAATTCAGGATGATGTCGTTAGTTGTAATTCGCTTCCGTATGATAAAGAATTTATATATATGTATGCAACAGTATTGTGGAAGTATTGGGACGAATTTTACCCTGAACAGGACGAAATATCATCAGTCAATTTGCAGAATTAGGATTTGGAAAAGCTTTTGGATGGGATTTAAAAGCAGAGTATGAAGTAATGGAACATTTAGCGGATAGAGGATTGATTAGAATGAATAGCAGTTAATGCCGTATACGATATTGAAACTTGTAACAGAAGATGAGTTGATAAATAACTTGTATAGTGAATTGTGTTAGGAGGAGTTCATCATGGAGTTAGGCAAAATACTAGAATTTAGAAGAGATTTATATTTTGAAGGTGCTGTTCAAGCTGATTGGTTTTATTCACAAGAAAAAGCAGCAAAGGTTGCAGAAAATTTTGTGTTTCATGGAAAGCAGTATTTTGGTGTAGAAGATCAAGGCGCTGGTAAAAAGCGTATAGATACGATTAGTTTGGTTGAAGAACTTACAGAGAAAATGTCAGATGATCATGCAAATGCGCTGACGTTAGCAATTGCTGATTATGGCACCGGTAAATCACACTTGGCTGTAACATTGGGACAGATATTTTCAGGAAAAGATTATATGCCTGAAACATATCGTAAAATTTTATCTAATATTTCTAGTATTGATGCCGAGGCAGCAGAACATATAAAATCATTGACTGATGAGAAAAACTTTGTGTTGGTAATCAATGGAATGAGAGATTTCAACTTACATTCTGAAATTTTGAAAGCAGCACAGAAGAGTTTAAAATTATATGGATTGCCAGATGATGGATTAAAAAAGCTAAATAGAGCTTTAGAAACTGCAGAAACTTTTTTTAATCGTAATGCAATGAATGCTATTACTTTGTTTGAAGAAAAAGCAAAGAAGTTTGGTTGGAATGAGACTGGGGATAATTTGGTTAGCAAGATTAGGGATAATCTTATGACCGATGAAGTAGCATTTGATATTGTAAATGCGGTATATATGGAAATTAATGGACAGGAAATAAGATGGGATGAGGGACTATCCGCTTCAAATATTTTAGAGATGCTTATTTCAGAATATTGTGGAATTAATGGTAGATTTGAACATGTTATTTTATTGTTTGATGAATTTGGAAGATACTTAGAATATGCTTCAGGTGTTAATGCTGCAAAGTCAGGAGATTCTGCATTACAGCAAATTTTTGAAACTGCTCAAAATGCTAATGGTGTTTTGCAGGTGATTAACTTTATACAGTCTGACATTAAAACATATTTACAACGTGTTGATCAAACAAAGAACATCAGCAGATATATTGGACGATACGATGCAAGTGACAAGTATTATATATCTTCTAATTTGGAAACGGTTTTTGCTAACTTGATTCAACGTAAGGATAAGATTGCTTTTGAAGAGAATATAATTGCATGGCAAAAAAACAATGAAAATTTGTGGAAGAATATAATTTGAAAAATTAAATAGATGGCTTGTAACAAAGGGAATGTGGAGAGATTATACATTATTCCGTAAAGTAATTGTTGAAGGAATATATCCAATGCATCCTATTTCAACATTTATGTTAACTCAATTATCGGATTATCTGCAGAATCGTTCATCATTAACTTTGATTAGCCAGTATATTGATAACTCTAAAGAAGTTGATATTTCTGATAACGAATTTTTGATTATGCCTGAAACATTGATGAGAGGTGATTTATATACAGAAATGCTTGCAGCAGAGCAAGAGGGAAAACAACCATCACAGCAATGTATTAGATTTGATAATATTATGCGAAAATATGGGGACAAGTTATCAGAAAAATCGTTAGTTGTCCTTCGAGCAAATTTAATTCTTAGAATACTTCGCTTCAGAACTAAGGATTATGCAGATGCTAAAGAAGCATTGTCTGTATGTAGTGGTTTTTCAATCTCTGAAATTGAAGAAGAACTTAAATGGTTGGAAAATGAATATGCAGTATTAGGATTTGATGATCATGCTGGTTGCTTCGATTTTATGGAGGAATCAAATGGAGCACATGATTTTAAAGTGTTAAAAAAGAGGCTCATGGCAGGAACTTCCATAGACAAATTAATACTGCAAAGTTTGAAAATTCAGGAAATAGCAGGAGTACTCGAAAAACAAACTACAAATTTTGCTTTGCAGCATAAAATAACTACAAATGAATGGTTATTTGAACAAGAGTTATATGCTATTGAAGAATTTGATGAGAGTAGAATAAAAATATACATAGATAACTGGAATAATGCTATTAGTTCTACAGCAGCTAAAGGAAAATTAGTGTGGTTATATGTAAATAAGGATACCGATCTTTCTTATGTGGAAAAAGCTGAAATGATGGCTAAGCAGTTAGAGAACACTCCTATAATTATAATGTTGCTGAATGATTCCGATAATAGATTATATGATTCTCTTTTAGAGTACGATGTATTAGATAAGTTAGATGATTTGAATCGGAATAAATATGATCGTTATTATCAAGCAGATTTTGGTCAAGCAGAGAATAATTTAAAAGATGAATTTGCTGAATTGAAGAAGCAAAGAATTCATTTGGGAGCAAATGGTACTGAAGAGATTAAAATGAGAATGCCAATGTATTTAACATCAGTATTTGAGGAATTATATCCTGATGCTATTCCATTCTCTTTTGATGGATTCGTTACGAAAGGAAATAACCTTGGTGGTAAAGGTGGTACATATTATTGCACTATAGTTAAAATGCTACTTTCTAATTCTGTAAATGAAACCACTATACATAATTTTGCAAGTGATGTACGTAATAGAATAGAAGCATTGTTAATAACAACTAATGCAACTTCATGGAAATGTATTGATCAGGAATTTAGAGTGATTCCACCAGAAGAAAAGAGAGCACGTAAAGTATATGATAGTATTGTGACAAAAATCAATGAAAATAAAGAGTATGCATGTAAAGATATTTTTGATAGATTTTGTCGTCCACCTTATGGTATGAGTGAAGATGTTGTTGTCCTTATGATTGCAGTTGTTTGTGCTAACTTAAATTACTGTTTGAGATTCAGATGTGATGAATCTTTAATCAATATCAATAGTTGGAAAGAATTAGTTGTTATTAAGGATAAAAAAATAGACATTGATGTTGTGAAGAAATCTGCATTTGTTATGGTAGATGCAGGGGCAGTTACCGGTAAATATGTGCGTTTCTTTGAAAGAATACAATCTAATAAAAGTATTTCAGAAGTAATTTCACTAGAAAAAATCCTTGCGAATATGATGGCTGTAGATGAAATTCCAGAGGAACTTGAGACACAGTATTTACTTGCAAGAAAATACCTGGATTCCGGGAAAAAAGCGAATAATGAATGGAAAACATGTATTGGAGAAATAGATGAAAAGTTAGAGGCTTCTATAGAGGAAAGCAATTTATATGATGCGTTAAAAGGATTACAGTTAGTCGAAGCAATTCCATATACGAAAATATTCAAGGATAATGGATATGAATTAGATGAAGAGTCAAAAAATACGGTAAAAGAATTGATATCATCCCTAAAAAGTGAGGTTGAACAGCTGATTACACCTTATTTGGCAAACATGTATTGCAAGTCAGTAGAGGGAGTGAATACTTTTAGAAATCACAATACCAAAATGCAAAATATGCTTGAAGAACTGGGCTTTACTAATTATGCTATGCAGGTGAAGAGACGTAAAGAAGAGGAATTAAGTAATATTGATGAAATTCGTTCTCGCCAGGAATTACGAGCAGATTGTGAAAAATTTTTGGAAGAAAGTCAGATTACTAGATATGTGACATATGTAAATGTTTGTCTTTATTTAAAAAGTGGAAAAGAACTTCAAGCAAGAGTAGAAAAGTATGGCGTGGCACTTGGAAAAGATGCGCAAAAAATTCAAGAAAATATTAATGACAGAGTGGCTGCTCTAGAAAAAAATCATGACCGAACTATGCAAGATATGTCTGATATTTGGGATGACTTGTACGAAGTAAAAAACGCTGATGATGTCGAAATGTTAATAGATAATATAGCAAGTGTATTGCAAAAAGGAATACCAGATGCTGACAGGCTTGATTTTGAGGAACTTCAGAAAAATTTATCTGAATTATTGAATGATATTAATGAAATTAAGCGAGTAACTAATTCTAGAAATGAATTTAAAAAGATATCAGAGGATATGATTAATAAATACGAACATTCTGAGTTTGACTTTGAAGTGCTGTCCGATAATTTCCGAGGTTATTTCTGATATGGAAAATAGTATGAATGTCAGAGAACAGGAGTGGATTAATAGTGTACTTACACTAGGAGATAAAAGCAGAAAAGCGGTACACAAGTGGAAAGAAAAAACAGCCTATTTACCAGAATATCTCTCAGAAGAAACCATTGAAAAAGTAAAGATGGTCGATAAAGAAGCGGATGAGATAATAAGTGAAGGGAAAATTGAGGATGTTCTCTTTTATTTCGATAAGTTGGATGATGTGGAAAAGCTTGAGTGTATTCAGAAGTTACAAAATCGTTTAAACAGATAATATCTTAGGTAATGTGTATGGTTAATGGATATATGATTGCTGAGAATAGATTTATTATTAGTATTATAGCCTTATTCAAATAAAACACAGGAGTATTACATTATGGAACGAGTAGCTAAATTTTTAAAAGAAGTAGAGACATATTATTTGGCAACAGTAGAAGGTGACCAGCCAAGGGTAAGACCTTTTGGAACAGCGCACATTTTTG
>ENA-OQJH01001013-OQJH01001013.1-human-gut-metagenome-genome-assembly--contig:-NODE-1013-length-13003-cov-1.028580_pt1 | contig 13003 bp, 22 predicted proteins | sample MGYA00242597_ERZ504763 | MGnify/ENA primary metagenome ERZ504763 (study PRJEB26092, sample SAMD00036359) | human gut metagenome | host: Homo sapiens | study: EMG produced TPA metagenomics assembly of... | reverse complement strand
GATGCATGGACGAGCTAGACGTAGTATATTATGTGCCTATCGAAAATATCATCCGTTCTCAGAAGTCAATGCAGAGTTTGCAGTAGCAACGACAGCTGACAATTTTGCGCAGATGTTTGCGGCAATGGATGATGCATATATGCAGGGACGTGCAGCGGACGTAAGGATGTTTCTGAGCGTGTGCTGGATATCCTCTGCGGAGTCAGCGAGGGAATCAAGCAGACAGACGAGCCTTCGATCATTGCAGCAGATGATCTGGCACCGAGTGAGACGGTACAGCTGGATAAGAGCAAAGTACTTGCATTTGCAACGATGTACGGTTCTTCCAATTCTCATACTGCGATTCTGGCGCGTACCATGAATATCCCGGCTGTTATCGGTCTGGGTGAAAGTCTGAGTCCTCAGTATGACGGAAAGATGGCTGTGATCGACGGGTTTACAGGAACACTGTATATTGATCCGGATGAAGAGACACTTCCAGAATGCAGAAAAAGCGGGAAGAAGATCTTGAGAAAAAGGCACTCTTGGAACAGCTCAAAGGAAAAGAGAACATCACAAAGAGTGGTCAGAAGATCAATGTATATGCAAATATCGGAAATGCATCTGATGTTGGTGCAGTCCTGAAAAATGATGCAGGCGGAATCGGTTTGTTCCGCAGTGAGTTCTTATATCTGGAGAATGAGACATTCCCGACAGAAGAGCAGCAGTTTGCAGTATACAAGCAGGTTGCAGAAAACATGGCAGGGAAAAAAGTGATCATCCGTACACTGGATATCGGAGCTGATAAACAGGTGGATTATTTCGGACTGGACAAAGAAGAGAATCCGGCACTTGGATATCGTGCGATCCGTATTTGTCTGACAGACCGGAGATCTTTAAGACACAGCTTCGTGCACTTTACAGAGCTGCATTTTACGGAAATATTTCGATCATGTTCCCAATGATCATTTCTGTTTCAGAGATTCATAAGATCAAAGAGATGATCAAAGAAGTGAAAGCAGAGTTGAAAGAGCAGGGAATCCCATATAAAGAAGATGTGGAGCTTGGTGTGATGATCGAGACTCCGGCTTCTGTTATGATCAGCCGTGAACTGGCAAAGGAAGTTGACTTCTTCAGTGTGGGAACGAATGACCTGACACAGTACACTCTGGCGATCGACCGTCAGAATTCAAAACTGGACGAGTTCTATGATCCGCATCATCCGGCAGTGCTGGCGATGATCCGCATGGCTGCAGAGAATGCACATGCAGAAGGAAAATGGATCGGTATTTGCGGAGAACTTGGCGCAGATCTGGAATTGACAGAAGAATTCCTGAAGATTGGGACTGGATGAACTTTCTGTTTCTCCATCGATGGTTCTTCCGCTGAGAAAGAAAATCCGTGATTGTGAATAATCAGATACAAAAAAGGACATTGTCTGAAAAGACAGTGTTCTTTTTTGTACTTGGTAATTTCTTAAAAAGAACTTGCAAACATATGTTCTGAATGCTATAATACAAAAAGAACATATGTTCTTGAGGGAGAGAAAATATGGCGGAGATTATTCAGGAAAAAATGTCAATCTATGAAAAACTTCAGATTCTGACCGATGCGGCAAAGTATGATGTGGCGTGCACCTCCAGCGGCGTAGAAAGGAAAGGTGATGGCACAGGTATAGGCAATTGCAGCAAGGCGGGAATCTGTCACAGCTTTTCTGCGGATGGAAGGTGTATTTCACTTCTGAAGATTTTATTTACGAACGAGTGTATTTATGACTGCAAATATTGTGTTAATCGATCTTCCAATGACGTGATCCGTACATCTTTTACGCCGGATGAGATCTGCACATTGACGATGGAATTTTACAGAAGAAATTATATCGAAGGATTGTTCTTAAGTTCTGGAATTTTAAAAAATCCGAACTATACGATGGAGCTGATCTATGCAGCCTTGTATAAGCTGCGTCATGTCTGCAATTTTCAGGGATACATTCATGTAAAGGCGATTCCGGGAGCAGATCCGATTCTGATTCAGAAAGTGGGATTTCTGGCAGACAGAATGAGTGTGAATCTGGAATTGCCGACAGCCGAGAGCTTGAGACTTCTGGCACCACACAAGTCAAGAAAAAATATTCTGGCACCCATGCGGCTGGTCCAGGAGAAGTCCAAAGAGAACAGACAGGAGCTGACGCTGTATAAAAGTGCGCCGCGTTTTGTGCCTGCCGGCCAGAGTACGCAGATGATCATCGGCGCCTCTCCGGAGACAGATTATCAGATCTTGCGTGTGGCAGAGTCACTCTACCAAAAAATTTGGATTAAAGCGTGTGTTTTATTCTGCTTTTGTGGCGGTCAATGAAGACAAGGCACTTCCGGCAAGAACATCAGATGGACCGCCGCTTCTTCGGGAACACAGACTATATCAGGCAGACTGGCTGCTGCGGTATTACAAGTTTGAAGCAAATGAGCTGCTGAATGAGAAAATCCGAATTTAATATATTCCTGGATCCGAAGTGTAACTGGGCGCTGAATCATCTGGAATATTTTCCTGTCGAAGTGAATCGGGCGTCATATGATGTTTTGCTGCGTGTTCCCGGGATCGGTTACAAATCAGCGGGCAGGATCGTAAAAGCAAGGCGGTTCGGATCTCTTGGATTTGAAGACCTCAGGAAAATGGGAGTGGTATTAAAACGGGCGCTCTATTTTATTACGTGCAGTGGAAAAATGATGTATAAAACGAAAATAGAAGAAGATTATATTACAAGGAATCTTTTGAATACGAAAGAACGTTTGCCGGACAGTGTTGCAGGGATGAATTATCAGCAGTTATCCTTATTTGATGATGTAAATTTTACCGGGAACCAGATCGTGACTATGGTATGACAGGAGAGGGATATGAAAAAGATTTATATTTGCAGAGATGACAGAACCGAGATGCTTTCGGCAATTTATGACGCATGGAAAGAAAACCGCAATAAAGAGGTAGGAATCGGGCTTTTGGGAAAGACACAGCAGCAGCTGTTCTGCGAATATGCAGAAGTTGTATCATCCGAAAAGAAAGCGCAGGCGGTGGAACGCCTGATACGGGATCATATGGGAGAGCAGACTTATGAGGATATTTCTTATGCCCTGTTGTGTGAAGATGCGATGAAAGCAGAGGCGATACTCCATGTCATGCAGGCAGCGAGACAGGTAAAGCCAAGTAAAAGGATTATGGACTTTCTGGGAAATCCCTCTGTGGCAAAAGTGTTTGAAATGAAACGCAGAGTTTCGAATGAAGCCCATTATTTTATTGAGTTTGTAAGATTTCGGGAACTGGAAAACGGAGTTTTGTTTCCAAGTATAGAGCCGAAGAACAGGGTGCTGACATGTATCGCAGAGCATTTTGCAGATCGTTTCCGATGGAAAACTGGGTGATCTATGACAATACGCATCAGGAATTTCTGGTGCATCCGGCCGGAAAGCATTGGGTGCTGGTACAAGGAGAAGTGCCAGACCGGGATGTGACAGAGCAGATCACGGAAGCCGAGAAGGAGTATGAAAAATTGTGGAAAGGATTTTTTAAAACCATCTCGATCAAGGAACGGGAAAATTTAAAATGCCAGCGAACAACATATACCGGTCAAATATCGTAAAAATGTGACAAGAATTCCAGTAAAAACTATTGTATAATAGGAGGACTTAGTTTAACATAAGGATAACAAAGTGGCGTTGATAAGAGAAAGGAAGGAGAGATATGGAGAGAGAGGCAATCGTCTGGCTGGCGCTTTTTGTTATTCTTCTGATTGTAGAACTGTTGACTGTGGGTCTGACCTCCATCTGGTTTGCAGGAGGTGCACTGGCAGCGTTGGTTTTAGAGCTGCTGGGAGTCGATCTGATCTGGCAGATCGGGGCGTTTATCCTGGTTTCATTTGTGCTTGTGTATTTTACGAGACCGTTTGCAGTAAATATGTCAATGCACATCATGAAAAGACAAACTATGAACAGGCAGTGGGAAAAAATTGTCAGAATTACACAGAGAGTAGATGATCTTGCACAGACCGGAAAAGGAATTTTGGACGGAATGGAATGGACAGTGAGGACAGACAGTAAAGAAGTTCTGGAAAAGGATACTCTGGCAAGAGTAATCCGGATTCCGGCGTAAAATTGATTGTAGAACCGTATAAGGAGGACTAGAGGATGGGATTGATGGTATTAGGAGTTTTATTGGTATTGGTGATATTGATTCTGGCAGCAAATATCCGAATCGTACCACAGGCACATGCGTATATTCTGGAACGTCTGGTGGATATAAAGAGACGTGGGGTGTTGGAATTCATTTTAAGATCCCGATTCTGGATCGTGTGGCAAAGAGAGTATCACTCAAAGAGCAGGTTGTAGATTTTGAACCGCAGGCCGTGATCACAAAAGATAATGTTACGATGCAGATTGATACGGTGATCTTTTTCAGATTACAGATCCGAAGCAGTATGCGTATGGAGTGGAGAACCCGATTGCAGCGATTGAAAATCTGACAGCGACTACACTGCGTAATATCATCGGAGATCTGGAACTGGATGAGACTCTGACATCCAGAGAGACGATCAATTCGGAGATGCGCACATCGCTGGATATCGCTACAGACCCGTGGGGAATCAAGGCGAATCGTGTGGAACTGAAAATATCATGCCTCCGACTGCAATCCAGGATGCGATGGAGAAACAGATGAAGGCAGAACGTGAAAGAAGGGAAGCGATTCTGAAAGCGGAAGGAGAAAAGAAATCTACAATTCTGGTGGCAGAAGGTAAGAAAGAATCTTTGATCCTGGAAGCGGAGGCGGAAAAACAGGCGGCAATCCTGAATGCGGAAGCAGAAAAGCAGAAGAGAATCAAAGAGGCGGAAGGACAGGCGGAAGCAATCCGTACCGTTCAGAAAGCAACAGCAGAAGGAATTGAATTTATTAAACAGGCAGGTGCGGATGATGCAGTACTGACTTTAAAGAGTCTTGAAGCGTTTGCCAAAGCAGCAGACGGAAGAGCAACCAAGATTATCATTCCGTCCGAATTACAGGGAATCGCTGGTCTGACCAAGACGATCGCAGAGGTTGCAAGACCGGATAAAGCAGCAGAGTAGAGAACATGAAAGAGGAAACAATCATAAGGATATCTGTCCGCAGCCTTGTAGAATTTATTCTGCGGGAAGGGGACATTGACAACAGAGTGTCCGGCAGTATGGAAAAAGATGCCATGCTGCTGGGCGGTAAAATACACCGCAAAATACAAAGCCGTATGGGAACGAATTACACAGCGGAGGTTCCGCTTAAAATACAGATGCCGTGCGATGGGTTTGTTTTGCAGATAGAAGGGCGCGCCGATGGAGTTTGAAGATGACGGAAAGTCTGATCGATGAGATCAAGGGGATTTTGCGAAGTCTGGAACATCTGGAAGCGCCCGTTCCCGTTCATTTGGCTCAGGCAAAATGTTATGCTTATATTTATGCAGTTCAGAACTCTTTGAAGTGCATTGACGTTCAGATGACGTATTGTCAGATGGAAACAGAGGAAATCCGCAGGTTTTGCCAGGAATTTGAATTTCAAGAGCTTCAGACGTGGTTTCAGGATCTGGTGACACAATATGAAAAATGGGCAAAATTTGAAATTGAATGGCGGAATGTACGCAATGATTCGATCCGGCAGATTGAGTTTCCTTTTCCCTATCGAGAAGGACAGCGCGACCTGGTGGCCTCGGTATACCGCACGATCTTGCGAAAGAAAAAGCTGTTTATCCAGGCGCTACCGGAGTGGGAAAAACAATGGCAACTGTATTTCCGGCAGTGCGGGCAGTGGGGAAGGGCTGGGAGAAAAGATTTTTATCTGACAGCGAAGACGATTATGAGGACAGTTGCAGAGCAGGCATTTTCCCTGTTGAAAGAAAAGGGGCTGTTGTATAAGACCATTACGCTGACAGCAAAAGAAAAAATCTGTTTTTGTGAGGAGGCAGAGTGCAATCCGGATGCCTGTCCTTATGCAAAAGGACATTTTGACAGAGTGAATGATGCAGTTTTTGATCTGATCACACATTCCGGCGACTGGAGCAGAGAGGTTCTGGAAGAACAGGCGAAAAAGCACATGGTCTGTCCGTTCGAGATGTCTCTGGATGTGTCCAACTGGGCAGATGCGGTGATCTGTGATTACAATTATGCGTTTGATCCGCAGGCCCATTTAAAGCGCTTTTCTCAGAAAGTGGAAAAGGGGAATACCTGTTTCTGATCGATGAGGCGCATAATCTGGTGGAGCGGGGAAGGGAGATGTATAGTGCATCTCTATACAAAGAAGATTTACTGGAAGTAAGAAAACTGGTAAAAGCAGAGGATCCGAAACTGGCAAAGGGTTTGTCAGAATGTAATCAGCAGTTTTTGGAATTAAAGAGAGAGTGTGAGCATTATCAGATTTTAAAAGTGTATCGCATATTGCGTTAAAGTTGATGAATGTGCTTTCGAAACTGGAAGATTATCTGGAAGAATGCAAGGATGCAGAAAAGAAAAAGCGGGTGCTGGATTTTTATTTTGCAGTGCGCAGTTTTTTTTAAATGTCCATGATATCATGGATGAAAATTATGTGATCTTTTCGGAAATGATGGAAGACGGAAGGTTTCAAATCAAGCTTTTTTGTGTCAATCCGGCGGTGAATCTTCAAAATTATCTGGAACAGGGAAACAGTACGATTTTCTTTTCTGCAACACTGCTTCCGGTTCATTACTATAAAAAGCTGCTTAGTGTTAAGAAAGATGATTATGCAGTGTATGCACATAGTTCTTTTCCGCAGGAAAATAAATTTCTTTTTATTGGAACGGATGTAAGTACCGTTATACAAGAAGGGAGAGAGTACATATCAGAGATTTGCCAGATATATTGCAGTGATGGCAGAACAGAAAAAAGGAAATTATATGGCGTTTTTTCCATCGTACCGTTTTTTGGAAGAGGTACATACGTGCTTTTTGGAGTGTGTTGATCACGAAGTCGACAGTATCTGTCAGGTTTCGTATATGGATGAAGAACAGAGGGAAGAGTTTTTGGAGGAATTTGAACAGGAAAGAGAGAAAGTCTGGTTGCATTTTGCGTGATGGGCGGAATTTTTCAGAGGGGATTGATCTGACAGATGACAAGTTGATCGGAGCAGTGATCGCCGGAACAGGGCTTCCTCAGGTGTGTACAGAACAGGAAATTTTAAAGCAGTATTTTAATGCTGCTGACATGGATGGATTTGACTATGCGTATCTGTATCCGGGAATGAACAAAGTTCTGCAGTCTGCCGGGAGGGTGATCCGAACGGAAAGTGACAGAGGTGTGATCCTGTTGTTGGATGACAGATTTCGGGCAATGCGATACCGGGAAGTGTTTCCGAGAGAGTGGCAGCAGTATCAACTGGGAAGTGTGAAAAATCTGGAACAAGAAATACGGACTTTCTGGGAAAGTCCGTAATTGTACATCAGTCAAAAAAACTTAAGAATTCTTTTGCTGCATTTGAGGTCAGCACCTGTTCATTATAAGCGATGACAAGCTCACGCTCTGGCAGTTCTTCTTCTGTCTGGACAGCAAAGAGATCGCAAGTCTGCTCAGAGAGACAGAAATTTGGAATAAATGCGATTCCGAGTCCGATTCGTGCAAGATCGATCAGAAGATCATTGCTGGTCAGCTCGATTTCAGGAACCAGATCCAGTTGATGCTGCTGGAAGAGGCGGTGCAGATATTCACTGGTGGTACTGTGCTTGTCCAGCATCAGAATTGGATATTTGACAGTTCCTGATAGGAAAGTTTCTTTCCTTTCAACTCTGCAAAATCCTGGTTGGCAATAAAAACATCATGAAATTTTTTGATCTTTTTGATCGAAGAGACATTGCTTAAGTAGCTGTTTGGGTAGTTGACCACAATGAGATCGACCTTGTCCGGATTCCAGTAATTCTACACATTTGATGGATGTCTGGTTGACAACTTTGATGTGGGCATTTGGAAATGCTTCGTGAAATTTCTTTAAATAGGGAACCAGAAAATATCGGCAGATCGTATCACTGGCTCCAATCCGAATCTGTCCACCGGTAGAAGCTGCATCCAGAAGCTGGGATTCCCCGCGCTGGATCAGATGCATGGCAGGTTCGATATGGCGAAGGAGGATTTCTCCTTCCGGTGTGAGCTGGACTTTTTTTGTACTGCGGATAAAAAGCACCTGATCCAGCTTGCGTTCCAGTGTTTTGATAGACTGACTGACAGCAGATTGTGAGATGAAAAGCTGTTTGGAAGCTTCGGAAAAACTCAAAGTAGATGCCACGTGATAGAATACCTTATATAGTTCATAGTTAATATCCATTATTAGACCTCCTAATAAGTGCTCCCTGTATTATAGGGCAAAAATGAATGAATTACAATCTATATTGTGGTAAAATATACAGAAATCGCAGAAGAATGGAAAAATGACGAAAGCAGAAAAGACTGGGAGGCAAAATGCGTGAAAAAAGTACAATGGTTTTTGGGAATCGTGTTTTCTCTGCGCTGATTCTGGTGCTGCTGATCAGCAGCTTTCAATTTGCGGCGTATGGAGATTTTGGATTTTACGAAAAAGAATATAAGAAATATGATGTGGTCTCGGATCTTGATATGGAGCTGAAAGATGTGATGTATGTGACCTATGAGATGATGGATTATCTGATCGGTGACAGAGAAAATCTGGATGTGTACACGGTGGTAGAAGGAAAAGAGCAGGACTTTTTTTTAATGAGCAGGACAAATTGCATATGGCTGATGTGAAAAATTTGTTTCTTGGTGGTCTTATGGTAAGAAGAGTATCAGCGGCGGTGATGCTGCTCTGTCTTTTCGTACTTTGGGTGACAAAGGCGATTGGAAAAAAGATTCTGGCAAGAGGATATCAGATCGGTCTTGGGATCGCCACAGCCGGAGTCGCGTTTCTGGCAGGAGCGCTGATTGTAGATTTTAATACAGCATTTACGGTATTCCATGAGATATTTTTTACCAATGATCTGTGGTTGTTTGATCCCGCTGAGGATTATATTGATCCGGATGCTGGCCGGTAAGGTTTTTCGTGATCTGATTATGGCATTGGCAGCGATTGGGGGAAGTCTTCATTAATCAGTATGCTGATCTTTCTGGCAGTCAGTGTGTTTCTCGCCAGACAGGCCAAGAAAGATGAAAATGAAAGAAAAATTAAAAGTACTTATGAGTGAGTTTAATTATATTAATTATACTTATGAGAAAAAATGTGGTAAGATTACGGTAAAAGAGTTACTTAATGTTTGAAGAAGTGCAAAGGAGATTGTATATGAGCAACGTAAAGCGCGTATATGTAGAAAAAAAAGGCAGAATTTGCCGTACAGGCAAAAGAATTGAGACATGAGATCAGAAGTTATCTTGGAATTGAAACTGTGACAGGTGTCAGAGTTCTGATTCGTTATGATGTGGAGAATCTTTCAGAAGATACGTTTGAGAAAGCATGTAATGGGATTTTTGCGGAACCGCCGGTAGATGTACTTTATCTTGAGAGCTTTCCGGTATCTGACAAAGATCATGTATTTTCGGTAGAATATCTGCCGGGACAGTTTGATCAGAGAGCAGATTCTGCTGAACAGTGTGTGCAGTTTATCAAAGAGGACGAGTCTCCTGTAATCAAAACGGCGACAACATATGTCATCGAAGGAAACGTAACAGAGGATGAATTTGCAGCGATCAAGAATCACTGTATCAACCTGTGGACTCAAGAGAGACAGGAATGGAAAAACCGGAAACGTTAGTGACTGTGTTGAGGAACCGGAAGATGTGAAGTATTTGATGGTTTTGAGACAATGCCGGAAGCAGAATTAAAAGCGCTTTATGATTCCCTTGGCTGGCAATGACATTTAAAGATTTCCAGCATATCCAGAATTATTATCACGGAGAAGAGCATAGAAATCCGACTATGACAGAGATTCGTGTTCTGGATACATACTGGTCTGATCACTGCCGTCACACGACATTCTCTACAGAGTTAAAGGATGTGACATTCGGTGAAGGAGACTATAAAGAGCCGATCGTCAATACATACAAACAGTATTTAAGTGACCACAGTGAGATCTTCAAAGGAAGAGAAGATAAGTTTGTCTGCCTGATGGATCTTGCGCTGATGGCGATGCGTAAGCTGAAAAAAGAAGGAAAGCTTGCAGATCAGGAAGAATCAGATGAAATCAATGCATGCAGTATTGTTGTTCCGATCAAAGTAGATGGAGTGGAAGAAGAGTGGCTGATCAATTTTAAAAATGAGACACACAATCACCCGACAGAGATTGAACCGTTTGGTGGAGCGGCAACCTGCCTTGGCGGTGCAATCCGTGATCCGTTGTCAGGACGTACTTATGTATATCAGGCAATGCGTGTGACAGGAGCTGCAGATCCGACGGTATCTGTAAAAGAGACTTTAAAAGGAAAACTTCCTCAGAAAAAACTGGTGAGAGGAGCTGCTCACGGATACAGTTCTTACGGAAACCAGATCGGTCTGGCGACAGGCTGGTAAAAGAAATCTATCATCCGGATTATGTGGCAAAACGTATGGAGATCGGTGCAGTGCTTGGAGCTGCTCCAAGACGTGCGGTGATCCGTGAGAATTCAGATCCGGGAGATATTATCGTACTGCTCGGCGGACGTACCGGACGTGACGGATGCGGTGGAGCAACAGGTTCTTCCAAAGTACATACAGAAGAATCTATTGAGACTTGTGGCGCAGAGGTTCAGAAAGGAAATCCTCCGACAGAGCGCAAGATTCAGCGCTTATTCCGCAGAGAAGAAGTAAGTAAGCTGATTAAAAAAGTGCAACGACTTTGGTGCGGGCGGTGTTTCTGGTTGCGATTGGAGAACTTGCAGACGGACTTCGTGTGGATCTGGATAAGTACCGAAAAATATGCAGGTCTGGATGGAACAGAGATTGCTATTTCAGAATCTCAGGAGCGAATGGCGGTAGTCGTAGATCCGAAAGATGTGGCAGAATTCATGTCTTATGCAAAGGAAGAAAACTTAGAAGCAGTCGAAGTTGCAGTAGTGACAGAATCTCCGAGACTGGTTTTGGTGTGGAGAGGAAATGAAATTGTCAATATTTCCGAGCGTTCCTTGACACCAATGGAGCACATCAGGAGACAACAGTAGAAGTTGAGATTCCTGCAAAGAAAGACAGTCTGTTCGTAAAAGAAGAAGTGACGGATGTAAAAGAAAAATGGCTGGAGACCTTAAAGGATTTAAATGTATGCTCTCAGAAAGGTCTGGTAGAGATGTTCGACGGCTCCATCGGAGCAGGTTCCGTGTTTATGCCGTACGGTGGTCAGTATCAGATGACAGAGACACAGGCTATGGTTGCAAAAGTTCCGGTTATGAATGGAACAACAGATGCGGTTTCTATGATGAGCTACGGATTTGATCCATATCTGTCAAGCTGGAGTCCGTATCATGGAGCGATTTATGCAGTGGTAGAGTCAGTTGCGAAGATCGTAGCCGCAGGTGGAGATTATAGCAAGATTCGTTTTACATTCCAGGAATATTTCCGTCGTATGACAGAAGATCCGAAGAGATGGAGTCAGCCGTTTGCAGCACTCTTGGGTGCATATGAAGCACAGCTTGGATTCGGGCTTCCGTCTATCGGGGGGAAAGACAGTATGTCTGGAACATTCCAGGATATTGATGTTCCGCCGACTCTTGTATCGTTTGCCGTAGACATGGCAACAGAGGATGAGATTATTACTCCGGAACTGAAAAAGTCAGGAAATAAACTGGTTTGGATGAAGATTGAAAAAGATCAGTATGATCTCCCGGTTTATACACAGCTGATGGATCAGTATGGCAAATTTGCAGCAGATATCCACAGTGGAAAGATTGTTTCCGCATATGCGCTGGATCGTCATGGTGTAATCGCTGCGGCAAGTAAGATGGCATTTGGAAATAAACTGGGTGTGAAGATCGAGCATAATCTGGATGCGGGAGAATTGTTTGCGCCGGCATTTGGAGATATTATTGCAGAAGTTCCGGCAGACAAAGTGGGAGAACTGAGCATTGCATACACGGTGATCGGTGAGGTTCTCGAAGAGCAGAAATTTGTTTATGCGGATACCGAAATTGCTCTGACAGAAGCGGAAGAAGCATGGACAGGCACTCTGGAAAGTGTATTTGCGACAAAATCTTCCGCAGATAATGATGAAGTGGTGGAAGAAAAGCTCTATCATACATCTGATATTCATATCTGCAGTCATAAGATCGGACAGCCGACCGTATTTATTCCGGTATTCCCTGGAACAAACTGTGAGTATGACAGCCGTAAGGCGTTTGAGAGAGCAGGCGCAAATGTGATCACAAAGGTATTCCGTAATATGAATGCAGAGGATATCCGTGATTCTGTTGCCGAGTTTGAAAAGGCAATCGGACAGGCACAGATGATCATGTTCCCGGGTGGATTCAGTGCAGGAGATGAACCGGATGGTTCTGCAAAATTCTTTGCAACTGCATTCCAGAATGCAAAGATCAAAGAAGCAGTAGAAAAACTGTTGAATGAAAGAGATGGACTGGCGCTCGGTATCTGCAACGGATTCCAGGCACTGATCAAACTGGGACTGGTTCCTTATGGTAAGATTGTAGGACAGACAGCGGATTCTCCAACATTGACATATAACACGATTGGACGTCATATTTCAAAGATGGTCTACACAAAAGTTGTGACAAACAAATCACCTTGGCTTGCAGGGTGCAGAGCTCGGAGGGGTTTACACAAATCCGGCTTCCCACGGAGAAGGTCGTTTTGTAGCGAGTGAAGAGTGGCTGGATCAGTTATTCGCGAACGGTCAGGTAGCAACACAGTACTGCGATCCGTCAGGAAATATCAGTATGAACGAAGAGTGGAATGTCAATGGCTCCTACCGTGCGATCGAAGGTATCACAAGTCCGGATGGAAGAGTACTTGGAAAGATGGCACATTCCGAACGCCGCGGTGATTCTGTAGCAATCAATATCTACGGAGAGCAGGATCTGAAGAT
>ENA-OQJH01001012-OQJH01001012.1-human-gut-metagenome-genome-assembly--contig:-NODE-1012-length-13032-cov-1.703603_pt1 | contig 13032 bp, 25 predicted proteins | sample MGYA00242597_ERZ504763 | MGnify/ENA primary metagenome ERZ504763 (study PRJEB26092, sample SAMD00036359) | human gut metagenome | host: Homo sapiens | study: EMG produced TPA metagenomics assembly of... | reverse complement strand
TATCTTCTTTTTGTATTCGACTGTGATGAATGCTCAGCTAAAAGATCTGGTACAGTATGTGAATACGCTACAAGGTACCGATTCTAATTTTGGTTTGAGCTACGGTAATACTTATCCTACTACAGGTATGCCTTATGGTATGCATATGTGGTCTGCGCAAACAGGTAAAAATGGGGATGGATTTAAGTATATGTATGCTGTTGATAAGATTCGTGCTTTTAGCCAATCACATCAATGTAGTCCTTGGGTGAGTGATTATGCTGTATATTCTTTCATGCCGATGGTAGGGGAGCTGGTTGTAAATCAAGATGCTCGTGCTACCAAGTTTAGTCACGATAATGAGATAGCTAAACCTCATTATTATAAAGTAAACGCAGCAAGAAAAAGCAAGGTTGATGATAATACAGCAAGAATGCAGTCTATTAAGCAGTTAGGTGTTTAACTCATAATACTGCATAAGCTGAAAAAGGAGATCCGCTAAAAACTGCGAAAGACTTCAGTTCCCATATCGTTACTGATATAACAGGAACAAGAAACGGCACAACAGGTTCTATTTCAGTAATTTGCACAGTTTTTCATACCTGAGGACAACTCGCTTGATATTAACTTTGTAACGATCAAAAAAGTATGAAAACGAGTATGAGCAGATCGACCTTCAAAATCCTCTTCTACGTGAAGAAGGGCAGCGAGAGAGCCAACGGCTATCTCCCCCTGATGTGCCGTCTTACGGTGGACGGCGAAATCAAGCAGTTCAGCTGCAAGCTGGACGTGCCCCCGAAACTTTGGGACGTGAAAACGGCACGTGCCACGGGCAAGAGCGCCGAGGCGCAGAAAATCAATGCGGCGGTTGACCGGATACGTGTGGACGTGAACCGCCGTTACCAGGAACTGATGCAGTCCGACGGCTATGTCACCGCCGCCAGGCTGAGGGACGCCTGCCTCGGGCTGGGCGTGAAACGCGAGACGCTGCTGAAGCTCTTCGAGCAGCACAATGAGGAGTTCATCAAGAAAGTGGGACATAGCCGCGTGCAGGGAACATACAACCGCTACCGTACCATATACAGGCACCTTTGCGAGTTCGTCCCGAAAGTGTACCGCCGTGACGACATCCCCCTGAAGGAACTCAACCTGACGTTCATCAACAACTTCGAGTATTTCCTGCGTACGGAGAAGAAATGCCGCACCAATACCGTATGGGGTTACATGATCGGGCTCAAGCACGTCATCTCCATCGCCCGCAACAGCGGTGCGCTTCCCTTCAACCCCTTCGCCGGGTACATCAACTCCCCCGAGAGCGTTGACCGGGGCTACCTGACGGAGCGTGAGATACAGACGCTGATGGAGGCCCCGGTGAAAAGCGGGACCTGCGAGCTGGTACGCGACCTCTTCATCTTCTCCGTGTTCACCGGACTGGCATACGCGGACGTGAAGGCGCTGACGACCGACCGGCTCCAGACCTTCTTCGACGGCAACCTCTGGATCATCACCCGCCGGCGCAAGACAAACACCGAGTCCAACATCCGCCTGCTGGACGTGCCCAAGCGCATCATAGAGAAGTACAAGGGGCTGTCCAAGGACGATCATGTATTTCCGGTACCAAGCAACGGCAGATGCAACACCATATTGAAGGAACTTGGCAGGCAGTGCGGTTTCAAGATAAGGCTGACCTATCATGTTGCCCGGCATACGAACGCCACCACCGTGCTGCTCTCGCACGGTGTGCCCATCGAGACCGTAAGCCGTCTTTGGGGCATACGGATTTGAAAACCACCCAGATATATGCCCGGATAACCAACCAGAAGATCAGCAGCGACATGGAAATCCTGTCCCATAAGCTGGAAAAGATGGAGAAGGAGATATGCGATGCCATCTGAGGAAATGGTATTTATGAAACGGACGATTTCCCCTTCCTCATCAAGTTCGTCCGTCCCTGCGGGACTCCGCGTTTTCCCTTCGGTTTCCGGTAGAAATTTCCGCATGGTGAAATCTACCGGAAAACGCTCCGAAAGCGCAAGGACGGACGTAAAAGGGATTCAGAAGGCGAAAACTGCGACCGACGTAGTGCATGTGCGACAAGGAAAAGAACTGTCCGGGAGCCCCTTTTCATGCCGTACCCCGGCATGAGACCGCTTTCCTCTCCGACTGTGGTGAAGGCTCTCCTGCTCCCTCTGCATTGCATATGCGGGTTGTTCCGCCTGTATCCACGTCAGCCGGTATTGCCTGCCCTTTCCTTGGTAGAAACGGCTTGTCGCAACAGGCGGCGTGACACAAACTTTTCCGGATATGGAGGAACATTCCGAAAAATACACCGTACATTTGTACATCGAACCAATAATAACCGAATAACCGTTAAAAGAACATGGCTAAAATTAAAGTCCAGAATACAGAAGTGACAGTCATCACGTACAATGACAAGGATTATATCTCCCTGACCGACATGGTCCGCAATATGGAAAACGGTCCCGCCCTTATTGAAAAGTGGTTGCGTAACAAGAATACCGTCGAGTTTCTGGGCATATGGGAGGAGATGTACAATCCGGATTTAATTCCCCCGAATTCGAGGGAATTAAAAACGAGGCCGGATTGAACCGTTTCATCCTTTCCGTCAAACAATGGGTGGAAAAGACCAACTCCAAAGGTATCATCGCCAAGGCCGGACGCTATGGAGGGACTTACGCACACAAGGATATCGCGTTCGAGTTCGCCACGTGGGTATCCCCTCAATTCAAGCTGTACCTGCTGAAAGAGTTCCAGCGGTTGAAAGAGGAGGAGCAGGCCCAGCTCGGCTGGAGTGCGAAACGGGAACTGTCAAAGATCAACTACCGCATACATACCGATGCCATCAGGCAGAACCTGATACCGGTGGAAGTCACCCCCGCACAGGCCGGCATCATCTATGCGGAAGAGGCGGACGTGCTCAACGTAGCCATGTTCGGGATGACCGCCAGGATGTGGCGTGAGCAGAATCCCGGTCTGAAGGGCAATATCCGTGACTATGCCTCCATCAATGAACTGATCTGCCTCTCCAATATGGAAACCTGAACGCCGTATTCATAGACCAGGGCATACCGCAGGGCGAACGGCTCGTGAGACTGAACCGGATAGCCATCCAGCAGATGCGTGTGCTGGAAGATGATGGCGGACGAAAACTGCTTGAATGAGAATTCCGGCAGGCAACGCATCGGCATGTCCGTAAACGGGGCAAGGAGGTGAAATGCCGCCTGATCCACATTCATGCATGGGATATGGGATACTGAAGCTACGGAACGGCTTACGGCCTGATATCAAGTGTCATAACCGTTCGTGGCGGGGTATTGTCCGGAACACATTCCCGAATGAGGTCTTCCATGATTTTAAAGGACTCCGTATTTCGAAAGGAACAACGTACACATACAATTTCTCCGGAACGGCCAACCTTCCTGTCACTTCCCTGTAATCCTCCCCAAAATCAACACTGCCGTATAAACCGCATGAAAGCCCGGACACGCTTCCTGTTTCCAATCCCATTTCCGCTCCTTACGCAATATCACATATTGCCGTTCTCGTTCCATATCCTTGAATATTTCTCCAAGCATGCCGAAGACAGAAAAGCTGCATGGTATTTTAGATTCTCACCGGACAGGCAATAGACAGAAGGAATCCGTCATCCTCATTTCTTGCGGCAAAAATAGTTGTTTTTCAGGCCGGTCCCGCAAGGCGGCCCTGCGGGCTGGTTGCTCGTGAAAAAATCTTCCTCACGCTTCGCGTGAGCGTATTTTTTTCACGGCAAGCCCTTGCCGGAGACCGCCGAAAAAACAAACTGGAGGAAGCACAAGAAATAAGAATGCCTACGTGTAGGCCATGTATAACTCAAAAAAATATAAGGCTATGGCAGACAAGAGCGTAGAAAAGGAAAGACTGTTCAACGAGTGGTTCACAAAATCCTATGACAGGTTGAGAGGAACGTTACGCCGGTACGGAATGCTGGACGAGGACAATTTCCATGACACCTACCTTTTCGTAAGAAGGCAGGTGCTGGTTCCCGGAAAGGACATAACGGACTATGACGCGTATTTCATCGGATGCTACAAAAAGGCGGCCCTGGTAAAGATTAAAAGGGAGAACCGGTATGCACACCCTGAAGATGATTTCTTCCTCCGATGTGGCGAGGAGGCAAAATTCCTTTCCGAGGACGACTGAACGGGTGCGAGCGGCTGGTGAGAGACATACTGCGTTTCGTAAGGCAGAAGTTCTCCTACGAGGAATACCGGATGTTCATGCTCAGGTTCTATGAAGCGCAGTTCTCGTTCAAGGCGCTGGCGGAATGCATGGGTATCTCGGCATCGGCCATATCGCAGAAGTATGCAGGATAGTGGACGCAGTACGTACCCACAGCGGTTTCGCATGGAGAAGTCAGATGCTGGCGGTGGAAAGCTTCATGTATTGAAAAACGAAAACAGTTTAACCGATAAAAGAAGGATAATTATGGCACTGATAGTATACAACAGGGAAAATTCCCGTCCGCAGGAAGTCACATACAAGGGTAAGCGGACCATCAACCTTGACAGCAGGGGGACTGTCTATCTGTCAAAGACGATGTCAATCGAATTGGGAATCCTCGGCGGCGGACGGGTGAACTTCGCCCACGACGACGAGACGGGTGACTGGTATATCTGCCGGGCCGACGACAGCGAGGGGTTCATCGTCTGGAAGGACAAAAGATGCGCAAGGTTCTCGGCGGGGTTTATCGTGCAGAGGCTCATGCGGCAGGCGAAGGTGGAGAGGAAGAGCGTGCAGTTCATGATGGCGAGGATGCCGGTAGAGATTGGCGGAGTGGCCTATTACAAGATACTGCTCTCGAATCCGATACTCAGATAGAGACATGGGCCGGAGGAGTCCGGCTGTATATGACATGACGGAGACAGGCGCATCCGACGGGACAGGAGCCGGGGGATGTGCCTGTTTTTATGCGCCGCCATGTTTACGCACGGACATGCGGTTGTCACCGGCCGGCATAAGGTCACTCCGGCAAGACCGGGAAGCAGCATTGCCGGCGGATAATGATACCGGTACGGGATGTGCCGCCATTACGGGAACGGACCGTCCCACCGGTACACGAACAGCCCGCCCCAATTTCAGAATAACATAATGACATAATAAAACAAGGGTCTTTTTTTATAATGGAATCCCCGTATCTTATTGCCATACCGGAAAAATGTTTCCATGTCCCGCCATGTTATGCCAATGTTGTCACCGGATCATAATTCGTAAAGAAAAACGCTCTGTATATAAATACTTTACGAGCAAATTAAAGTCGTTCATCCAGTGGAAAGAAAACGAAGGGGCGGTCGGTTGTCATACCGGTCGCCCCTTCGTTCACGATCCCGTACGGAACTTTCCTAAAGTTCCTCCGGCCTGGTTCTCGCCTCCCTGTAGCAACTGTCAAGCAGCTTCTCGATGTCGGAGGAACGGTACAGTATCTTGCCGCCCAGCCGGGTGAAGCAAGCAGGCCACTGTCACGGTACTGTTGCAGGCTGCGTCGGCTCACTTTCAGCTTTTCAGCCAGTTCGCGGTCCGTATAGAAGTTCTCGCCCGCCATCGCCGGTGACCTGCCGGCAAAGAGACGCTCCATGGAAACGGAGAGACGCTCGACGGTGGAGAAGAACTCTCTTATATGCTCGCTGCTCTCACGGGTGAGCAGACGGTTATCGGTGTTCATCATAAATCTCATCTGTTTGTTGGTTTGACATTTACTTTTTCAGTTTCTCATATATCGGCCCCACCCCATGACATGGAGGGTGTGGGGGCATCCCTCCGACATGAACCGGCACTCTTTCGTACCGATACGGATATGGCATCCCTCCCCGTCCCCGTCTATCCTGTAGAGCGAGAAGCTTCCACGCCCGTACTCCGCGTCAAGGCTGTAGGCCAGCAGGCGGTAGTCCCCGCTGGAATCCCTGAAGATGTAGAAATCGGGACTGCGTCCAGACTTTCCCAGCCGCCTGCCAGACTGCGGGAGAAGTATCATCCTTTCGTTTCCCATGGCTTCTCAAATTGATTTTCCCATGCTTTCAGCCCGCTTGCGGCGCTCCTCCACTATCCGGATGATGCTTTCCACGTCCCCGGGCTTGTAATAAGTCTTATGGCAGATCTGTGTATATGCCAGCGTGCCGTTGTCACGCAGGGTCTGCAGGGTTCTCGGGCTGACCTTCAGTAGCAGGCACACCTCCTGGTTGTCCAGCCATTTCTTCTCCTCCATGTCGCCGTACAGCCGGCAGAGGGTGTCCAGCCGGTCCGCGAACGTCCGGAAGGCCGAGAGCATCGCCTCGAAGGTCCTTGCCTCAATGTTCACTATTTCCATAATCACTGTAATTTCAGGTTTGACATCTGTTTCATTCTCTTTTCGGATCCGGATTCCGTGCCGCAATTTAGTGAATCCCGGCGGAACATCCTGAATTTCAAGACAGGATGACTACCTTTGACACCATATGCGTACTTGTTTCGTCCGCAAAGTAAATGATTGTTCCCGGATATGGTTCCGGCCCTTCATCAGATGTCATTATATGTCATCAGATGTCATTGGAATCTGATTTTAACATTCATTTGCTTTCAGTAAACAAGCGTTCAGATGTAATAGGCAAATTTAAAAACAGCATTTTTGGTAAACTTTCGCATCACTTTTTCAGTAAGCTAAGAAGTAGTACGTTCAGATCCGTTCCCGGGGAATTTTGGAATTTCCGGTGCGTATATTTGTGAAGTCATCACCGTCAGACCGATCCAACAATATGAATAACGCGGCAAACCCTGCCAATCGGACCCGTCCGTTTCACAGCACTTGTTATTATCGTTTTATTTGCTTCCGACAACCGGGCAAACGGGTAGACCGTGCCACAGTATCAACCATCTAAAATCCATGTACAATGAAAAGTGAACCGACTGAAAAACCAAGAGGAAAGAAAACGGTGGCATCCGAAACCGCAGACAGAAAGAACGGCCGTAGTCCCGGACCGGCCACGACGGGTGGTGGGAAAGACTCATGATGGAACCCAGTTCGGGAGAATCCACCGGTACGGATGCGGAACCGGTGATTCCATCCGGGGCCGTTGCGGAAGAGGTGTCCGGGGAGACGGTAAGAAAGGACACCCCGCCGGAACCGGAAGACCCCGTGAGAAGAAGGACGAGTGGCAGGCAGCGCAGGGCCTCGCTGGAGGAGTACCGGGAAACATACCTCACCGTCCCGAAGATCAGGAACCGCAAGACGGTGTTCGTCAGTGAGGATGTGAGGGACGAACTGGACGCCGTCGTCCGCAGGCTCGGCGGGCGTGGCATGAGCGTTTCCGGACTGCTGGAGAACCTTGCCAGGGAGCATCTTGCCGCCTACCGTGGGGACATCGAGCAGTGGAGAAAATCTGACAGCCTGTTACCGGGCGTGGAGTGTACCCGATGTATGCACCGTCCCTGTGTACCCGCTTTAATATGGAAATGCGGGGGATTTTCTGTGGGGGAGCAAGGTTATGTTTCCGGATTCCCGAAAACCCTTGCTCCCCAGCGCCGGCGGTTGCAGGGAGGGTAAATCCACTCCCGCCGGTCGCAGATTTTGGAATGAAAGAAGTACGGACGAAAAAGAAAAAACATATGACAAAGGATATGAATGAGATGAAGAAAAAACGCGGCCGTCCGGCACTGGGCAGGACGCGGAAGCTGACCAAGGGAGTGACAGTGAAGTTCTCCCCCGTCAGCTACGAGGCTCTCAGATTCAGGGCAGGGAAGTCCGGCCGGAGTCTGGCGGTTTATATCAGGGAGCGGCACTGGCGGCCACCGTTACGGCAAGGCATACGCCTGAAGAGAATGCGCTGCTGCGCAGCCTGGCGGGAATGGCGAACAATCTGAACCAGCTGACAAAGCTCTCGCACCAGACAGGCTTTTACAGGACAAGGCTGCTGATAGACGGGCTGCTGGGAAAGCTGAAGCGGATCATGGACGATTACAGACCGAAAGGAGGATAGCCTCATGATAGGAAAGATCAAAAAGGCCGCTCGTTCGGCGGCTGCATACGTTACGTGACACAGAAGGACGACGCAAAAATCATCGCCTCGGAAGGCGTGCTGCTGGGAACGGCGGAGGAGATGGCACACAGCTTCCGGTGGCAATGCCTGCTGAATCCGGACGTGGCGAAGCCGGTAGGGCACATCGCGCTCAGCTTCAAGCCGGAGGACGCGCCGAGGCTGACCGACGCGTTCATGCAAGTCTGGCGGAGGAATACCTGAAGCTGATGGGGATACGGAACACGCAGTTCATCGTGGTGAGGCATCACGGGACGGACAACCCGCACTGCCACATCGTCTTCAACCGGGTGGACTTCGACGGGAAGGTGATTTCCGACAGCAACGATTTTAGGCGCAACGAGAGGGTGACGAAAATGCTCAAGGACAAGTATTCACTCACCTATCCGAAGGCAAACAGTCCGTTAAAACGGAAAAGCTGCACGCTTCTGAAAGGGTGAAATACGAGATATATCGTGCGGTTAAGGAAGCTTTGAGGAGTGCAAATACATGGAAAGAATTTCAAAATAAGCTCTTAAAAATGGGCGTGGAAATGGAATTCAAGTATAAGGGAAACACTAATGAAGTGCAGGGCATCCGCTTTATCAAGGATAACCAGTCATTCAAGGGGAGTGAGATTGACCGCAGTTTCAGCTGGTCAAGGCTGGATGCGGCATTGGACCATAACCATGTCACGTCCCTGGAAAATGACGTTTCCCAAAAGCAACCGTACCATGAACAAAGTCATGGTTCTATTATTGATAACCTGGTCGAAGTCACCGGTACGGGCGGCGTGTTCATGCCGTCGGTGGCACCGACGGAGGACGAGAAAGAGGCGGAACGCCTGCGGAGAAAGAAGAAGCGCAGGAAAGGAAGGAGTTTGTGAACCATATGTATAACGAAAAAACTTTGAAAGATGAAACAGGAAAATTATTTGGAAGGCATCTATGGATGCCTTGAAAGGATCGAGAAGAAAGTGGAGGCACTGCCCGTGGAAGGCACAAGCCCCATAGTTGAAAACCGGACCATTTCCCCGGAAGGATTGCGGAACTGAAAATCCGTCTGGAACGCCAGCAATCCGCAGTGGAGAAAATCGGCTCAGAAATTGCAACGGTACATAGCCATATTGTCCGTTTGTCGGAAGGTAGCCGTTGTCTGCCGAAACGTTTGCCGGGGAAATGGAAAGGACAAGGGACTGCCTGCGACAGGACAGCCAGGCCATATGGGAGGCAATGAAACGGCTGGACGAGAAAATGGTCCGGCAGAGAAAGGAACCGGAGCGCAGACTGGTGACCTACCGTCTGGAAAGCGCATCCAAGGCAGTGGTAACGACAGCTTCAGCACTGTTTTGGCACTGATCATTTCCGTCTGGACCAACTGCAACCAGTTCCGCAAGAATCGGCTTTTGAAGGATGCCGATTTGAAATACCGAGCCATCAGGATCTGTCTGCCGGGGGATGATCCAGACATCGCCTTCCTTGAGAAGCATTTACCATCGAGCGAGACGAGGAAAAGATCCGCGTGTGGAAAAGCTGGTGACCGCTTTTGAGGACTCGGTCAGGAATCGCATCCGTAATCATGAAATGGCGGCCTACAAGGACAGTCTGGCGCACCGGCTGTTCAGGGAGGCACAGGAAATCAGAAAGCAACTGGACAATCCAAATTTAAAATGACTGTACAATGGCAACAATCAGAACCAAATTCAGACCCTCTTCCGTGGAAGGCAGGGAAGGGACGCTTTATTTCCAGATTATTCATGGAAGGGTGGCACGTCAGATCAACACCGGTTACAAGATTTTCCCGTCGGAATGGGACGAACATGCATCGGAAATCATACTGTCGGTATCCGATGATGCCAGAAGAAGCCTTCTGCTTGCGTTAAAGGAGCGGATGAAAAAAGACGTTCGCCGTCTGGAAGTATCATCGCCGGACTGGAACGGTCCGGTGGTACCTATCCTGCCGACAGGGTTGTGGAATTTTTTCACAACCCGCCTCCTGCTGACAGCTATAATTTCATGGCCTTCGGAAAGAGGCTAGTAGAGGAACTGGAGCGTGTCGGCAAGAAGCGCACCGCTGAAAGGTATACCACCGTACTGAACAGCTTCACGCGCTTTTGGGGTAGGGACGGCGACATCCCGCTGGAGGATATCGGTTCTACCTCATGCTGGAATACGAGGCATGGCTGAAGGATAAGGGAATATGTCCGAACAGCACCTCCTATTATATGCGGAACCTGCGTGCCGTCTACAACCGTGCGGTGGACAAGGAACTGACGATACAGCGCAGCCCTTTCAAACATGTCTACACCGGGATAGACAAGACCGTAAAACGTGCTGTTCCGTTGAAAGTGATCCGCATGATACGCGATCTGGACCTTCGCATTTCTCCGGGCATGGAATACGCCAGGGACATGTTCATGCTGAGCTTTTATACCCGTGGCATGTCGTTCGTTGACATTGCCTACCTGAAAAAGCTGATCTGAAGAGCGGTGTGCTAACCTACCGCAGGCAGAAAACCGGACGGCGTCTGTCCATTAAATGGGAGAAACCCATGCAGGAGATACTGGACAGGTATGGCCATAATGACAGCCCCTACCTTTTTCCGGTCATCAAAGATACGGCTAAGGATGCCGTGCGGCAGTACAGGAGCACAGCGCATTTCATCAACGGGAAACTCAAAGAACTTGGGAAACGGCTCGGGCTCGGCATGCCGCTCACGATGTATGTAGCGCGCCATGCCTGGGCGAGTATTGCCAGAAGCAAAAATGTCCCGCTGGCAACCATCAGCGAGGCGATGGGACATGATTCGGAGAACACGACCAAAATCTACCTCGCCTCACTGGACACCTCACAGGTAGACAAAGCAAATGACATCATACTTAAATCTTTATAACGGGAACAAATGCGACACGCAGAATACTGAATAAAAGGCTATACCAATCCTGCTTCTCTTTTTAAGAGAAATATTAGACATTGCAAAGATAGGTAAAATATAGGAAAATATCCACCTGTATGATAAAAAACAGTTTTCTTCGAAAGAAAATGTTTCAAATTCCGGTTTAATTGTCAAACAAATCCTTGTCAGGTTCCATATATACATCTGATTATCAGAACTATCCCTTTCCGTATTTCTCTTAAAAAGAAAAGTACCGGAAAAGATCTATGAATACAGTGGCAGAATACTGTTGGAAATGTTCTTATTGACAATTTAAAACCAGATGCGTTTGAAAGGTTTTTGAAAGCATTTTGTAATATAATAAAAATTGTTGAGCATACGGCTCATTTTCTTGGCAAGAGAAATATTACAATGTGCAAAGTTATGTAAAATATTGAAGAAACGATAGAAAACAGGTGATAAAATATAACCAAAACATTCATACAGAGTGTATTTGCTTAACATATATTGGATAAACGCCACAATGCCACTTCGCTTTTCTACTTGTCTATCAATTAATTACATAAAATATGGTCCTCTAATATTTCTCTTGCCAAGAGAAGTAGTGACGGAAGCCCCGGAAATGAGGTCTGTACACTTTGTCAAAAGTATGGAACTAACAATGGATATTATGAGAAAAGGGAACGTAATCCATTGTAATACATGCCAATATGTAGGTTGGCATGAACTAGGGTTATATCCACACCTATAAAATGTTTCGGAATATGAGTACGAGTCTTTTTACAGCGGAGGAAAAAAGGCAGGTCCGATGGTTCGTCATGCGCGCCTACAAGAATGAGAAAATGGCAGAGGACAGGCTGAAAGACAAGGAATATGGTTTGGAATATTTTATCCCGAAACATTATGCCGTAAGAACTTATCATGGAGTGAAGTCAAAAAAGTTGGTGCCGGTTATACCGAGTCTGCTTTTCGTCCACGCCAGCCATTCGCAGATCACTGAATTCAAGAAACGATACAATTTCTTGCAATTCGCCATGTGGGAAAAGAGCACGGGGGCGGAATATATTACCGTACCGGATGACCAGATGGACAGCTTCATCAAGATAGCTTCTCATTATGAGGAGGACACTGTTTATTATAGGCCCGAAGAGATAGACTTGAAAAGAGGAATGCGTGTATGTATCCACGGTGGCAAGTTCGATAACGTGAAGGGCATGTTTGTGCGGGTGCAGGGCAAGAGAAACCGTAGGGTGGTTGTCCTATTGGAGGGTGTCATGGCCGTTTCCGCTGAGGTGCACCCCGATCTGATTGAAGTTCTTTCCTAAAACCGCTGGCTTTTACGGGACTTCGCAAAAATCACGATAAAAATTAATTGAAATTACAAATTAGAAATAATATAAACTGTACAGATATAAATATGAAGAATCGATTTTTGATTTATCTCTTTGCGATAGTGTTGTTTACATCCTGTCACACTTCGAAGGAGATTCTTTACTTTCAAGACATTGCTGTGAATCAGCTGAAGCGATTGTGGGTGCAAGAGACATCACCGTGCAGCCCAAGGACCAAATTTCCATCATGGTATCCAGTAAAGACCCGCAGTTGGCAGCGTTGTTCAACCTGACACGTGTCCAGTATCGGGCAGGAACTACCGATTTACGTAGTAGCAACAATAATGGTGAAATATCCGGTTACACGCTCGATGACAAGGGAAACATAGACTTTCCGGTCATTGGTACGCTTCATATTGCCGGTATGACCAAAAGCCAGATTGCCGCCCTTATCAAGAAACGGCTGATGGAAGAGGACTTGGTGAAAGATCCGGTAGTGACCGTAGAGTTCATGAATCTCTATTTCTCCGTGTTAGGTGAGGTAAAAACCCCCGGCAAGTACAACATAACCAAAGACCAGATCACTTTGCTTGAAGCCATCAGCATGGCGGGCGACTTGACCATTACCGGTAAACGTGATGCTATCTTTGTCATCCGCGAGGAAAACGGTGAGCGTGTCACCCACTGGGTAGACTCTTCGGTAGTAAGGACATTTTTAAATCTCCGGTACTACTTATTTGAAGCAAACGATGTGATTATGTGCAGCCAATAACGATGCGTGCCGG
>ENA-OQJH01001011-OQJH01001011.1-human-gut-metagenome-genome-assembly--contig:-NODE-1011-length-13033-cov-1.746165_pt1 | contig 13033 bp, 15 predicted proteins | sample MGYA00242597_ERZ504763 | MGnify/ENA primary metagenome ERZ504763 (study PRJEB26092, sample SAMD00036359) | human gut metagenome | host: Homo sapiens | study: EMG produced TPA metagenomics assembly of... | reverse complement strand
TCTGTATCTAGCTACGCTCAACGAATAGCATCATTTCTAATAAGGCTATTCAGCTATCTGACAGGCAACTACTCGCCTGCCAAAGAGTTTTATATCCATTTTTATAAACTTGCGAAACTGTGTGCTGCTATGGGAATACGGTATGCCGTATCGTGTTATTTTTAAGTTGAGCAATGAATTATACATATAAGCAAATATGGCTCATCAACTTTCCTGTGATGATGAGCATTCTGATGGAACAATTAATCAATATTACCGACGCTATTTTCCTGGGGCATGTGGGAGAAGTCGAACTGGGAGCTTCTGCGCTTGCCGGAATCTATTATTTAGCTGTTTATATGTTGGGCTTCGGATTCAGCATCGGGCTGCAGGTAATGATTGCCCGGAGAAATGGGGAACAACATTATAAAGAGACGGGACGTACATTTTTTCAGGGAGTATATTTCCTGTCGGGGATGGCAGTCATTCTTTGCCTATTGCTCCATTTGGCTTCTCCCTTGATCCTGCGCCGGTTGATAACTTCGGATGAAATTTATCAGGCAGTGATTCATTATCTGGATTGGCGTAGCTCGGTTTGTTATTCTCATTTCCTTTTTTAGCTTTCCGGTCTTTTCTGGTAGGGATAACAACGACCAAAGCATTGTCCGTGGCAGCTATCATGGCTATCTGTATCAATATTCCTTTTAACTATCTGCTGATATTCAAACTGAATCTGGGTATATCCGGGGCGGCGATGGCTTCTTCTTTGGCAGAGTTCGGAGCTTTTATCGTACTCCTATTATATATGTGGGTGAGGTAGATAAAGTGAATATGGCTGAAGGTCGTTTATGATGGGAAAGTGTTAATAAAGTTGTTGAGGATATCTGTATGGAGTATGCTTCACTCTTTTGTCAGCGTTGCTCCCTGGTTTCTGTTCTTCGTTGCTATCGAGCATCTGGGAAGGACAGAGCTTGCTATTTCCAATATTACTCGTAGTGTTTCTACCGTCTTTTTTGTGATTGTCAACTCTTTTGCATCCACTACTGGTTCATTAGTCAGCAATCTAATTGGGGCGGGGCAGGGGAAGGAACTTTTTCCCGTTTGCCATAAAGTTCTTAGGTTGGGTTATGCCGTGGGGGGGCCATTGATAGTTATGGCTCTTTGGGGTAACCAATGGGTTATCGGATTTTATACGAATAACGATAATCTGGTGAGACTAGCTTTCTATCCTTTTATAGTTATGCTGTTGAATTATGCTTTTGCACTGCCCGGATATGTTTATATCAATGCTGTTACCGGTACAGGAAAGACGAAGCTCGCCTTTATCTTCCAGTTAATCACCATTCTTGTATATTTGATTTATCTGTATCTGTTAAGTGAATGTTTTCATGCTTCTCTGACTGTGTATATGACGGCAGAATATTTGTTTGTTATTTTATTAGGGATACATCTATCATTTACTTAAAGAGGAAATCCAACTAGAATATGTATTTTTGTACTTTCAATACTTGATACTTTCTCGAAATGACTGAAGATATAAAGAATAAACTTTTAATGTGTGCGGAGATGTATCATCGCGCAGACTTTATACAAAGCGATCCGGTGCAGTTTCCCCATCGTTATACGCTGAAACAGGATATCGAAGTCAGCGGTTTGCTGACAGCGATTATGAGTTTTGGCAATCGCAAACAGATCTTGAAGAAAGCGGACGAATTGCACGGGCTAATGGGAGATTCGCCTTATCAGTATGTATTGTCCTGCCAGTGGGAGAAGGATTTTCCTTCAGGAGCAACCAATAGCTTTTATCGGATGTTGTCGTATGCTGATTTTTATGGATACTTTCGGCGATTATATATAGCTTATACACAGTTTGAAGTCTGGAGGAAGCTTTGATGTTATATCCCGGAATACCAATGGAAAAGTTATGTGCATTTCTTGAAGTTTCTGCCAAAAGTCCTCAAAAGAAACTGAATATGTTTTTGCGTTGGATGATTCGTCGGGATTCGGAGGTCGATTTGGGGATTTGGGAAAGTTTTGATCGCAGAGATTTGATTGTTCCTTTAGATACACATGTATGCCGGGTAGCACATTATTTCAAGTTGACGGATACGGAAACTTTTCTTTGAAAAATGCCCGTCAGATAACGGCAGCATTGGCTACAGTCTTTCCGGATGATCCTTGTCTGGGCGATTTTGCTCTGTTCGGCTTGGGGGTGAATGGGGAGATTTAAATAGATAAACTAATAGTACTGATTTTTCCCGGTTATAATCGAAATAACTTAAGAAAACACTATATTTTCGATAATAGCCGGAAAAATCGATATTAAACCAACTTATTCGATTATAATCGAAAAACTGGAGAACTGTTAGAACGTTGTTATCTTGTTTGTGAAATCCCTCCAACCATTTGCGTTCTTATATTTTTCCACAGATTCGGCAGGAACACGAATGACGGTAATATCATCCGGAAATCCGTACCATACTTTTTCAAATACCTGCGGAGGTGTTGTCCCTTCTACCTTTACTTCTTTAATACCTGTATTATTGAAAGCCGAAAAATTAATCTGTGTGACGTTTGCCGGAATGGTTAATTGGGTCACTTTCCTATTACCACCCAGTAATCCCTGTCCCAATATCCGAATACTTTCAGGTATTTCGAAGCGAGCCAATTTCGGACATCCTTCAAGACAATAGGGGTGGATCATAGCTTCGGGGTCATCATTGAAAGTACTCCCGTAGGTGGTCACTTCCGCCAATTCCGGGCAGTAATAAAAGGCTCTTTGCGCCATGGTTGTAACGCCGTTCGGTAACTTCACGGTTGTAACGCTACTTTCCCGGAATGTTTCCAATCCGATTGTTTTTACATTTTCCGGAATCTCAATCGTTTTCAGTTGAGATGTCTTAAGGAATGCCTGTGCTCCGATTTCTTTCAGTGTCGCAGGCAGCAGCACTTCTTCAACGCCCGCATATACAAAAGTGCTGGCGGGAAGTTTGGTGAGTTTCGTTTGGCTTAAATCTGCTTTTTTCAAATTCCGGCAATAGTAGAAAATGTTTTCCTCCATCTGTTCCAGGCTTGATGGAAATACTATTTCCTGAATGGCCGAATTGAAGAAAGCCATATCTCCAATCGATTTTAATCCTTCATTGAGTACTACCTTTGCTGTTTGGCTGTTGCTGAAGGCAGCTTTCGGGATTGATCTCACGCTATTGGGAAGTATGATTTCATTGTATCCTTTCAATATTTCCGTCAATACTCCGTTTTCTATACGGACGGGTGAAACCTGAACAGAAAAGCTTTTCTGTTTTCCTTCCAGTGTGATGGTTACTTCTTGTTTTTCGACAGGCGTGGATGAAGAGAAACCGCTGATCTGTTCCGGGGTAACTTTTACAGGCCGTTGTTTCCCGTCATCATATTTTCCTGTCACGTTAAGGCCGGTTAAGTCTATATTCTCTCCTAATGCATAAATTGTTTTTGAGGGTAGCTGTTCTATGAAGAAATCTTCAAGTGAAGCCTCTATGGGTTCAACAGGATTTGCTGCCGAAGGTGAATCTTTCCTGTATTCGTCATTTTCGGTGCTGCAACTTAGTAATATTGTTCCCAAAAACATTTGCAGGCAAAGTGCTGTAATTATATAAAGTCTAGTTTGCTTCATGTGATAAAGGCTTAGTTAGGGAATTGGGTTAAACGTATTTCTACTTTTACGGCTTTTCCGGCTTCTACGGTTTTGCCGGAAGACATATCTGATAGTTGTTAGGGCCGCCCCCTTCTTGTACCACGAATGTCAGGAACCGTTGCGACTGCGTTGCAAACCATTCCTCTCGTGGCAGTACAAAGGTGGCCATACCACTTTCATTTGTCTGTATGATTGCAGTTGGCAAAGTTAAATTATCTTTTTCAAAAACCTTATAATCCTTTTCATTATACATTTTTACGGGAACGCCCGTTGCAATTTTTCCATTCTCATCATAAACGGATACCACTACTTTTGCTTCTTTCATTTCTTCGTTTCCTTTTTCGCATGCTACCATGAAAAGCATGGCGCTTAATAGAATAACAATCTTCTTCATAATCTTTTCTTTTTTCTAATTTTTCGAATGCAAAAGTAATAAGATTGCATCAAATTCGGGTTGTGATGCAATCTCGCAAATCTAACACTTTGATTTAAGTATATTGATATTCAATGGATTATGAAAGATATATTCTAAGATTTCTAACACAGGTCTAACACCTATCCGAAAAGTGCTAAAAACAACTCTTTATTGGCCGTTTCTGCCGATTTGATACGTGATTTGAGCCGTGACTTGCGAGCATATACATTAGCTACCGTATCTTTCATAAACAAACTGATTACTTGTGGAGAGAAACCTACAAAAATATAACAAAGCAGTCGTATGTCAGCTTCTTTCATTGACGAAAATTCATTCCGCAACTTCTCCATTGCATTATCATGGCAGGTATTTACGATAAGTTCCAGTTCTTGCAACATTGCATTGTTCTCTGCAAAATCGGTGATAATCTGTTTCACTTCGTGGAACATGGCTGCTTGTTGCGATGCGGTATTCTCACGTTCATAGTAAGTCTTTCCCAGTTTGTCAATGATGTCGAATCGTGAAGCTATCAAACCTTTTAAATGGCTTTCTGCATTGCGCTGTCCTTCCATATGTTCTGTCAGGGTTTTGTATTGGGCGTTGGCTTCTTCCGCCAATAGCAGGTAGCGGTCGGTACGTTCGCGTTGCAGGCGCAGACGTTGACGGATGATGTAGTATGCTACCCCTATTATTAGAAAAATTACGCTTGCTATGGTAATCTCCCAGGTAGTACGGTTCTTCATCCGGTATTCGGCAAATTTGGAGCGTTCCTTGAAATAGTCACGTTCCACCATACCGGCGGAGAATTGCATATTTGAACGTGTCAGCGAGTCAGTCAGATAGATATAATGGTGTATCTTCTCTGTCGCTTTCTCGAAGTTTCTGGCCTGCGCTTCAATCCGATAAGCGGTGTATTGCAGGTCTGCCATGTCACGTATATCGGTGGAATGTGTTTCTGCAAGTGCCAGATAGTAGCGTGCGCTGTCTATACGGTTTTTTAGTAGATTCACATCTACTAATGTATGGTATCCGTATAACGTATCTTGCCGGGCAGAGAGTTCGATGCGTTGCAGTAGGTCATGAGGAATTTGTTTCTTGCCTGACACCACATAGAGAGAAGCAAGATTGGTGAGACTGGCTTTGGCTAACTTATTGTACTTGTGCTCATCAGCCAAATCGAGTGCGGCAGAATAGAGTCGCATGGCTTTCTCCATATCTTTTGAATTGAAAGTTGCGGCTGCCATATCGAGAGTTGCCTCTGTTTCTTCACGAGTGTTATCAGTCTGCCGGAAGTTATTGCGAGCTTCACGAAAATAATGATAAGCCCGGCTATAGTTCATTTGGTCATAATACACTTCACCGATTTGACTGTATAAAAGCCCTGCATAATAAGGCTCATTGGTATCTTTCAGTTTCTCTTCAATTTCTAGGAAAAGACGTAACGCTCCCGGTTTGTCTCCTGCGCGCAGTTTAACCCGTCCCCAATAATAGAGAGTTTTGCATTGGCGGCGTAATCTTTGGGATGATGTTTATAATGGCTCCAAGCCTGGCGAATGAGCGAATCATTGGTTACTTTGATGTGATTTTTGTCTAAAGCCTCTGAATAAAGCAACGCATACCTGGCCTGTTCAGCCTGGCCGCCTTCCGATTTGAGTTGTTGTAATATTGTTAAGGCACTATCCGGCTTATTTTGTAACAGTGCTTCCGCCTCATCAAGCCGGGAAATCTGTTCTCTGTTATAACATCCTGTAAAAAAGAGAATTACTAATAGTTCGAGTATAATTCTGCATTTCATGCTGTGAATGTAGTGAAAATATTTCGAGTTTAGTATGGAATCGTCATATCTTTATAATTCTTATGATGTTTAATTTTGTAAAGGTAGGAAAATAGATTCGAGTTGAATTTTTTCGGACTAATATCAATATATCTTGAATATATAGTCTTTTAATAGTTCTTTTTCAACTTTAAAGTTGAATGTTTGTTGTGTTATACTACATTATTCATATCTTTGCATAAAGATATTTTAGATATGGATATAGAAACAGTCGATAAATTCTTGAAAGAATTTAAAGATAAGGCTAGGGTTTTCGGGATTATCTTTCGCATAGATAGAAAGAAGAATATGCAAGCTTTGCTTGATTTGGAGATTTCGGCAATTATGCGTGAAAAGATAATAATGTCTTTGACAGTTGAGGACTATTATAAAGGTCCTACGGAAGATAAGTTGAATTATATGGGAGAACTTTGGAAGTTTGGCAAGTCCGTAGATAAAAAGGAGGTTTATATCAAAATAAGTAAAGGTAACTGGAGCAAATTCTCCAATCTGTGTCTCCTTTCATTTGGCAGAGAGAAAAATAGAACATCCTTTCAAAAATAAAAAGTAGAAGTTATGAAAAGTCCGTTTACAGGTGGTGACGCTGCATTGTGTCATGAGAAGCAATCATTTGAATTTCGAAAAGACAATTTTGAGATAGTATATCATTTTTATAGATGTAAGGATACAAATGAAGAGTTTACTACAACTGAACTTGATCAACTGAATATGAATCAAGTTTATAATTTGTATCGTCAGAAATATGCGATACCATTTCCGGATGAAATAAAAAGAGTCCGGGAATTATATGGTATATCTGCACTTCGAATGTCTAAACTTTTAGGTTTTGGCGATAACCAATATAGAAAATACGAAGAAGGAGAGACGCCTAGTGTGTCTAATGGAAAAATGATTTCAGCTTTGAAAGATCCTCATTTCTTTTTGGAAATTCTGAAACTTGCTCAAAATCAGTTTCCCAATGATGAGATACTTAAAATTGAAAAAAGGGTAAAGGAACTGTTATTAAATAATTCCTGTTTTGAGAATAAAATAAATGAATTTATATTTCACAACCATTTGTCTTTACGTTCAAGTATGAATGGGTATGCTTCTGTCATTCCGAGAAGGTTAAGCAGATTATTGTCTTTTTTGCATCTGCATTACAAGGAGTTTTTGAAACAAAACTAAATAAATTATTATTTTATTCTGATTTTCTTTCCTATAAGAAATATGGTAAAGGTATTAGCGGGTTACAATACCAAGCTATAAGTTATGGGCCTGTTCCTGTGCGTTATAGTACTATATATGAGAACTTGGACGGATTAAAAAAGGAAATCATAAATTTGGGAAATGGTTATTCTGGAAGTATAATTACAACTGTTGAGCAATTTGAACAATCTTTATTTACAGTTGAAGAATTAGAGGTTTTACAATGTGTATTAGTTCATTTTGAGAAGAGTAAGGCTAATGAAATTTCAGAAATGAGTCATGCTGAAGAAGCGTGGCGTCAAAATGAAAAACAGCATAGCTTGATTGATTATAGTTATGCGTTTGATTTGAGACAGTTGTAATGTAAGCCCCCTTCCTAGTTCTGTATAAACAGAGAATCGCTATAAACTTATTAGATTTATATAGCGATTCTATAATTTATACGGGGACTTGAAGTTTTATGTAGTTTTAATTTATACCTTACAGAACATCCGGCTCCTAATAATAGACTATAATTGGGATTATCGTCCGTTCTTGTTTTTATGTATCTAATTAAATCATTTACAGAACGTTCTTTAATTTTTAACTCTTCTCTAATCTCTGTTAGTGTGTACATAGTATTTAATTTAAAAATTGAATTTACAAAATTATTGAAACAATATTATATTCCAAAGCTTTTGGATGTTTTCTATCATATGTGGAATGAAAAATATTCCAAATCGCATTTGATTTTATCTTGAATAATTACTATGGGTATATATGCTGTAGCTTATCACTTAGGGATATTTGCTATTAGTCTTATTAAACTTTCATTTTCTTTCTCCACCTCTGAAACCCTCTCATCAAACTTTCCTCTTCCACCGACTCCGCCATATCATACTTTATCACAAACTCATGCATTGACTTTATATACATCACTCCATTTTTGAACTTATTTTCCAACAGGAATGAATAAAGCTCCGCTTTCATTTCCACCTCAATTTCCTTTTCGATAATAAAGATACTGTCCTGCCCGAAATAATTATAAACTTCCGGATTCTTCCCTTGCCTTGGCTGGAAGAACAAAACAGATATTTCCTGTCTCTTTCCAGGAGACGCCTTGCGGATGAGGAACGGATAATTGATGCAGGAAGTGATAAATGGGAGTGAGGTGGGAGAGGTGGATTGGAGTGGGGAGCCTTGAAGGTGGATTGTTGTGCGATTGAAGTTCTAAACTTTGTCCGTATCGGACATACATATACCTCGCCAGATATGGCTTGATGGCAAACGTGACTGTAACCATGGGAATTGAATTTTGGATTGTTGAAATTTGTTGTATACTGATTGCCGCTTCGTGCGGCAGATTCTGTCGTGTTTGTTGGAAAAATCCCATGGGTTACGGGGACGGAATTTTAATTCAGTAAGAAGTTGAAATTCAAATGGTTACAAATGCCGGTTTTTCCTTTAAAACCAACGGGCCGTTCCTTTAAAAGGAACGACCCGTTGCACACCGAGGAATGACCTCTTCCTTTTAAAGGAACGGACGGCTCCCTAAAATCCATAGTGCAAAGCTATACCTAATATTCTAATTTTTCAAAAGGAATAATAGCGATAATATCTGTATTGTGTAATGAAATATCATAAATAGTATACATCTCTAATTTATGCGTATGCATATTGGAAATATGTAATAAAAATATACTGATTACTAGAACGTGTATTTTAACTATATTTATTAGATAACTATTCTTAAAGTGGAAAAACTTTTTATTCCACTTCTTGTTTCTTGCGTAACGGGCGGAAAAATAGTTCTGATAAATAAGGTGAACTTTGTACTTTTACGTCTCAAACAAAAAAAGCAAGATATGATAACATCAGTGAAACTTATGCTGAACAAGAGCAGGATATTGAATAATGGTAGTTACCCTTTAGTATTTCAGGTGATACACAATCGGAGAAAAAAGTTACTGTATACAGGTTACCGGATGAAAGAAGAGGTGTTTGACGAGCTGGAAGGGAAGATTATGAATGGCGTAAGTTCTACTTTTACGGCTACGGAGGTCGTGAAAATGAACCGCGAGCTACGGAAGATGCGGAATCAGATTGATACACGGATCAGGCAGCTTGAGCGAACAAGGGAAGAATTTACAGTGAGGATATTCTGGCTCAAAATGCTTTTGGTACAGGAAAACCACAGTTTTATTTATTGCGATATATCAATACGCAGATTGAACGGAAGCAGGAACTGAAGAAGTGGGAATGGCTGCGGCCTACAAGAGTACTCGTTCGTCGTTGGCAAAATTTATAAGTCGCCCGATGTGCGGATGTCGGAGGTTGATTTGGCGTTCGTCAGGAGATATGAGGATTTCCTGTATAGTAACGGTGCTTCCGGCAATACGGTAAGTTATTATCTGCGCAACTTGCGCTCTTTGTATAACCAGGCGGTAACGGACGGCTATCATCCCCGTGGCGAATATCCGTTTGCTAAAGCGCAGACCCGTCCGGCGAAGACTGTGAAACGCGCTTTGTCACGGACGGATATGCAGAATTTGGCGGACTTGAATTTGGAGAATGAACCAGAACTGGAATTTACCCGCGATCTGTATCTGTTCAGCTTTTATGCGCAGGGAATGGCTTTTGTCGATATTGTCCTTTTGAAGAAAACCGATATTTGCAATGGTGTGCTGACCTATTCCCGTCATAAGTCGAAACAGTTGATTCGTATAGTGGTGACTCCGCAGATGCAGGGCTTGATAGATAAATATAAGACAGAAAATGAGTATCTCTTTCCGATAATCAGCGGTGAATATGCTTCTGGATACAAACAGTATCGTTTGGCGTTGGGCCGTATTAACCGGCATTTGAAGAAAATCGCTGTTGTAGCTGATATTGAAGTACCGTTGACGACATATACTGCACGCCATACCTGGCTACCCTCGCACGTGACTATGGAGCTCCGATTTCTGTGATTAGTGCCGGACTTGGACACACTTCGGAAGAAATGACACGCGTCTATTTAAAGGATTTTGATGTATTCATGCTCAATCAGGTGAATAGCATCGTTACAAACTTATCCAAATGAAATAATTATTTGTAATATAATCTGTTGAAAATTAGAATATATCATATTTTTATTTATCTTTGCAATATTGTAATCTATTCCGTAATAGAGATGCATATTAAAAATACCTTTGTTTCTTAATATATTTCACGCTGCAAAGTAAATGAAATTTTTCATTATTGAATTTATCATAAAGTCCAATAATTTATTCATTTTGTACAGATAGAGATAATAATGGCTAACTCGTTTGATTGGTTGCCTGACATTGCTCTATCAGTTGTTTGGGGGTACATCCGAAATGTTGTTTGCAGTAACGGTTGAAGTTACCTTGCGAATCAAATCCCAATTCTTCAATGATATCTTTTATACATACTCCCGGTTTCGTCATTTTTTCCAATATTCTTTGGTTCTTTTGTTTCAGCATCCACTGTTTAGCTGTCATACCAAACACTTCATTGAATTTGATAAAAAAAAAACAGCTTCTTCCCATATTCGATAGTGAGATAAGCTGCTCTATATTATCTACTTTGGTATGATTGTGCATGACAAAATCTTTAAAATCCACTTCTTTTCCGATAATGGGGTGGAATAATGCTGCAATCTCCTGTTTTTCATAAAATCCTCGTAAAAGAAAGAAAAACTCTCGTTGCATCAGCCCGTGTAAGTGTGCGCAACTCATTCCGTTTTTGATGCAGTGAGTTAATACCTCGAGAAATAGTGTTAGTGGATAGCGTATTTTAATTGGTGAAAAGTCATATTTAATGTTGTTGCATACATTTGATAAAGACTGTAATATGAGCTTGTCACAGTTCTCTGCAGGTATATCGAAAAACATGGAGAGCAGGCTTGAATCGGTTTCCGCAAATCCTTTTAGCCGGGAAGAACGAGGGATGAGTATCATTTCTCCGGCATGAAACAGCTTGTTATGAAACTGGTTGCAACAAATGGTGAAATCGCCTTTCAGAAAGAACAGAAGATAATTTTTAGTTGTATTATCTTCTTCAATGCTGCATTCTTAGCGAATTCAAGATATTTAAATCCAGTTTCAATTGTTGTCATGTAGTTTTGACATGACCGATGTTCTTCAATGTACAAAAGTTCGCTTTTTGTATGTTTTGTTTCCATGGCAATAACTGTTTTGATTGTTTAGTCTGTTACTTATCTGTTTGTTTCACAATTGTTTCAGTATCTATTTTTTAATGAATTATATATCAGAATAATATTATTTATTTTGTTTGTTATGATTCATTGTATTATGATATTGAAACATTCTGTTATTAGTTTCTGTAATATAATTCGTTGATAATTAAATGTTTATTATTTATGTGTAATTATGCATCTCTATTACGGAATAGAGATGCATAAGAAATAGTTTGAAAAGACTGTATAAAATGAATGATTGTATAAGAAATAAAGCCGGCATACTTATTGGTCTATTTACTTTGCTAGGATGTTTTGCGGTTAGAGCACAAGATATAGCAGTAAAAACGAATTTACTTTATGGCGGGTTGTTACAAACACCAAACATAGGGGTGGAATGGGGAATATCTCCCAAACTGACTGTTGACTTGTGGGGAGCCTACAATCCTTTTCCTTTGGGTAAGAATGGTTATGGTTCCAACAATAGAAAAATGAAGCATTGGTTGATACAATCAGAGTTTCGCTATTGGCTTTGTGAACGGTTCAATGGACATTTCTTTGGCGGACATTTGTTTTATGGACAATATAATGTCAGTAATATTCGATATTGGGGACTAGGTGACTTTAGAAGACAGGGAAATCTTGCAGGATTCGGATTCAGTTATGGGTATCAGTGGATTCTTTCACCACATTGGAGTATAGAAGGGACATTAGGGATCGGCTATGCACACCTGCATTATAGTAAATACCCGTGTAAGGAATGTGGTAAGCGTTTAAGCGTAAACAACCGTAATTATTTAGGGCCTACACGTGCCGCTGTATCTATCATATATTTACTTAAATAATATCCCAAATGAATAGTTTTCAGATTATAATACTTTCCTTTTTTATGAGTATAACGGTCATGTCAGTTTCCGCTCAAAATAATGATTCGATCAAGATCAATAATTTTTCTATAGAGAAGAATGCTCAAGGTGATTCTGTGAGTTTGAGATTTCATTTGATGATTGCTCCCGGCATTACAAAAGCAAATGATGAGTTGTTGCTTACACCTATATTGATAGATATAAAGGGAAATCACTCTTTTGCTTTCCCTGTCATACGCGTAAATGGCAAAATACGGGAGAAAATAGTTCGAAGACAAAAAGTGCTTCACTCATCAAAAGCAGAGAAAGACTTAATATATACAGTATCCAATCGGCAATGGAATACAATAACATGTTCAACTCCGATGTTAGCCAATCAACTTTGGATATGGCAGGCAAAGTTAGTGTTACGGCGGCAATTTGGAAATTGCTGTATGAAAAAGGAGTTGGATATGGTGGAATTGTTTACGTGGAACCGGACGGATGGATATTCTATTGTTAAGCCGGAAATAAAGAATAAGGTGGAAATACCGGAAATGTTACCGCATAAATGTGCTACGGAAGTACTGGCTGAAACAGAGAAATTTGTAGAACCCATAGATAACTATTCAGCGGGTAAAAGGATTCTGGCGGGCGAGCAGGAAGGAGCACAGATTGTTTATTTCAAGCTTGCAAAGGCAGAGATAGATAGCAATTATCTGGATAATGAGAGAGTGCTGGAACATATCATTGATGTAATTCGCCGTATTAGTGAAGATCCCGAAGTAGAGATAGCTCGCGTAGTGCTATTGGGGCTTTCCTCACCCGAGGGGGCTTTTGAATTCAATAAACAATTGTCTGGAAAACGAGCTGAAGCGCTGAAGCAATATATAGCCGACCGGATTGCTTTGGACGGATA
>ENA-OQJH01001010-OQJH01001010.1-human-gut-metagenome-genome-assembly--contig:-NODE-1010-length-13077-cov-1.602239_pt1 | contig 13077 bp, 15 predicted proteins | sample MGYA00242597_ERZ504763 | MGnify/ENA primary metagenome ERZ504763 (study PRJEB26092, sample SAMD00036359) | human gut metagenome | host: Homo sapiens | study: EMG produced TPA metagenomics assembly of... | reverse complement strand
AGTAAATTAACACTTTTGTATACCGCTTGTATGGTTTTGTTCATTGGATTCATCTTTGCGGTTTTGTTTCAATTCAGTAACCGGGAGGTGTTGGCATCTACACAGATGAAACTGAGAACCGGGTTCAGGAGAGTATGGATGAAGTCGAGTGGAAGATGGACAATTGGAAGTGGATTCGGATTTTATCAGATAGAGGATAATGTGTATTTGGCATTATACGATGAAAATGCGTATTTTTATATGGAAAGCGGCCGTCAGGATTTACGGAGCAGATTGATTTCTCAAATGGAGAGGTGCAAAAAGTCAAAGATGGGAAGCGCGAGTGGTATGTCTATGATCTCAAGCTTCAAATGAAAGAAAACACTGTCTATATTCGTGGACTTACGTCAGTTACCGATGCGGAGGAAAGCTTTCTTATCACAATTCGGATTGCGGTGATTCTGCTTCCGTTGACGGCTCTGCTGGTCGGAATTTTAGTATATCGGATGACGAGACGAACGTTGCTTCCGGTGAAAACGATCACAGAGACTGTGCAGGAAATCCGTCACGATGCAGATTTGTCAAGACGAGTTGGATTATATAAAGAAGATGGAAGAAAGAATCGGGATGAGATTGCATATTTGGCACAGACATTTGATGAGATGTTGGAGGAACTGGAGAAGGTATTCCAAAGGGAAAAACAATTTACATCTGATGTGTCACATGAGCTGCGAACACCTGTCAGCGTTATTTTGGCACAGTGTGAGTCGTGTCTGGAAGAAGAAAGCTTTAACGAAAAACAGCGGGGACAGATTATGGTCATACAGAAAAAGGCGCGGACAATCGCAGAGCTGATCTCACATCTGCTGATGCTTTCAAGAGCAGATCAGGGAAGGCTAAAACTTCATTTGGAAGAAGTGAATGTAAGCGAACTTGTGGAGATGATCGTGGAGGAACAACAGATACTCGCAACAGAACGTGATATCACGATTCAGACGAAGATCGAACCGGAATTATATGCAAAGCTGGATGAGACACTTTATATCCGAATGATGGACAATTACTCTCCAATGCGACGGCATATGGAAAAGAGGGAGGGACTATCGAAGTGACGCTGACACGAGGCGCAGAAGGCTTGTGTGGAACCGTGAAAGATGATGGAATCGGGATTGCAAAGGAGCATCTTTCACACATTTGGGAGCGGTTTTACCGCGTGGATGCAGCGCGCACAGGCGGGAACCATTCAGGACTTGGTCTTGCTATGGTGAAGTGGATCGTGGAAGTACATGGCGGAAACATACAGGTGGAAAGTGTGCCTGGAGAGGGAACAACATTTACGTATGTGTTCCCTGAAAGGTGAAAAATATAAATATTTTTGAATGAATTGCAGAAATTTTAATCTTTCTTTAATCTTTTGTGGGTATACTAACCATATCGAAGCAAGATGGAAAAAGAAAGGAGACATGACTTATGAAGAAAAGATATATTGGAATGATTGCAGGAGGAACGGCGGCAGTTTTGTTGATTGGAGGAATATCGGCATATGCAGTATGGAATCAAAAAGATATCGGAGCAGGTGAGGCCAAGAAAATTGCATATGAGGATGCGGGAATTTCGGAGAGTGATGTAGAACGGGTACATGTGTTAAAAGACAGGGACGATGGAAGACTTGTATATGAAATCGGTTTTGTGGAGGCGGATTATCAGTATAATTATGAGATTGCAGCCTCAAATGGAAAAATTCTGGACAAAGAGATTGAACAAAATAACAATGTTCAAAATACACAGTCCGCTGCAGTGCAGGATGATACGCAGACAGGTTCAGAAAAGACAACAGAGATCAGCATAGAGCAGGCAAAGCAGTTGGTGCTTGACCGTGTACAAGGGGCGACGGACAGCAATATTCGAATTGAGCAGGAGTATGATGACGGCGTTTATAAATATGAAGGAGAATTGAGCTATGAAGGAATGGAATATGATTTGAAATAGATGCTAATTCGGGAACATTTTGGAATGGACAGAAGAAAAACAGGATGGAATATTGGAATTGACAAATAAGTGAAAATTTGTTATTCTCTAAACGGTTAGTTAAACTAATTATTGGTAGAAAATAGAAACTGTGTAGAGAAAGGAATTTATCATGAGAAAGAATCCAATCAAAATTCTTTGGCTTGTAATCGGTTTTTTAGCAATGGGGATTGGAATGATCGGAGTGGCACTTCCGGTACTTCCGACAACCCCATTTCTTTTATTGGCATCTTTTTGTCTGGCAAAAGGTTCTGAACGATTTCACAAGTGGTTTACCGGAACAAAACTGTATCAGAAGCATTTAGACAGTTTTGTAAAAAATCGTGCCATGACTTTGAAAACAAAATTTTGTATTCTGCTTCCGGCATCAGCAATGCTGATTTTAGCAATGATTGCGATGAGCAATCTTTATGGAAGAATATTTATTGTGTTCCTTATTATTTTTAAATATGTCTACTTCTTTACGAAAATAGAGACAGTTCGTGATACAACATTGGTAGGGGAATAATTGCATGAACATATTAAAAGTAAAAACTTTGATCTGTTTTCAAAATCAAAAAGAACAGTGGAACGTGACGAACCTTGCGGTGACGCTTGGAGAGGAAAAGTATGCAGTCAGCCGTGTGCTGACTGTTTTGGAAAAGGAAGGTTTAATTGATAAAAGTAATCGGAGAAAACCGATACTTACGAAAAAGGGAAAGATGGCGGCGGAAGCGTACAGTCAGAAGTAGAACTTGTTATCGGTCATCTGCTGAGTACCGGGGTTTCGCAGGAGGTGGCGAGGGAAGATGCTGTGACGATTGCGTCCTACTGCAAAGAGGAGACGTTGGAAGCTCTGAAAAAAGAAGAAATTGCAAAGCGGGTAAAATACGGATTTCGGGAAGGAATGGAATTTGACGGAGAGAGGCTCAGCAGACGATATCCGGATGGAAATTATCCGATTCCGTTTACCATTTTTCAGAAGGAGCTGCATCGGGAGCATGAAGTCTCAGTGTGGAATGAGCGGTTTGAAAATCCTTGTATTTTAAATATACAGAATAAAAATGGAAAATTGTATCTGCGGATGCTGGAGGAGTATCGGGAATATGAGTTTGCATATTGGGATGGACAAGCATGGTGTGAGATGGAAAGACAGGGGAAATTGCTGGCTTTTCGGGCAGACAAAATCCGGTTTCAGAGCATTGCAGGCGAAAAAGGAAGGATGCTTTCAGGAAGAATCTGGATTCAGATTTTTGATGGGGACGATGCGAAAGAGCTTTTGTTTGCCGTATATATTGCGTAAAAAAAGTTGCGAGTTGCAACAAAAAAGAAATTATGATTTAAAGTAAAAAAAAGGAAGAAGAACGCGGTTTGTTGCGCAGTGCAACAAAAAAAGATTTTCTTTCGAAAAGAAGTGTGATATAGTCAGTTCAGCAATTTAAGTTGCTTTTTTAATGCCTACTGGTTAGTTTAATCTAACAAATGATAGTTGAAGGCAACATAATAAAAAGGAGGATATGAAAAATGAAGCATAAGACCATGAAATCAATGGTGAGAAGAATGGCCGCGCTTGCGATGGCTGCGGTGTGTACATTTAGTTTGACACAAGTAAATACGGTAAAAGCTGCTGAAAAACTAGAGGCAGGAGATTATGTGGTGCCGATTACATCGCTCAAGAGCAAAGCGCCGATTGCTGCGGTAAATGAGGCGTTCAACAAAGCGTTTGGAGAGAGTGCCAAGGTGACTGTAGACGGGGAAGGAAATATGACAGCAACTGTTGAAAACAATCACATGGTAATCAACATGATGGGAGAATATCATGCGAATGTTTTGACTGTAGAGGGTGCGGAATATCTCTCTTACAAGACAGAGCAGTCTTCTACAACATTTGGAAATCCGGCAGCAATTACAAACATAGAAGTGCCGGAAAAAATGCAATTTCCGATTACACCTTCTGACGATGGTGTGTGTGAATTGAAGATTACAGTAGATTTTATGAACAATTTGATGGGTGGAGGGAATCCATATCCGACGGTTGTGACACTGACATTGGATTTTGCGAATGCACAGGTGGATACAAGTGCACTGAGTGATCTCTTGAAATCTTATGAAGATCTTGTGAAAGAAGATTATACAGAAGATTCATGGAGCGCGTTTGAGGCGAAAATGAAGGAAGCAGAAGGATTGCTTGCAAATGGCGGAGCATCGGCAGCAGAAGTCAATGAGATGATTGCTTCTTTAAAAGATTTAAAAGGGAAATTGCAGTTGGTAAGTGATCTTCCGGAAGCAGATTACAGCAAAGTGGATGCAGCGATTGCGTCAATTCCGAAAGACTTGACAAAATATACAGACGGAACTGTGAAGGCGCTTCAAAATGCATTGCAGACAGTCGTGCGCGGTCTGAAACAAATGAGCAGAATAAAGTAGATCAGATGGCAGCGGACATTGAGGTGGCAGTCAAAGGCTTGAAAGAAAAGACAACCTCAGACAATAACAGTGGTAATAACAATAACAACACAAACAATAACACGAATAATAATACAAACGATAACACAAGCAATAACACGAGTCAAAATGCAGGAAGCACAACGCTGGATAAAGACAATTTGAAAGATGGTATTTATGAAGTTCCTGTATGGCTGTGGCATGCGACAAAAGATCAGGCGTCTATGGCGGCGCAGTCTTTGAACAGCACTGCAAGAATTGTTGTGAAAAATGGCGTGAAGACAATGTATATTTACACAAAATCCATGACATATGGAAACATTGAAGCGAGTCTTCAGGAATTAAAAGTGGCTGATGCCAACGGAAATTATACGAGTGCTACTGTGGAGGAGAAAAATGCTTCTGGAAATCCGACTTGTTTCTCATTTGTACTTCCTCATACACAGGAATATCTGAATGTAAAAGTGAATCCGCATGTGGCGATCATGGGACATCAGGATATTGAAGCAAGACTTCGCATTGATTACTCAGCGCTGAAATTAGTTTCTGAAGATGCGAATGACACTACTGTTAAGGTGACAACTCCTGCATCTGGAAGCAGCTATGGAGCGTCAAGTGCACCAAAGACAGGAGACTATGATAATTATGCGGCGATTCCGGTTGTTATGCTTATAGCAGCAGCCGCCGGTGTGATGACAATGGTTTACAGAAAGAGACAGGCGAAATAAGATGAAACGATTAAAGCAAATTGTTTTGGGATTGGGAATGGCAGCTGCGATTGCGGCTGCCCCTGTTCCTGTTTATGCGATGGAAGATGGAGCTTATACGGTAGGGAGAACAACATCCTATGCAAATCCGGAGACGGGACAGACCGTAGATGGCGGGACGAACATTGCGCTTGGAGACAGTATGTGTGAGAGTATTGTGGAGGACAGTGCGCTGGTAGAACAGTCTCAGGGGAAAACGTATGTTACGCTTGGAATTGGTCTGATGTCAAATGTGAGTGATGTACGTATGCAGATACAGGAAACAGACGGAACTTATCGAGATGTGGAAATTACACAGACCGGAAGTTGTGAAAGAGATGGAGATACGTGCAATCACTATCGGTTTGAGGTGGATTCGGCAGATAATTATATCAGTCCAATCTTGTATGTAGAACCGATGGGAAGAGACGTACAGTTCTTTGTGAAACTGGATATGGCATCTGCACAGGCAGGGACAGGAAAGTTTGTAAGTGAGATGATATCGGCAGAAGAGCCGCAGACTGAAGAAGAGCCACAGACTGAAGAAGAGCCACAGACTGAAGAAGAGCCGCAGGTGGCAGATGAAGAGCAGACTACAGATGAAGAACAGGTGACAGAAAAAACAAATACAAATAAAAGTGCCGGTTGGACAGATTGCAGTCGGAGCTGTCATTGTGCTTGTGATAGGTTCTTTGGTTGTGTTCGTAAAGAAAAGGAAATAAGAAATGAAAAAGATAAAGTTGATTGCAGCCTTGTTATCCGCACTGTTTTTGACCGGATGTGTGGATCAGTCAGGAAATCAAAGTGCAGACAATGATACAAAAGAAAAGCGGATTGTGGCGACTTCGGTGGCGACTTGTGAGATTCTTGACAAACTGGAAGTAGAAGGCGTTGTCGGAGTTCCGAAAACGGACAGTTATTCTATTCCGAAACGCTATGAAAATGCAGAAAGCGTCGGTTCTCCGATGGCTCCCGATATGGAAATCATAAAGTCGTTAAAACCGGATATCGTTTTAAGTCCGAATTCTCTGGAAGGAGAATTAAAGTCCCAGTATGAAAATATAGGAGTTGAAAGTTATTTTTTGGATCTGAAAAGTACAGAAGGAATGTATGAATCGATCTTGCATTAGGAAAGATGCTGGGAAAAGAAGAAGAGGCAGAGAAGCTTCATCAGGAATTCGAGGATTTTAAGAACGATTTCGCACAAAAGCATAATGAGCAGGAGGCTCCTACGGTGCTCATATTGATGGGGCTGCCGGGATCTTATGTGGTGGCAACAGAAAGCAGTTATGTCGGAAGTCTTGTAAAGCTTGCCGGAGGTGTCAATGTATACGGAGATGGCAACGGGCAGGATTTTCTGAATATCAATCCGGAAGATATGGTAGAGAAAGCACCTGATATCATCCTTCGGACTTCTCATGCGCTTCCGGAGCAGGTGAAAAAAATGTTTGCGGAAGAGTTTGCGACGAATGATATTTGGAAACATTTTGAGGCGGTGCAAAATGCGAGAGTATATGACCTGGATAATGAAAAGTTTGGGATGAGTGCAAATTTCCAATATGAGGAGGCGCTAAAAGAACTGGAAACATTTTTGTATCAGGAGGGAACAAATTGATTAGCATAAAAAGAAAAATAATTTCATTTCTGATTACGGGAGCAGCATTGATTGTGCTGTTCCTTGTTGCTGTTAATACGGGAAGCTTAAAAGCATCTCCGGAACAGATTTTGAGAGGATTGTTTGTAGCGTATGATGAGACAGTCGCTACGATATATTCACTGCGATTTCCGAGAATTTTGATTGCGATGCTCGCCGGCGCGTCGGTAGCTGTATCAGGTGTCATGCTTCAGGCGGTAATGAAAAATCCGCTGGCAGATCCGGGAATCATGGGAATTAGCTCCGGCGCAGGAATGGCGGCAGTGCTTGTGACGGCATTTGCGCCATCACTGTATCTGGCGGTTCCTGTATTTGCGTTTTTAGGAGGTGTCTTTGCGTGTGGACTTGTGTATCTGCTTTCCTGGAAGGGGGATTTGAGTCCTCTCAGGGTGATTTTGACCGGTGTGGCGGTGAATGCATTTTTTACTGGCTGATGTCCGCCGGAGAAAGCATGATGGGAGCGAATTATAGTGGGGCAGCTAGTATCGTGAACGGGAATATTACGATGAAACATGGAGGATTTTCGGATGCTTTTCATCTATGCAGTGATTGGGCTTGTTTTGGCTGTCTTTTTAGCGTTAAAATTGCGATATTCTTGGATTGGAAGATCAGACAATCCGCTCACTTGGAATTCGAGTCAATGCGGTGCGTCTTATAGTGTCTGCAGCAGCTGTACTTTTGGCATCAATCAGTACTGCGGTAGTTGGAAGCATCAGTTTTCTGGGACTTTTAGTGCCACATATTGCAAGGCTGCTGGTCGGAAACAGTCATAAGGTACTCATTCCTTACACGATGCTTCTCGGGGCATTTACGCTATTGCTCGCCGACACGATCGGGCGTACGATTGCGTATCCATACGAGATTAATGCGGCGGTAGTTATGGCAGTGATTGGAGGACCAAGTTTTATTTATTATTAAGGAGGTCAAAGACAGAACTATGAATGAGCAGAAATTGATTTATGAAGTGCAGAATCTTTCTTTTTCTTATGGAGAGCATCAGGTACTTCAGGAAATGTCATTTTCACTGCAGAAGGGGAAGATCACAACTCTGATCGGTGCGAATGGCTGTGGAAAATCTACATTGTTCCAACTGCTGACAAGGAATTTAAAGCCTGATCAAGGGGAAATTTGTCTTTATGGTGAAAATCTTCGGAATATGAAACTTAAGGATCTGGCAAAAAAAGCTGCGATTGTGCACCAGTATCATACGGCACCGGCAGATTTGAGCGTGGAGAAGCTGATCGGCTACGGGAGAATTCCCCATCGAAGAACCGGAAGCTTTAAGATGAGCGAAAAAGACGTGGAAAGAGTAGAATGGGCGATGGAGGTGACACGCACAGAAAAATATCGAAACCGTCCGGTCTCAAAGCTGTCTGGGGGACAAAGGCAGCGGGTGTGGATTGCGATGGCACTCGCACAGGATACAGAGCTTCTGCTTTTAGATGAGCCGACGACCTATTTGGATGTGCGGTATCAGATACAGATATTACAATTGGTGCGCAGACTGAATGAGGAATATGGGCTTACCATTGTCATGGTGCTGCATGATATCAATCAGGCATTGTATTATAGCGATGAGATACTTGCGATGAAAGAAGGAAAAATGATTGGACAGGGAGTTCCGGAGGAAATTTTTGACGGAAGAACTGTTAGAAGAAATCTATGGCGTCAGACTGCCGGTTTTTTACGGTGGAAAAAAAGCCGTTTATATTGGCGGTGTAAGATTTGCATGAGTGAAAAAGATGGTGTATTCTAATGTTATCTGAAAAGTGAATTGGAGATGAAAATGATGACAAAAATATTTGCACATAGAGGAGCCAGCGGATATGCGCCGGAGAATACATTGGAGGCATTTGCTCTTGCGATGGAGATGGGAGCAGATGGAATTGAGTTGGATGTACAGCTGACAAAAGACGGAGAAGTCGTTGTAATCCACGATGAGGTGATTGATCGTGTAAGTAATGGGAAGGGCCTGGTAAAAGATTACACACTGGTTCAATTGAGGAAGTTTTCGTTCGATAATCATATGGAGGGATATGAGAATATTTCAATCCCTACACTGAAAGAAGTGCTGGAATTGGTAAAAGCAAGCAAAATGGAAGTGAATATTGAATTGAAAACGGGAATCTATTGGTATTTAGGCTTAGAAGAAAAGGTACTTGAGATTGTGAAAAACCGCGAGATGCACAAGCGGGTAATTTATTCTTCGTTTAACCATTATAGTGTACAGAAAATAAAGGAATTGGATCAAAAGGCAGAAACTGCATATTTGTACAGCGATGTAATTCTGAATGTGGAAAATTACGCAAAAGGAACTGGGGTTTGTGGATTACATCCGGCGGTGTATCATTTGAAAATGGCTGATTTATGGAAAGGTATAAAGAAAGTGGGTGTAAGATCCGTGTGTGGACAGTAAACGATGCGCAAGATATGCGTTTTTTATTCAGAATGAACTGGAGGCAGTCATTACGAATTATCCAGATGAGGCTTTGAAAATCCGTGATGACATGCAAAAGAAAGAACGTAAATAAAAAAAATTTCAAAAATCCAAAAAAATAACTAGAAGTATCAGAAAGAGTCGTATACAATAAAAATGAAAAAAGAGTGAAAATGTATGCGGTTGCTTTTGAATGATACAAAAGCATGAAAAGGGAATCCGGTGAAAAACCGGAGCAGTCACCTCTACTGTAACGCGGACGATGAGACAATAGGCCATTGACAGAATAATGTTGAGAAGGTGTTTTCAAAGAAAGATGCGAAGCCAGGAGACCTGCCGTATATAGGAAAGAATGTTTTTAGGTTGGAAAGAATGTTTCTTTTGGTGATTGCATAGGCATAATTATGTGCAGATTTGGAATCACTGTATGTGAGTAAAAAAGCAGTCTTTCAGAACAGAAAGGCTGCTTTTATGTACAAAGAAGGGACGAGACAAAAAGAAAAGGAGGGCAGAAAGAAGAAAACATTCATCTGAAAAAAAGAGATAGGAGAATGGAAAATGATAAGAAACAGAAAAAAATGGCACAATAAAGTTGTGAGCATTATGCTTGCGATGTTGATGGTTGTCTCTGTAGTTGTTCAATATCCGTTGAACAGTATTGCAGAGAATGTGCAGACAGGCAGTGAAGAATATTTAGGTGTTCAGACAGAGACAAAGGTCTATGATGATTTTGAGAATGACATCTGGCTGCAATATCAGCAAAAAGAAATGCAGGTTGGGGATACCACAAATTTACGGCCTTGGAGAGTAGAACAGATTATCTCCAATGCAGTTGCAAATGACGTTCAGAGACCGGTATTTCATTTTGAGATCATCAAAGGCGACAGCATTTCGCTGGATACAGAAAGTTCCACTGAAAAAGCAGTTGTGACAGCGGAAAACCAGGGACGTCAGTAGTGAAGGTAACCTATGATGCAGTTGAATATGGTGGAAAAACATGGGGAGCAATCTCGCCTGTGAACACAGCATATGCGGTATTTACAGTGGGAGAGACAGGGACAGCTACGATTAACTGCAGTGAAAAGCTGCAGAATTGGCGTCATTATGATACCATTTATTATAATGAAGGCGATACGGTTCCGTTTACTTTTGAGGTATCGGCAGACGGCGCTGAATCTTTAAAAGTGACATTGAATGGTTTGGAAATCCAAGGAGATGGAAATACATATACTGCAAACTTAGAAAACCGGAGTAATATCATCGGGATTGAAGCGACAGATGCGGATGGTAATGTAAAATCGCTGTATCGTGTCGTTGATGCAAGATTTATTGAGATCAATGTAGAGAATAAGACGAATCCAGATGCGGCATTAGAGCCTGGTGACACAGCAAATATCAGTTTCCGCGGTGTGACAATGCCAGTGTATAAGCTGGCTACGATTTATAATCCGGTCTGGACATCGAACAGTGCATGGGGAAAATCCGATGCAACATATCTTTCTTACAGCAATGAGACATTAGGCGAGTTTAAAGGTCAGTGTCAACAGTGGATCTTGCGACGAACAATGATTTTGATGTAACCTTCGAGGAAGCAGGAGAGTATACATTCACAAGTCAAAACGGAATTTTTTCTGAATGGTGGGGAAGTCCTCTCGGCGCAGATATTACTGCAAATGGCTCAGGGGAACCAAACTTAAATGCACCTGTATTGAAAGACTGGTTTTCGACACTGCCAAGCTTTACTGTGTCGGTTAAAAAGATGTTCCGGTTGAAACATTACGTTAGATCAGGAAACATTAGAGCTACAGGTTGGAGATGTATCATCTCTGCAGGCTACTGTGACACCGGCGGATGCAACAAATCAGACAGTGGAGTGGAGCAGTGATCATACAGATGTTGTCATAGTAGATCAAGATGGCGTGCTAAATGCAGTGAGCGCAGGAAAAGCTGTTATCACAGCAAAAGCGGGGGAAAAGACAGCAACTTGTGAAGTGACAGTGAAAGAAAAGAGTGAACAGCCGGAAAAAACACCGGTTGGAACAGTGACAGTAAGCATTCAGGATATGATTCCGACACCGGATGGGGAAGACTGGCCGGAAGCAAAAGGTGTGATTTTGAAAAATACGAATGTGTCTATCTATGAAGATGATTCGATGATGGATGCGATCGTGCGTGCGTGCGAAGAAAATGGAATCAAGATTTCTTTGAATGCGTCAAAGACATACATTACGGCTGTGGATGGCCTGGAGGAGTTTGACCGCGGAGCGGCAAGCGGTTGGATGGGAACTTTAAACGGTTGGTTTACAGACAAAGGGTTTGCATCATTTACAGTGGCAGACGGGACATTTGCAGATGGAGATGTCATTACGTTGGAATATACAACGAACTATGGAAGTGATTTGACAGATACAACAGATGTAACAGGAGAACTAAAATCACTTGGAAACAACACAGGGGATTTATCGCCGGAATATAAGCGGAATGTATACAAATATACTTTGACAGTTCCGAAGGATACAACGGAGGTCTCGTTCCGACCGGAGAGCTTTAACAGATATAATAACGTTGCGATTCGTGTGGGGGACAAATCATACCGCTATGGAGACGCCATTCCGGTATCAGAGGGAACTGAAATTAAAATCACATCAACACCGACGAGCTTTATGAGCTTGTTGGGGCTAAAAGATGGAGTTACATATACAATTACGGTAAAATCTTTAGAAGAGCCGGAAAAAACACCGGTTGGGACTGTGACAGTAAGTGTTCAGGACATGGTTTCGACTCCGGAAGGAAAAGACTGGCCGGAAGCAAAAGGTGTGATTTTAGACAATGTAAAAGTGTCTATTTATGAAGACGATACAATGCTTGATGCGATCGAGCGTGCATGTGTGGAAAATAATATCGAAATTTCATTTGATTCGAACAAAACATATGTGACCGGAATTGATGGCTTGGAACAGCTTGAGCGTGGTGAAAAGAGTGGCTGGTTTGTAACATTAAACGGATGGTTCACAGATGATGGGGCAGGTAACTTTACGGTTGCAAACGGAAATTTGCAGATGGGGATATCGTTACAATGGAATATTCCTCGACTATGGAAACGATTTGACAGACACAACGGATGTTACAGGAGAATTAAAATCACTTGGAATTAATACAGGTGAACTTGCTCCACAATACAGCAGAGATGTATATGAATATACATTGACAATTCCGAAAGATACAAAGCAAGTGTCATTTGCACCGGAAAGCTTTAACCGCTATGACAAAATCACAATCCAGTCAAATGGAAACGAATACCGTTATGGAGCAGCGATTCCGGTAGAAGAAGGAACTATTGTAAACATCACTTCGGTTCCGGTAAGCTACACGACACCAGTGGAACCGGATGCAAAAGTGACATATCAGGTGACTGTAAAGAACGAGGACGATTCACAGAATCCAGATCCGGAAAAACCAGACCCACAAGAGCCTGAAAAAGAAGAAATTACACTCACAGATACACAGTATGGAGTGAGTCTTACAGGAAAAGAATTGACAAAAGACATGCAGCTTGTTGTCTCCAAATTGACAAAAGACGATGCGGCGGTAGATGAGATTCGAAAAGCCATTCCGTCAAGCAAAGGAGTATTTGCACTGTATCATGTAGAACTTCGTCAGGATGGAAAAGAAGTTGCGTTATCGGATACAGCGAAGCTGAGTCTTCGGTCGGTAAAAAATATAATGGAAATACAATGGATGTATTACTATATACCGGCGGAGAAGTGAAGAAACTTAGCGGAACTGTTACAGATGGTTATATTACTGTG
>ENA-OQJH01001009-OQJH01001009.1-human-gut-metagenome-genome-assembly--contig:-NODE-1009-length-13081-cov-1.461402_pt1 | contig 13081 bp, 15 predicted proteins | sample MGYA00242597_ERZ504763 | MGnify/ENA primary metagenome ERZ504763 (study PRJEB26092, sample SAMD00036359) | human gut metagenome | host: Homo sapiens | study: EMG produced TPA metagenomics assembly of... | reverse complement strand
TCGGTCAACGACATCCCGGTTTCCACCCACCAGCGCAGCAACCTCGGCACTTTTGGTGAAAAGCAATTTATCATCGCTGTCGAACACAAGTACATCCACCGATTTAACCTGCGGATTAAATGCATCCGCATATTCCATATTGTAGTCGAATACAAATTCCAACCAAAGCTCGCACCGTGGAAGGTCTTCGCGTATACTGTCGCACGAAGCCATACATAGCATCGAAGCAACGATAAGGAACAGCGATTTAGTTTTTCCGAACATATCTTTTTCTTTTAGGAGCAACCCTATCGGTTTGCCATTTTATATTGTCAGAGATCTCTATTTTGTGACCTCCGGTTATTTCCTCTTTTAGGGGCGCGCTTTGCATTTCATTGCATCTCGGATGCGCCGGTATATTTCAGTGCTGTTTTTGGGAAGCCTGTCACCGGCTTGTTTTTACTTTTTTTCGGCGGTCTGTTCCGCACAGAATATCTATTAAAAAAAGTACAGGGCAGGCAGTCCGCACTGCCCTGTTTTCTTTGAAAGTAAAGAGTTTCTTTAGATTTCGAAATTTGTAGTCCAGTATATCCACGGAGCAACTTTAATCTCAAAGTGGAGATAAGCACCTTTCTTATCGATATCTTCTTCTTCATCCGGATCTTCGGGTCCACCACCAGGATACCACGGTGTACCGTTACCATTTACCTTTGTCAGCGTAAGCGTATAATAGTTATTACGTACTACACCGTATTTCCATACTCCATATAAGAGTTGGCTGCATTGTCATGACGAATCTCATAGTAGTAATAGTTGAGACTCTTTGGATACCAATAGATGCAACCTTCTTTTTTACACAGTTCACCACCATTCTTAATGTTGTTGTCATCAAGAATAGTCTGTGTAAGAAGAGCAAAACTACCCGGATCATTGGTGGTAAGTTCAGATTGTATCTGAGTATAGAACAGTTCGCATGCTGTAACCAAGAGTTTCTCCTGGGCGGTCATAGGGTCTGAGTTTGTTTGTTTAGCTTTAGCAGGTGTATAAGCAGCCAGCAAGTCAGCAAAACTTTTGAAGTTTACAGAGTTAGTTCCGTTAGGAAGACGATACCAGTCATCTCCCAAAGTAAATTCACCGGACTTCCAAGGTGCATACTGTCCCTTAAGTACCAGACGCGTAGCCGCACCGAACTTCTGATATCCTTCAGCCATCGTATTCTCGATACAGTATTTATAATTATCACCCGCATCTGCACTTTCAGCAACCCACTCTACCTTAGGTTCGCGGTTAGCATCAAGTGTATTCTTAACAATGCCTGTAAGATATTCAGTTCCACCTGCAGTCGTAAAGTTCGGGTCAACTGTATAGAAGTTACTTTTGTAGAATCCGGTAGTATGAGATGACGCTGTGGTAGTCTTCTTTGCAAAAGGATAGAACAGAGAGTTATAGTAGTCTATAGTCCAGTTTCCAAAATCAAATTGTCCAAGACTTGCATTTGTTCCATCTTCAAAAGGTCCAACTGCTAATGGACTGCCAATCATAACTTCCAACTTTGCAGCAAGGCGTTCTATCTCAAGAGTAGCCGGATTACTTTTCGCTGCATTCTGAGCTTGCGCTTCCGATTTATAGTCACTGACCAAAACAATCTTGTCCGATACATCGAGCAGACATTCATCTTTCCATGCATGATTGGATGGATCCGAATCGGAATCATCGTAGAATCCGACATTAATCATTGCACAACCATTGGAGTGTACAACCTCCTCTACCAGATAAGCATTGTTGGGCTTAGTATTGTTTTCAGGAACTGTAACCATTGCATTGATGGTAGCATAGGTTGCACCCTCTGAAAGGTTATCCAAGCGATCCTTTAATTGGTAACCCGGATTGGCTATAACAAGCAAATACTTAGTATTCGGATCCACTTTAACCGGAGTATTCGGAGTCGTAACTCCACTATTTGTTCCGAAAGAACCTGATCCCAATACCGTGGCATACTTAGTTGCCTTTTCATCCTTAGTCACCACCTTACCCGCATCGAACGTAATCACATAAAGCTCATTAATCGCGCTTTCTGCAGGCAAAGCCGGCTGTTCACCAGAAGCACGTGAACCAGGCACTTTTGGATTAGTCAGACTAATTGATACGTAAGCTACATCATAACCTGCTCCCCCTTCAACCTCCGGATTTTCCTCCAGATTCTCATTTGAACAACTTGCTAATGCCACAACGGCCAGCAACGAAACTAAAATTGATTTAATCTTTAGCATAATACAAAAAATTATTAGAATTAATACATATATAATTTCCCACTTAATTAGTAAGTTTTACTTACCATTTTTTCTCATCTCGCAGCATTAGCCTTCTTCCTGACTAATTCTTCCAGATTGCCCCTAGCTGCATCCAGACCTAACTGCTCTGCGACCTTCAAATACTTCTTCGATAATTCATAATCTCCCTTCATTAACATTAATATTCCCATAGCATTATTATATTCCGGCAAATTCTTATTCGAATTCACCATACCCAGATAACGTTCGGCCGAAACCAAGTCATTGCGTGATAAAGCGGCAGTAGCAGCATTTATATTTGCAATCTCACTCTGCGGATACATCCGTACAGCCGTTTCGAACACATCAATAAACTCTTGCGAGCCTGTCGGATAGGTATTAGCCACCAGAAACATTTCATTCAAGCTCAAATTCTGCGGACGCGTCTTGATAATCTCTTTCGCTTCCTCCACACTGAAATCCCGCACTTCATAATTCACTTTGCAGATAGCCACACGCAGACTTGGGAAAATATACTTCAACAAGTATCGGTAAGGCGTTCCTCCGTGAAGTTGCATCAGTTTTGTTTCTCTTCCTTTTTCAATAGGTATGTTCCTGATAATATCCAGCACTTCGTCTTTATATTCCAATTCGATTGTTTCAAGCGCTTTCTCCAGTCCGTCCCAGTTTTCACCTCCAAAGACAATGTAGTATTGGTTTCTCGGAAAATCGTACCTGTATGCCAGATAATCCCGAAGCGCCATAGCACGCCCTTCAGACAGACGTTTGTTCGCTGCCAATGTTCCTTCCGGAGAAGCATAACCGATAATATCCAGACGGTTCACTTTCACATTCGGATCGGACTTCAGCTCATCGATCATCTTGCGGATTTTAGCTAGTTCCTGAGGATTATTCATGTATTCGGGACGAATATTGACTTTATTCACCTCGAAATCCAGAAAACATTCTGCTTGAATATCCCGTTGTTTGATTTCTTCCGCTTTCGGTTGCAGATAAGCAAACTGAGGAACCACTACGTAAGGCGTCCATACACGTTCCAACGTCACTTTGCCAAACTCCTCTATGTTCATCAATGCCGTTTCGCCGCAACCACATTCATCACGCTGCACGTCCAAGCGCGCATCCTTCATCCATGATTCGAACGGAACCAGATATTGATACCGAATCGTATCATTTCTTAGTTTTCCAGCTTTTTCCACTATATATGGCTTCTCGTAGTTTCTTTTCTCTTTGGCATTCATCAACGCAAGCTCACGCTCATACGCCAGATACTCGTCACGACCTTTAATAGAAACTTTCGGAAGATTCTGAGTACGTCCGGGAGTCACCAGCCGCGGAATAAAATCCATTCCCCGGGCAGATTTCACTTTCACATTATTCAAAACAAAATCTATAATCGACATGAATAAAATCACCTTTCTGTTCCAACCGCACCGGATTCACAGTAATGACACCTTCGTAAGAGCGGGATTGAGCCATAGCTGTGTTTATATTCAGGCTGCAAACCACCAACATACACACAAGGAAACCTATTTTTCTTATTATCATACTCCTCATTATTTAATTACATAAATAAGTGACACACTTGCTTTAGTAGGCCCGAAATAGTTTTTGCTGCTTTCCTTTAGTCTCGTACCACAAGTAGCGCAAGGATACTTGTCATATACAATGTGCGCATATCCCACTCCGACAGATGTTTCTATACTCCAGCGTTTTTTCAGAATCCACGAATATCCTACGGAAAAGCCACCACCATAAAGATATCCCTGATAACGCGTATGCTGCATATTGTCACTGATAAAAGACCAGTCGGGCCATCCCCCTACATTGAAATCGGCATAATGTCCATGCATTCCGACAAACATACGGCGAAAACTCTCACAAAACCAGTAACGGATTTCGGGCTGTACCCCCCAATGACGGAGGCGTTTGCCGTCGGAAAGTTTCCACGGATTATAATTGACTGGAATATCCAGCGTCCATTTACGCGCCAGTCCGATCTCCAGTCCCAGATTCATGGTAGTAGTAGCGTCATACAGCAGATTGCTTTTCAGCGCAACCTTCTGGGCATGACCTTCGGAAATAGCACATCCGAACATGAATAATATGAGTATAGCAACTTTCTTCATTTATATCACATTTACTGTTGTTTATTGCCCCAATTGAGTAACATCTATTTTTATGCGTTGCACATTACTGATGCCCGTTTTAACGGAAGACACCATTGTTGTGAGATATACGATTCCGTTTCTGGAATCCGCCTCTACATTGGGCAATACCTTAATATATATCTTACCGTCTTCAACGATAATGCGTTCTTCTCCTGTATGTCCCTCCGGCATTACGGAAGAATACAGACGAATCCAATTTTTAGCACTTTCATCCACTTCGCCCGTAAGGCAGAAATAATCGATTTCATACACCTCCGAATTTGATTTTCCAGTAGGCATGAGCTGAAGTGTACTTCCCGTAGCAGGAACAGCTTCCCTTTGTCTAATATGAACTTCTTTTTCCAAATTTCCTGTTTTTAATGTTATAAATTCATGGGGATAGTTTCTTGAGTGTCACTATAAGACAGAGAGCCAAGCAAAGGATTGCTCAACGGCTTAGTCAACAACCTGGCATATATATCCGCACAAGTTGTCACCTTCGATGTTAATTGAAAGAGAGTGCCGGTCACATTCGACCCCTGCACACACATCACAGATAATAAAAAATCAAATATAAAATACTGATTGTAAGTTTTGTTATTTCTCTCATTAATTCTCTAATATACTTTCTTCTACTTCTTGTATATCTCTCTTATTTCTCTTTTTGCTTTTCTCTCAGGACAATATTTTTGTCCAAATCTCATATTGCAAATTTCGGAATATTAAAGGAGATACAAATTGTATTCATTTCTGTTACAGAGAATCAACTTAGAATAAAGGGGCTAATTATGCAGGTAGCGAACAAGAGGGTTACGAAATTCACAACAAAAATATTTAATATCCTCATTTCATTTCGATATGCGAACATTAAAAAAAACCAAGTTTCTCTCATAAAAACTTGGACAATGGAGGGAAGTTATGGTTTTCTGTGTCATTTAGACACAACTTAGGCACAAATTAGACAAAAGACATAGCTATTTTATACAACAAAATAGCCCAATAACTTGTATAATTTGTGCCTAAATGACAAAAAGTTCAATTTCTATATGTATATATAGTTATCAAATTATAAGGTTTTACGCTCTGTTTCCGTAGGTGCCACCTCATCAGGAATACTGAATTCGCGATTAGCAAACAGATCGGCAAGTCCTGAAATTTGTTTCAGACGCAACAATTCATCACGGTCCATACCAATATTTTTCATTATCCATTGATCGGACATACCTGCCTTGTCAAGTTCCGCAACAATGTTGCACATCAATTCAATGTTATGCATTCCACGCGCACGGTTGTGCCGGATGGTCGAACTCATACGGTTAGACAGGTCTTTGTCTATCACCACAATCGGCAATAAGCCGTTTTCACGCTTATAGATTCGTTGGGAAGTTTTCAATACCGTATAGCGATGGTAGCCGTCCACCAGTATATAATGATCTTCATCTTTATTGTAGTAACATACACATGGCATCGTAAAGCCATCTTCCAAATAGAAAGTTCCAGCAACTTCATTTCAGGCGGTGCAACGACATTCGGATTATAATCGTTCGCATATACTTTTTCTACGGGTACCGCTTTTACCTCGTAAACAGGGCTTTTATCTACACTCATGATACTATGATTCTATATTGTTCCATAATTTGACTCCTCTTACTCATCTCCTCCTTCGTAGGTGAGAATCCCATATATTTGCAGGCATGGTCATTTTTAAGAATACAAACACACATTCGCTTATACGTGGGTATTTCTTTGAATTCCGGAATGTCGATATCATCCTGATATTCCATACGTACCGGTTTTTTCAACGTTTTGTAGTTACTGTTGTCCATAACGATAATTGGTACTTTCGCATCAATCAACTTTTGGATGGTAGCATCACTCAGACATCCACCTTTTGTCCGCCAGAAATTCACGCTCACTGAAGTTTACGAAGATAGTTTTTCCTCGCCCGTTCCGGCAAAGTGGACAACAAGAAATACATAAACTCTCGCCATGTATATCCTTCGGGAAGTTTCACCGACTGCCATCCCATCGCATGAGTACCGCCATACATACCAGTAAGTTCACACCGTTCACCCTTCCGACCATTTTGCCCCAGGTATTGGATCTAGCACCCGGTAAAGTTGCAGACTCTCTTGCGCCTCGTTAATAAAAGGACTTGCTACACGCTGACGCTCCAAATTGACTCCAGCACGATAGTAAAGGTTCATATAAAATATTATAATCCCACTGGAATTTTCCATTGGCTGTCCATACATCCGTTGTCTTCCAGTCGAATATAGGATAGGCATTATAAATATCATTTCCTACTTTTGAAGTCCATTTGTATTTATGATACATCTGGAATTTGCGGCTCATATAGATACACCTCCACCGGTTGAAACTCTCCTGTGTACGGATTCCGATCAGACAACAAGTGCGCACAGCGTCATTTTTAGTATGTATCCATTGCGCAAAGCGCATCTGGAATTCATAATCCCACATGGTTGTATTATAAAAAGGAAAATCATCTTTAGTCATTGCCTTTTTAGGCATGGAACGAACCCATATATTCTTTTTATTATCTTCCCAGGGACGCCAAAAGGATTGATACATCGAGGTACAGGTAGCCACACGGAAAGGAATACATACCCGGTACACATCCAGAATATCCTTGTTAGCTTCCAGCATCCGGTCCACATAGTCGATAGTCATTTTATACTGGATTTCATAATCCATGTGAAAAACTCCCAAACGTACCTTCAGGTTATTCTTCCGGATATAATCGATACACATATTCAGCAGTACCCCGCTGTCTTTACCTCCGGAGAATGACACATATATATTATCAAATTCATTAAATATAACTTTCAGTCGTTCTTGTGCTAATTCATATACATTCTTTGTGCCTGCTATTTTCTTTTTCGCCATAAGTTATCTATACATTTTTACATACCGTGTCCATTTCTTGTCCATCGATACAAATTCAAACTTTTCAAATGTTTCTTTATCTTGTACCAGTGTGACCGAATTGAGCAACCAACTCTCAGGCCCGAATTCCGCAATAACGGCAGGCAACAAATGCGACAGGATTTCCTCCCGTCCGGCGTCTTCTGCCTTTACATAATAATTATTGATTACAGCTTTCTTCCGGCTTTTCTGTTCCACCGGCACGAAGCCCACCACTTCTTTATCTTCAATCGCAATAAACCACACATACTCTTCGCCCGTCTTGAAGGTAATTATTGTTTGCGCGTATCACTTCGGGATCCATCACCATCGGCGCCAGAAGCGATATAAATGTTTGTCTTTTCCTTTTAATCGTATTATCTGCATCATATCATTCAAAAATGGACACACAAAAATAAGGAAAAAATATCAAATTCGTCATTTCTGTTCCTAAAACATTTTGTTTTTCATGTTATTATCTCTATATTTCGATATTTTTGAAATCACCCGTCCGTCATTCCTCTCTCACGTTTAAAGTAAGTCAGTATGGTGGCAAAGCTTAGATATTCCCGCCCGGGAGTATGCGACCGGCTTTGAAATTGATAACGGGCAAAGATGACTTCACATGCCAGTTTATATTTAAAATGCAGCTTTAAGCGGTGCTGTAAAAACTCAAACACCCGACAGAGATATGCAAACACGTCTCCCACTTTGTCATTGGGAATCACTCGTGGCTCACGATGCGTATCCGATATGTGTTCCATTTCACTAAGAACATATTCCAGCTGCTCTATTTCCTCGCTAGTGTTTTGCATTGTACATTTCATTTGTTCTATTTTCTCTTCCTGACGAATGTACTGTTCACGCTTTCGTTGTAAACGTTCTTTTATGTTCTCTATTCCTTTTGACATTATAAAATTTAGTTATATATAAACGGTTTGACCTTACTGATTATTAACCGGGAAAATGCCATATAAAATCTAATCTCACATGCAAATATAGAGAAGATTGTTTAAATAATTAGATTTTTATTTAAAAATATTCATACTTATAACACATTTAAATTACCAGCATCATAAAATCGGTTTTTCCTTCCAATGAAACGAAATCGTACTTTTGCGGAATATTTAAATATTTTAAACAATGGATAATCAATCTTTTGACTGGCTGCTTCATGGCTGCCATGCACTGTCCGAAGTGGCAGTAGCTTATTTTCCGAACTATCAGTATAATTGTTCAGCGGTGAAAGCGTTCCGGCGGATCATCAAAGAACATGCAGTATTACTGAACCAACTCACGGAAGCGGGATTCACCCGGCATACCACAACGCTCACTCCTCAGCAAATTGCGATTATTGTAAGGTTCTGGGGAACGCCTGCATTAGTATACGAAATGATAAAAAAGAATTCATATCTTGCTGTCCCGAAAATGGGGAAAAAGATATAATGTATTTTAATACATTCTTTTTTTCATTTATATATTAATGGATGAAGGGGTGGTCGAAGTGCTAATATAGGCATGCCGGCCTCCCCTTTTAACAGGGCGTTTGAGCAAGAGTAGAAGAAGGCAGACAGAGAGGTCCAAAAATATAGGTAATAATCAGGGGTATTGGACACATGAGCCAATATTAAAATATTTAGCCGTTCATAACCGTAAAATTGTACATCTCAACCAACCGGACTACCTTCGCACCAAATTAAAACAATATAAAGTATGATTAAATCTACAGCAGAAATGCTTAAAAAGGGATATCTCCTCTTCCCTAAAGTCTTATTCGAGGAGCAAATAAAAGTGACTAAAGGTGCAACAGGATATTTCGACGCGTTTATTTTGGTATTAACGCATGTCAATTATAGTACTGTGGAATGTCGCATCCACCAGTACACATTTCAATGCCGGCGGGGTGAATCTGTAATGTCCATGGTTCATTGGGCAGAATTATTCGGTTGGAAACGCAGTCGCACGCGGTATTTCTTCAATAAAATGTACGATGAAGGTATTATCGAAAGATTGTCTAATCCATATATCACTCACATCCGCATACCCGACTAAGATCTGTTGGTCGGACAGAAACGTCGGGAAAGTGTCCGTGCCGAAGCTGACGGTATCACCTTCGATGCGTTTTGGGAAAATATCATGATATTACCCGGAAGCCTAAAACCAATGTCGGCCGTGCTCGTCGGGAATGGAACAAGTTATCTGTCAACGAACGTTGTCTCAGTCTTAGTCACATCGATGAATATTATGATAATCTGGCGGATATCAAGTACTGTATGCAAGGCTGCCTCCTATTTGTCAAATAAGGCATTTATGAAATGAATATGACTATTAGAAAAGAAAATGAGTGAGATAACAAACCCACAGGACGCCGAACTCGAAGAAGTCGTGCTCGGCGCCTGCCTGCTGGAAAGCAAAGCTATTACACTGGTTGCCGACATATTACGGCCGGAAGTATTTTACACTGAAACGAACCGTGAGATTTATGCTGTCTTGCAGGGTATGTACATGCGGGCAAGTAATTGATATCATGACCATAAAAGAAGAACTTGCCCGGCATGGCAAGCTCGAATTTATAGGAGGGCTTTATACACTGGTGCGTATCAGTTCACGCGTAGTGTCGAGTGCTCACCTAGAATATCATGCCCGGATTCTCAAACAGAAATATATCCGTCGTGAAACGATTTTAGGATCTCACAAACTGCTGGCACTGGCTGCCGACGAAACGACTGATATAGACGATACCTTGGCAGACGCCATTCCCTCCTCGATCTGTTGGAAAGGAATGTGTACTACCGAGCATCTTCGTTCTATGCTGCAACTTATGGAGGATACCATTAAACTAATAGAAGTCCGTACAGCCTCCAACAAGAATGGTGTCACAGGGTTGCCAACCGGATTTACTGATCTTGACCGCCTGACATGCGGCTGGCAAGCAGGTGACATGATTGTTATAGCTGCCCGTCCTGCAGTAGGGAAAACGGCATTCGCCCTACATTTGGCACGCACCGCTGCTTCGGCGGGATATCACATTGCTGTATATAGTCTTGAAATGCAAGGTGAACGTTTGGGAGACCGCTGGCTACTGGCTGCCACTACGGGAGTTAACCCCGATCATCTCCTCAGCGGACAATTAACTCCCAGCGAATTACGGCAAATACACGAGGCATCAACAGAGTTGTCTCATCTACCTATTCATATCGATGATAATCCGTCGGTGAGTATGGATTACGTTCGTTCTTCTGCTAAACTGCTACAAAGTAAAGGAAAATGTGACGGTGTCATCATCGACTACCTGCAACTGTGTGACATGAAAACAGACCAACACAACCGCAACCGAGAGCAGGAAGTAGCCCAAGCTAGCCGCAAAGCCAAGATGATGGCAAAAGAATTGCATATCCCTGTGATACTACTCAGTCAATTAAATCGTAATGTAGAGGGGCATCCCGACAACCGTCCCAGTTTGAGTGACCTTCGCGAAAGTGGGGCTATCGAACAAGATGCTGATTTAGTACTGATGCTTTCCCGCCCTGCTCTCTCCGGACGTGCGACAGACCGCAAAAGCACCTACTCTACAGATGGATTGGGTGTGATGGGTATTGTGAAACACCGCAACGGAATGACTGGTGAGCTTTATTTCAGACATGATCCGAGTATGACGAAACTGGAGGATTACGTACCCGGAATAGATTGGATGAAGAAGAATACAACTACCTGAACGGTATAATAAGACAGTGTTTTACAAGAGCTAAAGCTTAGCTTTAGAGGTCGTAAAGCGATGCTTTAGGTTATGAAAAGCAATGCTTTACGATCTCTTCTTTTTTAAAGTTTCAACAATCTTATCCCGTGTCTTATGGTTCTCCCAATGCGTCTATAATCACTCTTACCTCCAAAGGTGTGAAAGAACGGCAGTTGCTGATAACCCAGGTCATACAGGCGTTGTAGAAGTCCCGGACATAACAGGATCCATTTCTTCATTTTTCGATAAGCAGCGATGTCGGTTAGTTCGGGAGAATAAAGTGAGGCAAGTTCCATACGGCCATACGCACGTATTGTGAATTCTTTCATGATAAATAAGCTTTGATTTATATCTACAAAATTAACAAAATATTTTCACATATGCAATACTTTTTCAATGAATAACTGACTATTATCATGCATTACTGACAGGTACAAATTGAATAACCGATATGCCCATCTTTATGCCAAAACAAGTTGCTCGCAAACTTCTTGGTTACCAATATTGGAATAGCACTCATGATGCTGTATCAATCAAGTATTTACGACAGTCTGTCACCTTAAACAAAAATCGTCTATTAAAAAAGTCAGACAAAATTTGGTCAAATATTCCTTTTTATTAATTAAAAAAGGCTACAGTTTCACAAACTAATATTGGATTTCAGTCTCTTTTTCCATATATTTGCGCCCGCATTTTTTATTATTGGATCAACCTCCTTATTCAATTTACCAAACTAGATAAAACAAATGGAAAATATAAACGCAGTAATTACAGGAGTCGGAGGATATGTACCCGATTATATCTTGACCAATGATGAGATTTCAAAAATGGTAGATACCACCGATGAATGGATTATGGGGCGTATTGGTATTAAGGAAAGGCGTATTCTGAAAGATGAAGGACTAGGAACTTCTTACATAGCTCGTAAAGCTGTCAAACAACTGATAAAACGCACCCATACAAATCCGGATGATATTGATCTGGTAATTGTAGCTACAACAACTCCTGATTACCGCCTTCCTTCCACTGCTTCTATTTTATGTGAGAGACTGGAACTGAAAAGAGCTTTTGCTTTCGACATACAGGCCGTTTGCAGTGGTTTTTTATATGCATTGGAAACAGGAGCTAACTTTATCCGTTCCGGAAATTACAAGAAAGTGGTGGTTGTAGGTGCTGAAAAGATGTCGTCAATAATAAACTATACCGATCGGGCAACTTGTCCTATTTTCGGCGATGGCGGAGCAGCCGTCATGCTTGAACCTACTACTGAAGATTTGGGTATTATGGATGCTGTGTTAAGGACAGATGGTAAAGGATTACCTTTTTACATATTAAAGCCGGTGGTTCCGTATGCACCCCTTCTTATTATTCATTGGATAATCAAATGCACTACATCTATCAGGAAGGACGCACTGTATTCAAATACGCGGTATCTAACATGGCAGATGCCTGTGAATCTATTATTGCAAGAAACCATCTAAGCAAAGACAATATCGACTGGGTGATTCCCCATCAAGCTAATCAACGCATTATCACTGCTGTAACACAACGTTTGGAAGTTCCCGCCGAAAAGGTCATGGTTAATATTGAACGATACGGCAATACCAGTGCAGGCACTCTCCACTCTGCCTTTGGGATTTGAAGATAAATTCAAAAAAGGAGATAACCTAATTCTCACTGCATTCGGAGCAGGATTTGCCTGGGGAGCTATCTATATAAAATGGGGATATGATGGAAAAACAGATAGCGATTAATCGCTATCTTCAAATAAAAATCCTCTAATTTACTAGAAACCAGAGGATTTTTTGTTTGGGAAGTGCGGTGCGTACGGGACTCGAACCCGTGACCCCATGCGTGACAGGCATGTATCTAACCAACTGAACTAACGCACCAAATTTCATTTTTCTTATACTGCATCTCTCTCGATGCGTTGCAAGGTACGCAAAATTTCGATATCCGCAAGCAATTTTACGAATATTTTTCTTGAACTTTTTCACATC
>ENA-OQJH01001008-OQJH01001008.1-human-gut-metagenome-genome-assembly--contig:-NODE-1008-length-13092-cov-1.357347_pt1 | contig 13092 bp, 24 predicted proteins | sample MGYA00242597_ERZ504763 | MGnify/ENA primary metagenome ERZ504763 (study PRJEB26092, sample SAMD00036359) | human gut metagenome | host: Homo sapiens | study: EMG produced TPA metagenomics assembly of... | reverse complement strand
ATCATGTGCGGGTGGCATCTCTCACAGAAGACTACTTCCGCCATATTTTAAAAACAGGCTGTAGATTAGAACTTGAATTTTTACAGAATTTAGAGGAAGAAGAACGAAGCAGTCTTCCTGATAGGGAATTGAATTTTCACAGGGAGATCTGGCGCAACTACCCTTACAGTCTTTCCAGAAAAAATCTGGAGACGATAACGGAGATCTACCTTTATTTTGTTATATCCAGACGGAACCCGGAAGGTGTCTGGGGAAATGTCCGGGAGAAAACAGAGGAAGAGATCTTATTAAGTAAGAGTATAGAAAACTGGAAGGCTGGAAAAACAGAAGAAGGAGCCGGACAGTTAGAGGAATATTTTGAAAAAATGGCAGTGAAACTGGCTGCTATCCATAAGGGGAGGGATTAAAGAGTTATGGTTACATTAAAACCAATTAAATTGCTGCCTGCAAGGGAACGGGTGGCTTCTGCACTGCGAAAAGCCATTATCTCAAAGCAGATCGGTGAAGGAGAAGTTATTACACTGGAAGCAACTGCCCAGCAGTTAGGTGTATCCGTTACACCGGTGCGTGAGGCATTTCAGATACTGGCAAGAGATGGCCTCATTGACTTAAAACAGAACAAGGGCGCAGCTGTCCTTGGTTTAAATGAAACAACCATAAGAGAGCACTATGAAATAAGAGCGGCGCTTGAAAGTGCGGCCTGTGTGCTCTGCTGTCAGAGAAAAGCAGATCTTTCTGCTATAAGAAACTGCCTGGAAATGGCAGATGGGGCAACTGGAGAAAAAAGATTCCAGCAGTTATTCTAACTATAACCAGTCCTTCCACTATGAGATCTGGACAGCAGCAGGAAATGAAAAGTTAAAAACAATGCTGTCTGAAATGTGGAACGGTCTTTCTATGGGCTTAAGTCCACAGAAGAAGAATACGCCAGAAATTCCCAGGAAGAGCACCGACAGATCCTGGCAGCCCTTGAAAGCGGGGACCCGAAGCAGGCGGGGGAGAAGATGGTATTTCATATTATCCGAAGCATGAATGATGTACTGACAAGATACTAGTAAAAAGATATGACTTCCCCGCTGCCAGCGGGGATTTGTTATATATGCACAATAAAATATCAAAAAGAATATGCAGAACGCTGAATTGGTAAATTACTATTGACAATTACAGCGTTCTGTTCTATTATAAAACATGAAATGGATACATTATTAAATATAAAATATCAAATATAAGATATAAAATAAAAATAATGGTCCAGGACAGCAGCTGCAAAACATAAGTGTTCTGACTGGCAGGCGGGACACCGGTTACAAAGTACCTTAAAAAATGAATAAGGTTTATACAGTTATATAAAACCGAAGGGGGAGTTTATGAGTCCATCAACTATAACCATCCTGTTTCTCTTGTTTGCAATTGTAATGTTTGTAATGGAGAAGATCCCGCTGGGGGTAACATCCATGATCGTTTGTGTAGGTCTGGTTGTTACTGGGGTTCTGGATGCGAAGACGGCATTTGCCGGTTTTATTGACAGCAACGTAATTCTCTTTGTGGCAATGTTTATTGTAGGCGGTGCATTTTTTGAAACGGGTATGGCCAACAAGATCGGCGGTATTGTTACAAAATTTGCCAAATCCGAAAGGATGCTGATCGCAGCAGTTATGATCATCGTAGGTGTGATGAGCGGCGTTCTTTCAAACACTGGTACAGCAGCAGTACTGATCCCGGTTGTGATCGGTATTGCAGCAAAATCCGGTTACTCCCGTTCCAGACTGCTGATGCCTTTGGTATTTGCGGCAGCTATGGGCGGCAACCTTTCACTGATCGGAGCGCCGGGCAATATGATCGCCAGAGTGCTTTATCAGAGATCGGACTTGGCTTTGGATTTTTTGAATATGCCATTGTAGGACTTCCGATCCTGATCTGTGGAACACTTTTTTATACCACACTTGGTATGAAGCTTTTACCGGACAGGCAGCCAAAAGATGACGGGGCGTTTGATACCACAGCTGATTACAGCAATGTACCGGCCTGGAAGCAGAAGCTTTCACTGGTGATCCTGTTGCTTACCTTACTGGCTATGATCTTTGAAAAGAAGATCGGCATCAAGCTGTATGTTTCCGGATGTATGGGAGCTCTGGCACTGATCATTACCGGTGTTATCTCTGAGAAACAGGCATTAAATTCCATTGATTTAAAGACCATTTTCTTATTCGGTGGAACCCTTTCACTGGCAGCAGCCCTTGAAAAACAGGTGCCGGTGAGATGGTAGCAGAGAAGGTAATGCACCTGTTAGGTGAAAATCCTTCACCTTATGTTTTAACTTTTGCAGTATTTATGCTTTGCTGTATTATGACAAACTTTATGTCAAATACAGCAACTACAGCACTTTTAGTTCCCATCTGTGTTTCCATTGCACAGGGAATGGGAGCAGATCCAAGAGCCGTACTTATGGCCTGCGTTATCGGTGGCTCCTGTGCTTACGCAACACCCATCGGAATGCCGGCAAACACCATGGTACTTGGAGCAGGCGGTTACACTTTCTTAGACTATACAAAGTCAGGACTGCCGCTTATCGTGATTGCGACCATAGTCAGCATGATCATTTTACCGATTGCATTTCCATTCTTCCCATAAGTTGTTTTATGGGAACATGAAATAAAAGCAATAAAACAAACATTACATATTATTAAGACAATTCAAAACATATTATAAGGAGGCTTAAACATGAGCAGAACAGAACAGGTAGAGCAGCTTACCAATTATATGGCGCACTTTGTTGCCCATATCGGTAAGAAACTGCCAGACGACATTATTGCCAAGTTAGATGAACTGGCAGAAAAGGAAGACAGCCCATTATCAAAAGTAATTTATCAGACCATGAAGCGCAATCAGGATCTGGCAGTAAAATTAAACCGTCCTTCCTGTCAGGATACAGGTGTCCTTCAGTTCTGGGTAAAGTGCGGAACCAAATTCCCACTGATCGATGATCTGGAAGTACTGTTAAAAGAGGCTGTTGTAAGAGCAACAGTAGACGCGCCTCTTCGCCACAACAGTGTAGAGACTTTTGATGAGTACAACACAGGCAAGAACGTTGGCAAGGGAACTCCTACTGTATTCTGGGATATTGTTCCAAACAGCGACAAATGTGAGATCTACGCATACATGGCAGGCGGCGGCTGCACCCTTCCTGGAAAGCTATGGTATTAATGCCAGGCGCAGGATACGAAGGTGTTACCCGTTTCGTACTGGATGTTATGACCTCCTATGGTTTAAATGCATGTCCTCCACTGTTAGTTGGTGTTGGTGTTGCAACTTCCGTAGAGACAGCAGCTCTTCTTTCCAAGAAAGCCCTCATGCGTCCTTTAGGAAGCCACAATGAAAATGAGAGAGCTGCAAGTATGGAAAAACTTCTGGAAGACGGAATTAACGAGATCGGCCTTGGACCGCAGGGTATGGGCGGAAAGTACTCTGTTATGGGCGTACATATTGAAAATACGGCAAGACATCCATCTACCATTGGCGTAGCAGTAAACGTAGGATGCTGGTCCCATCGCCGCGGCCACATTATTTTCGATAAGGACCTTAACTATACAATTACAACTCATTCGGGGGTGACTTTATAATGTTAGAGATCAAAGATGGAAAGAAAATTTTAACAACACCAATTAGTGACGAAGATTTAAAAGATATCCATATCGGTGACATTATTTACTTAAATGGTAACTTAACAACCTGCCGTGACGTAGCTCACCGCCGTCTGGTAGAAGAACACAGACCACTGCCTGTAGATGTAAGAAACAATGCCATTTTCCACGCAGGCCCTATCATCCGTCCTTTAGGAGATGACAAGTTTGAAATGGTTTCCGTAGGACCGACTACCAGTATGCGTATGGAAAAGTTTGAGAAGGAATTCGTAGAGCAGACCGGCGTAAAAGTGATCGTAGGAAAAGGCGGTATGGGACCAAACACCGAGTACGCATGCAAGAACTTAAAGCCATCCACTGTGTATTCCCTGCCGGAAACGCAGTAGTAGCAGCAACTGAAGTAGAAGAAATCGTCCGTGCAGAGTGGCGTGACCTGGGAATGCCTGAGACCTTATGGAACTGCCGTGTTAAGGAATTCGGACCACTGATCGTATCCATTGATACAGAGGGAAGAAACCTGTTTGAGGAAAATAAGGTTGTATTTAATGAACGGAAAGAAAAAGTTTACGAAGAGATCTGCAAGCATGTAAGCTTTATCAAGTAATGTAATGAGTGCGCAATAAAAACCTGCCATCTCTCCTGCGGCGTAGTGAAAACGACTCGCGGCAGGAGCGGTGGCATTTTTTGCCTTAAAATTTGTTAATAAACCATTTTTAATAAAAGGAAACACTTGCCATTTGACAAAAATATCACTATAATATAAACGGCAATATTTCTGTATTTTATAAGAAAGCGCTATTTTTATGTGCTTTCCGCTAAATACTGTAAACTTAAGAATGATGGAGGACTGGAAAATGAGTAATTCAGCACAAACTTCAGCAAGCAGCCGTATTGCAGCCCTGCTTGATGAGAACAGTTTTGTTGAAGTTGGAGCCTATATTGCGGCTAGAAATACTGACTTTAACATGACTGAGCAGGAAACACCGGCTGACGGTGTAGTTACCGGTTACGGTACCATCGGCGGATGCCTGGTATATGTATACAGCCAGGATGCTGCTGTACTGGGCGGTTCCATGGGTGAGATGCATGCAAAGAAGATCTGCAACATCTACTCTATGGCAATGAAGATGGGAGCACCTGTTATTGGTCTGGTAGACTGTGCAGGACTGCGTCTTCAGGAAGCAACTGACGCACTGGATGGTTTTGGAAAGCTGTATTTAAGCCAGACAATGGCATCTGGAGTAATTCCTCAGATTATGGCAATTTTCGGTACCTGCGGCGGCGGTATGGCTGTATCTGCAGGTATGGCAGATTTCACCTTCATGGAAGATACTTCTGCAAAACTGTTTGTTAACTCCCCAAATGCCTGGAGGGCAATTACAAGGCAAAATGTGATACTTCTTCCGCTAAGTTCCAGGCAGAAGAGTCTGGTCTGGTTGATTTCACAGGTGATGAAGCATCTGTATTATCCCAGATCCGTACACTGGTATCTGTACTGCCTTCTAATAATGAAGAAGATCTGTCTGAAGTTGACTGCACAGACGATTTAAACCGTATGTGTGCTGGTATCGAAGGATACACCGGAGATACTGCAGCAGCTTTACAGATGATTTCTGATAATAACTTCTTTATGGAAGTTAAGAAGAACTACGGCACTTCTATGGTAACCGGATTTATCCGTTTAAATGGAAGCACAGTAGGATGCGTAGCAAACCGCAGCGAAGTATATGAGAACGGTGAGAAGGTACAGACCTTAGAGGCAGCTCTTTGCGGAAAAGGCTGTGAGAAGGCAACTGATTTCATCAATTTCTGTGATGCATTCAGCATTCCTGTTCTGACTTTAGTAAATGTAAACGGCTACCGTGCAACTATGTGCAGCGAAAGAAAGATCGCTAAGTTAGCAGCTAAGCTGACCTATGCATACGCTGACGCAACTGTACCGAAGGAACTGTTGTTGTTAAGAATGCACTGGGAAGTGCAGGTCTTACCATGGGCAGCAAGAGCCTGGGCGCAGACGTTGTTTATGCTTGGCCAAATGCAGTGATCGGAACTATGGATCCGGCAGAAGCTGTTAAGATCATGTACGCAAAAGAGATCGAAGCTGCTGATGATGCAGTTGCAATGATCAAAGAGAAAACCGCTGAATATACCGCTCTGCAGTCCGGCGCTGTTGCTGCTGCAAAGAGAGGTTATGTAGATGACATCATCAAGCAGAAGAGACCCGTCAGAGAGTGATCGCCGCTTTTGAGATGCTGTACACAAAAAGTGAGGACCGTCCTTCCAAGAAGCATGGCACGGTTTAAGGAGAGGTGACATGTATATGAGACGATTTGTAAAGAGAATGGCAGCAGCAGTTCTTCTGTCCGCCTGCCTGGTAAGCCTTTCTGGCTGCTCCTCTAACCAGGATACAGCAGAGACTGATTCCACCATCAGCATGGACGGAACTCCTGTAGATGATTCAATGGCTCAGTCCATTATGCTGTCTGCAGCACAGACTTTAGGCGTACCAAAGGATCAGCTGATCGTTCAGAAACTCTGGCAGAGTCAACAGGCGATGCGACTACAGCAGCTATTTATGAGGCTCAGCTGGAAGTTCGCGAGGACATGGGCGAATTAAAGAATGTAAATATGGATGAAGGTTCTGTTGTTCTTCTGGCAGATGGCAGCTATACGGTTGTGATCCCAGTTGATTTTACAGAGGGAACCAAGAAATATGTGATGAATATCAATATGGCTACCCAGCAGATCCAGGCTGAGTTTACAGATATGTCCGCAGGTGTTGCAGAAGATACTTCTATGGGCACCCTGTTAAAGACCGCTACTGTATATACAATTATTGGTATCGGCACAGTATTCCTTGTTTTGATCTTCATCAGTATCCTGATCTCATGCTTCAAATACATCCATGCATGGGAAGAAGGAAAGAAGAAAGCAGCAGCACCTGCTCCAAAGGCAGCACCTGTACCGGCTGTTAAGCCAGCAGCAGCACCTGCAGTAACAGGTCCTGATCTTTCTGATGATGCAGAATTAGTAGCTGTTATGACTGCTGCCATCGCAGCATATGAAGGCAGCGCTACATCTAACGGTCTGGTAGTACGTTCTATCCGCCGTGTAGGTCTGGGAAGATAATCACTGCACATTCAGGTTAAGAAAACCGGTGTGTTTATACAACAAGTAGGAGGAATCAAACTATGAAGACATATACCATTACAGTAAATGGAAAAGCATATGCAGTAACCGTTGAAGAAGGCGCAGCAGCAGCTGGCGCACCAGTAGCAGCAGCTCCAGTTGCAGCTCCAGCAGCACCTGCACCAGCAGCAGCTCCAGCTCCGGCAGCAGCACCAGCAGGCGCAGCAGGTTCCGTTCAGGTTACCGCTCCAATGCCAGGTAAGGTAGTAGCAGTTAAGGCTTCTGTAGGACAGGCTGTAAAGAAGGGCGAAGTTGTCCTGGTTCTGGAAGCTATGAAGATGGAGAACGATATCGTTGCTCCGGAAGATGGTACAATTGCCAGCATTAATGTAGCAAACGGCGATGCAGTTGAGTCTGGCGCTGTTTTAGCTACTCTGAACTAGTCAACAAGATGGATCCCCTGCTTTAGGGATTCCATTATGGAGGTAACATTATGGATTTTGGCAATTTGGTATCAAACCTGCTTGGCCAGATGGCGTTTTTCCATCTGTCAGCAGGAAACTACATTATGATCGGTGTAGCGCTGGTCTTCTTATACCTGGCTATTGCTAAGGGATTTGAGCCACTGCTGTTAATTCCGATCGCATTTGGTATGCTGCTTGTAAATATCTATCCGGACATCATGTATTCTCCGGAACAGACTTCAAACGGCGTAGGCGGTCTGCTGTATTACTTCTTCACTCTGGATGAGTGGAGTATCCTTCCATCCCTGATCTTCATGGGTGTAGGTGCAATGGCAGACTTCGGTCCGCTGATCGCAAACCCAATCAGCTTTTTAATGGGTGCTGCAGCTCAGTTAGGTATTTACTCTGCATATTTCTTTGCAATCTTATTAGGATTTTCAGGAAAAGAAGCAGCTTGTATCTCCATTATCGGTGGTGCAGACGGCCCTACTTCCCTGTTCCTTTGCAGTAAGTTAGGACAGACCCAGATCATGGGACCGATCGCTGTTGCAGCTTACTCTTATATGGCTCTGGTTCCGATCATCCAGCCGCCATTTATGAAGCTTCTTACTACTGATAAGGAGCGTAAGATCAAAATGTCCCAGCTTCGTTCTGTATCCAAGCTGGAGAAGATCTTATTCCCGATCATCGTTACTATCGTTGTGTGCCTGATCCTGCCATCTACTGCTCCATTAGTAGGTATGCTGATGTTAGGTAACCTGTTCCGTGAGTGTGGCGTTGTAAAACAGCTTCAGGAGACCGCTTCTAATGCAATGATGTACATCGTTGTTATCCTGCTTGGTACTTCTGTAGGTGCTACTACCAGTGCAGAGGCATTCTTAAATGCAACTACTATCAAGATCGTTGTTTTAGGTCTGGTAGCATTCTGTGTAGGAACCATCGGCGGCGTTCTTTTAGGAAAGATCTTATGCAAGGTAACTGGCGGAAAGATCAACCACTGATCGGTTCTGCAGGTGTATCCGCAGTTCCTATGGCAGCCCGTGTATCCCAGAAGGTTGGTGCTGAGTATGATCCTACCAACTTCCTGCTGATGCATGCAATGGGACCAAACGTTGCAGGTGTTATCGGTACTGCAGTAGCAGCCGGTACCTTTATGGCAATTTTCGGTGTATAAAAACCAACATTTACTGCACCCGGTGCTGTTTGCAGACCGGGTGCCTATAAGGAGGATTTAAACTATGGCAGAGATAGAGAAGAAGCCAGTAAAGATCGTGGAAACCGTCCTTCGTGACGCACATCAGTCTTTACTTGCTACCAGAATGACTACAGAGCAGATGCTGCCGATCGTAGACAAGATGGATAAGTTGGCTACCACGCAGTAGAGTGCTGGGGAGGCGCTACATTTGATGCCTGCCTGCGTTTCTTAAAAGAAGATCCATGGGAGCGTTTAAGAAAGTTAAGAGACGGCTTTAAGAATACAAAGCTGCAGATGCTGTTCCGTGGACAGAATATTCTGGGATACAACCACTACGCAGATGATGTAGTTGAGTATTTCGTGCAGAAGTCTATTGCAAATGGTATTGATATCATTCGTATTTTCGACTGCTTAAACGATATCCGTAACCTGGAGACTGCTGTAAAGGCAACAAAGAAGGAAAAAGGACATGCTCAGATCGCACTGTGCTACACCTTAGGTGATGCTTATACTCTGGATTACTGGAGAGACATTGCTAAGAGAATTGAAGACATGGGAGCTGATTCCCTGTGTATCAAGATATGGCAGGTCTGTTGACTCCATACAAGGCTACTGAGTTAGTTAAGGCCCTGAAGGAAGGAACTACACTTCCGATCGACCTGCACACCCACTATACTTCCGGTGTTGCTTCCATGACCTATATGAAGGCTGTAGAAGCAGGCTGCGATATCATCGACTGTGCAATGTCTCCACTGGCACTTGGTACCAGCCAGCCGGCAACTGAAGTTATGGTAGAGACCTTCCGCGGTACTCCATACGATACAGGATATGATCAGAAGCTGTTAGGCGAGATCGCTGCTCACTTCCAGCCGATCCGCGAGGAAGCATTAAAGACCGGTCTGTTAAATCCAAAGGTATTAGGCGTAAATATCAAGACTCTGCAGTATCAGGTACCTGGCGGTATGCTTTCTAACCTGGTTAGCCAGTTAAAGGAAGCTGGACAGGAAGACAAGTATCAGCAGGTTCTGGAGGAGATCCCGAGAGTACGTAAAGACTTCGGTGAGCCGCCTCTGGTTACCCCATCTTCCCAGATCGTTGGTACCCAGGCAGTTCTTAACGTATTAATGGGCGAGCGTTACAAGATGGTTCCAAAGGAGTCCAAGAAGATCATGCTTGGTGAATTTGGCCAGACTGTTAAGCCATTTAACCCAGAAGTACAGAAGAAGATCATCGGCGATGAGACTCCGATTACCTGCAGACCTGCAGATTTAATTGCACCTCAGATGCCTCAGTTCGAGAAGGAATGCGCTCAGTGGAAGCAGCAGGATGAGGACGTATTAAGCTACGCCCTGTTCCCAAATGTTGCCAAGGAGTTCTTCCAGTACAGAGAAGCTCAGCAGAAGAAAGTAGATGCTACTGTAGCTGATAAAGAGAATAAGGCTTATCCAGTGTAATTTTGGTATATCCGGAATAAGATAAGTATGGAACGCGTCCCTTTGTGGGGCGCGTTTTTTCATTAGTTTTTTGTCTCTGCATCTGGCGTAAATCTGTTGGAGATGGTACACTGATATACCAGAAGATGTTTTGTCCAATGAGGAGGGGGAACATGCTGAAAGTATTGATCGCAGATGATGAAGAAAAGATCTGTCAGCTGATCATAAAGCTGATCAACTGGGAAGAAATGGGGTTAAAAATAGCGGCAACTGCTTCTAATGGTATTGAGGCGTTAGAGCAGGCAGAAATCTGTAAACCGGAGATCGTGATCACAGACATACGGATGCCTGGAATTGATGGGATGGAACTGATCCGGAAAGTAAAAGAAAAACTGCCGGATACAGAGATCATCATAATCAGTGGATACAGGCATTTTGAATATGCCCAGACGGCGATCCGTTATGGTGTGAGAAATTATCTCTTAAAACCTATTAAAAAAGAGGAAATTACGGGATACCTTACAAAAGATCGCAGATATTTACAGGGAGAAAAATGAACAGTTAAATTTTGAAGAAAGAGTCCGCCTTGCCTTAAAAAATGATGCAGGAAAGCTGCGTACCAGTTTTATTTCCCGTATGATCTACGGAGACCGGGAGCGGGAAAATATTATCAGCCTGAAAGAACTGAACAATCAGTATCATTTCCATTTCCGTGAGGGAGTGTTCCAGGTTGCAGCCATCAAATTTGACCATGTAAACCACAATGACAGCTGTATTTCCTTCCTGGCAGACAAGGCAGCAGGCCTGGCGTTACAGTATCTGGAACCGGTATGTTTTGACCATGAGGTTTATGCAGAGTTCTCTTACCTTTTATCTTCTGTTGAATTTCGGGGAAGAAGAGAGTAAAATGTGCGGAAAAATGTGCGCCAGATGCTGGATGAACTGAAGCCAGGAAAGTATCTTAAATGGAATGAGTGTTACCATAGGAATGGGAAGCATGGTAAACACAGCGGGCAGTATCAGGAAGTCTTTTCTGGACGCTGTATTTATGATAAAGCAGAGGCTTCTTTTAGGAACCGGGCGGATGCTGGAAATGGATGAAGCACAACAGAGAAAAAACTCTGATTTTATAAACAGTGAGGCATTTTACCGTTTTAACAGGGAAATGGAACGGGCAGTCGAAGCTTTAAATGTAGTGGAGACAAGGCGGACTATTGAAGGTTTGCGGGATGTATTAAAGAACTATCCGGGGATCACCGGTTATGAGATCCTGCAGATGACTAAGGAGGCCTGCAATCATTATCTGTTCTGCATGAAGAGCAGGGGGATCCGTGTGGACAATGAAGCTAAATTTGTGGAAGAATTCAGCAAAGACGCAGGGGAATGTGCAGATATAGAAGAACTGTTCCGTCTTTTAGGGGGGACGATAGGAAGAATCTCTGCAAAAGCTTCTGAAGCAAAGAAGGCAGAAGATAACCGGCCATACGGCAGGCAAAGCAGTACATAGAAGAAAATTACAGCCGCTCGCTTACCTTAGAAGAAGTAAGTGAGATGGCTGGATTTGCTCCGGGATATTTCAGCACGCTTTTTAAGAAAGAAACAGGTGAAAGCTTTTCACGTTATCTGACTCAGGTCCGTATGGAAAAGGCAAAGGAGCTTTTGGAAAGCGGACAGTTTAATGTAAGTGAAGTTTCTGCCCGTACAGGCTATAAGAGCAGTCAGTATTTCAGCATTACCTTCCGCCGCTATATGGGAGTATTCTCCATCTGAGGCAGAGGCACACAAGGAGATTAAATTGAGACAGTCCATATGGAAAAAAATAGTTGCGGCTGCCGCAGCAGCCATTGTGGCAATGACGCTGATTGGTATGGGGATTTCCTGTTCGTATGCTTATATCAATCAGTATCGTCAGCAGAGACACAGGGATGAGGCAGCTATGGCTTTGTGCGCGAATCAGTGTCAGACACTGTTAAATGATGTGCGTATGCTGCTCACAGTGTTGCCGAAAATGAGCTGGTACAGCGGTTTTATAGTCAGGATACCCATGAATATTTTGAAACGATCGAGGCGATTCAGGAAATTAAGGAAACCATACACTTAAGAGTACATATTAAAAACGCAGTTCTAATCCAGGGGAATCAGGTGTACTGGTCCTACAGTCCCTTTGAGCCCTATTTTGAAGAGCGCCTTTCAGAAGAATGGTATCAGGAGATAAAGGATGAGAGAGAGGCCTTCAGCCGGTGCATACCTGCGGATATCCGGAAAATTCCCGGTATCTGACCTATCTGTTGAGTATTCCGGATAAAGGTACACCGGATAAGGAGCTGGGAAAGCTTCTGTTAAATATAAATGTGCAGTATTTTTCAGATATTATAGGAGAGACAGCAGGCTTAAGCAGCGGATATTTTGTATCAGACTTAAGAGATGGAACGGTTATTTTAGGGCAGGGAAATCAGGAAACGAATATTCGTCTAGCAGAAAAATGGCAGCATCTGTCAAAGTGAAAAAAGTACAGAGGAGAAATGGAAATCGGTTCAGGAGATAAGGGTATTGTCTGTGGAGCGCTTTTCCGGATGCGGGTATTGGAGTGGGTATGTATACATCATCCGGCTTCTGTTTCAGTATTCAGAACAGATGCGGTATTTTTTTGTTGTGTATTCCGTGTCCACTGCAGCGGCGATCCTTCTTTTGACATTTTTGCTTATACGGAAGTTTTACAGCCTATTTCCCAGATATCGGCGGCAATGCTGGATTTTCCGGAGGAAAACGGAAAATTCTGGAAATAAAAACAGGGACGAGCTGGAGATGCTCAGCTGTCAATTTAATAAGATGGCAGAGCGGATCGAAGAGTTTATCAAACGAAGGATACAGGACGAACGGATTAATAAAAAGCTGAAATTTGATATGCTTATGTCGAAAATCCATCCGCATTTTCTTTATAATACCTTAAATTCAGTTATTTACCTTGCAAGAAGAGACCATAATCAGGATATTGAGAAAATGGTGCAGTCTCTGATTCTGATACTTCAGGATGGAATGGCTGCGTATTCGGGAAAAGCTGCGCTATGCTGAAGGAGGAGCTGGAGGTGGTGTCGGCTTACTGCGTAATTCAGAATTACCGTTATAAGGATAAGGTTTCTGTAAGTATTGAGGTTCCGGATGAACTTACAACAGCTTATGTAACCGAAAATATCCTTCAGCCTCTGGTGGAAAATTCTATTTACCATGGG
>ENA-OQJH01001007-OQJH01001007.1-human-gut-metagenome-genome-assembly--contig:-NODE-1007-length-13101-cov-1.441961_pt1 | contig 13101 bp, 25 predicted proteins | sample MGYA00242597_ERZ504763 | MGnify/ENA primary metagenome ERZ504763 (study PRJEB26092, sample SAMD00036359) | human gut metagenome | host: Homo sapiens | study: EMG produced TPA metagenomics assembly of... | reverse complement strand
GGGTGCTGCCCGCCAGCACGAGACCCACCTCCTCCACCTGCTCCCCGGCGCGGAGCAGGCGTGAGCCTTTGGGGAAGGTGTCGATCCTCGCCCCAAGGTAGGAGAGCATGACGCAAGCTCATCGTCGGAAATGCCGGAGAAAGCGCCGCCGTATGAAGTACCGGAAAAAATTCTTTCATAAAAAGTTCTCTTTCGTTGAAAATTCAACTGACTTGTTGCTCTTAGTATAGTACAATGAACGCACAAAAGCAACAGGAGGATCGAACATGAAACGACGGATCATTGAAATCGATCAGGATAAATGCCCCGTATTTTGACGGCGCACGGCTCCTGATTGCCGCCGACTGCACCGCCTACGCCTACGCCGCTTTCCACGAGCGGTTCATCAAGGGACACATCACCCTGGTGGGCTGTCCTAAGCTGGACGGCGTGGGTAAGGATTCCTTCGAAGAGGCGTGAGCTTTCTGCAAGAGAGGCAAAGACTATGAGTTATGAAAACTGGAAGGACAAAATCGGCACATTTGAAGTGATGGACGTGCGGGGCAAAAAGATGGACTTCTTCCCCGCATTGAAGGCAAAGGCTGCCGCGCTGAAAAACGGCGAAGGACTGCATATCATCCAGACCTTCGAGCCTGTCCCCCTGTACCCGGTGCTGGCCCTTATGGGCTTTGAGCATCACACGGAGAAGGTGAGCGGCAGCGAATATCACATCTGGTTTTATCGAGTGAAGAAAGGAGAATAACCGCATGAGCTACGAAAACTGGAAGAATAAGGCGCAGGGGTTTCAGACCGTGGATGTGCGCCATATACAGGGCAGCTTCTTTGAAGGGCTGAAGAAAAGAGCCGAGGCGTTGGAGGTGGGCGAAGGATTACACATCATCCAGACCTTTGAGCCGCATCCACTGTACGCTGTCATGGAGGGCTTGGGCTACGAGCACCACACCGAGCGGCGGAGTGAGGCGGAGTTCCATGTCTGGTTCTGCCGTGTGGAGAAGAAGGAAGGCGACAGCTCCACTCCCTTCAAGCCGCTGGCTCTTTTGAACTATCCCATGATCGATGAAAAGCTGGGGCAGATCGCCGTGGATTTTTGGGAGACCACATGGCAGAGCGAGAAGCGCGTACTGCCCTACGAAACGCGGCTGCTGCTGTCCCTGACCAACGCTGTCGGTGCGGGCCGGATGAGGCAGGCGGCGCGGGAGCTGGTAAAGGCATATATCCACGGTGTGGAGAGTGCCGCGTTGGACGACGTGTTCGAGCTGCTGGCATGGAATCAGGCATCGGCTTTTTCAGCAGCGAGATCGGCCCCTCGGCGCTGTTCCAGGCGTACAAGCTCATTAAAACGGTGAGGAAACAGGGCAAGTCCGGAGGATATCTGCAGTGCGCTGCGCGAGAAATTCGGGGAGAAGAACCCAGAGATGCAGGTCTTGAACAGATGATAAGGAGTTGTTTTGTATTATGACCATTCAAACGGTAACAGATGCCATCCGCTATGTAGGGGTGGATGATAACACATTAGCACTCTTTGAAAACCAGTACCCCGTCCAGCCTATGGGAGTGAGCTACAACTCCTATGTCATTCTGGACGAGAAAATCGCCGTGATGGACAGCGTGGATGCACGGGCGGCGGAGGAATGGCTTTCCAATGTAGCGCAGGTGTTGGAGGGGCGCAACCCCGACTATCTTGTGGTCACACACATGGAGCCGGATCATTCCGGCAGCCTCATGCGACTGGCACAAAAGTACCCGGAGATGAAGATCGTGGGAAACGCGAAAACATTTACCCTGATCAAGCAGTTCTTCGGCACAGGTGCATTGTCGGAAGACCGTATGCTGGAGGTTGGCGAAAGAGATACGCTTTCCTTGGGCTTGCACCGGCTGCGCTTTCTGCTGGCGCCGATGGTACACTGGCCGGAGGTGATGGCAGCGTATGAAGAGGAGGAAAAGATCCTGTTCTCGGCGGATGCCTTCGGCCGCTTCGGTTCACTGGAACGGACTGCCCGTGCCCCCTGGGCGCCGCAGGCCCCGGCGGTATTATTACAACATCGTCGGAAAGTATGGCGCACAGGTGCAGGCGCTGCTGAAAAAATCTCCGCGCTGGAGATCAAAACGATCTGCCGCTCCATGGCCCCATACTCACAGAAGACTTGGGAGAGTATCTGCGGCTCTATGATCTCTGGTCACAATGGAAACCGGAAGAACCGGAGGGCATCCTGATCGTCCACGCGTCCATCCATGGAAATACCGCATACGCATCGGAGGCCCTCAAGAGCAAGCTGGAGGGAAAAGGTGCGCAAGTCACCATGTGCGATCTGACGGCAACAGACCTTTCCTATGCCGTGACCAGCGCATTCTACTGTGGGAAACTGGTGTTGGCCTGCTCCACCTATGACGGAGGACTGTTTCCGCCCATGAAGGAGTTTTTGGAACATTTACAGACAAAGGGATTCCGGAACCGCCGGGTTGGTCTTATTGAAAACGGCTCTTGGGCACCTGCTGCCGCGCGGCTGATGCGCACCAAACTGGAGGAGATGAAGGATATCCACCTTTACGAAACGGTAGTGTCTCTGCGTGGTGCATTGAACCAAACCAGCGAAGCGCAAGATGGACGCTCTGGTGGCTGAGCTCTGCGCGGAGTAGGCGGCGAGTCTGGCTTCGTCCGGCCGCCCGATGCCTCAAAAGCAAAACATCGTCGCTGATTTATTTAGACAACAATATGGCGTTGAGTGATGCCGAAGCTTTGAAAATGGATCGAAGCGCAGCCGCAGAGAATATCTGCGGTTGCGCTTTTTGCATTTTGACCATGGTGCAAACGGATGGCTTTGACCGTTACCCTCGATTTCTAAGGAGACACGAAGTGTGCTACATGGAAGCGTATCATAGATCTGCTCCATAGCCACGCCCTCACTGCGCCAGCGTTTCCCGGATAGCCGCCGTCCAAGCCTCCCGGGTCTCCACTATTCCCGCCTTTTTCAGCACCGCCTGCACCCGGCGGACGCGGGTGGGATTGGTGCAGATGTTCTCCGCCAGCGCTTCGCTGCTGAGGGAGCGTCCACTGTGGCTCAGGCAGACCAGCGCATGGACGGCCAGATTAAAAGAACTGTCCACAATCATCCCTCCTTCACAAGCTCGTAGGGCCAGTCGATGACACCGCCGAGACGGTATGCGCTTTGTCCAAACTAGATGTCTACCAGAAGATCACGGTAGACCTGAAGATGGATGAGTTGGACGTGACTGCTGCGGAGAACAAGGCTACCTATGAAGAGATCCGGGAGTACGTCAAGGAGCACACCGGTCTGAACGTGAGCAACCTCTATATTGCACAGGTCAAGCGCAAGTGCGGCATCAAGGAGCGGCAGAACTACAACAAGCCTAAGGCTGAGAACCCCAAGCAGCTCAAGTGCCCGCCGGAGAAGGAAAAAGCCATCCAGGAGAATCTGTTATGATCGCAGTTCCTCAAGCAATGCCGTACACCCTTCCAGCACATCCCGCCATGTGGCTTCAAAATCTCCCGTGAACCATGGGTCTGCTACCTCACGGGGCTGACCTGTATGCGCCATCAGCAGCGAGACTTTATGCTGTGGGTCTCCGCCGACAATCCGCAGGATGTCGCACAGATTACTTTCATCCATGCCAATCAGATGATCATACCGTGCATAATCCAGCCGGGTCATCTGCCGGGCGGTCTTGCCGTTGCAGTCGATGCCATGTTCTTCCAGCTTCTGCCGTGCAGGAGGATAGACCGGATTTCCGATTTCCCATGCACTAGTGGCGGCTGATGCGATTTCAAATTGCTCGGATAGTCCTGCCTTGGATGTAAGGTCTTTCATCACATACTCCGCCATCGGGCTTCGGCAGATATTTCCGAGACAAATAAATAAGATCCTGGTCATGCCGGGTCGTTCTCCTTTTGGCTTACAAAAGCATAGCCGCCGTGGGTAGTGCGGATAAAGCTACCGCAGCCGGCCAGCTTCTTTCGCAGATTGGAAACGGTATTTGCCACGACCTTTAAGGTGTCGTCACAGTTTTGTCCCCACACAGCACGGAAAAGCTCTTCTTTTGAGAAGATTTGTCCTTCGTGGGAGGCAAGCATCAGCAGCAAATCGAACTCCAGTCGTGTAAGGGAGACTTTTCTGCCGTTGCACGACACTTCGTGGGTCATTCCATCCAGTGTAAGCTCCGGAAGAACCAACTTCTCCCATGAATCAATGGATATTTGCTCTGCCTCGATGTGCTCTCGTTCCAGAAGCATCCGGATCTTCTGCTCCAATTCTGGGTCAGGCTGTCGGGTTTTTATAACGATCATGGCAAACTCCTGCGTGTATTTTACTCTGCGGCGGTATCCATTTCCCGGAGCAGGTTTACCATCTCGATGGCACTGACTGCGCAGTCATAGCTTTATTACCTGCTTTGGTGCCTGCCCTCTCGATGGCCTGCTCGATGTTCTCGGTGGTCAGAACACCAAAGAGGACGGGAACCCCGCTTTCCAGCGAGACCGTGGCAATGCCTTTGGAAACCTCATTGCACACATAGTCGTAATGGCTGGTAGAGCCGCGAATCACGGCACCAAGCAGATCACAGCATCATACTTTCCGCTTTTGCCATTTTAGAGGCAACCAGTGGGATCTCAAAAGCACCCGGAACCCATGCAACATGAACGTCAGCCTCCTGCACATCGTGCCGGAGCAGGCCATCCATTGCGCCGCTCAGAAGCTTGGACGTGATAAACTCGTTAAAACGGGCTGCTACGATACCGATCTTGATATTCTGAGAAACCAGCTTACCTTCAAACGTTTTCATTCTTAAATACCTCTTTCGTTGTTAATATTCCAGAATATGTCCCATCCGTGCCTGCTTCGTTTCAGGTAGAACAGGTCATACGGGGTCGCCGTCATCTGAATGGGTACGCGCTCGGAGATCTCCAGCCCAAACTCGGAGAGCTGATATACTTTGTCCGGGTTATTGGTAAGCAGGCGCAGGCTTTTTACGCCAAGTTCCCGGAGGATCTGCGCGCCGAGATAATACTCCCGTTCATCTCCATGGAACCCCAGAGCGAGATTGGCTTCCAGCGTATCCATGCCCTGCTCCTGAAGTTCATAGGCACGCAGTTTGTTGATCAGACCGATGCCTCGGCCTTCCTGCCGCATATAGAGCAGGATACCCCGGTCTTCTTTTTCGATCTGCGTCATGGCAGCGGCCAGCTGTTGGCCGCAGTCACAACGCAAAGAGCCAAATGTATCTCCTGTCAGGCATTCCGAGTGGACGCGGCACAGAATATCCTTTCCATCGCCAATGTCACCTTTTACCAGTGCAATGTGATGCTCTCCGTTCAGGCGGCTCACAAAACCATAAGCTCTGAAGGTGCCATACTTGGTGGGCAGGTTCACTGCCGTCACCTGATCGACCAGTTTATCGTGACACTTGCGGTACTCCTGTAAATCACGGATGGTGATGAATTGATCTGGAAACGCTCTGCCAGCTTTGCCAGTTCAGCGGTGCGCATCATCGTGCCATCCTCCCGCATGATCTCGCAGCACAGGCCGCATTCTTTCAGCCCTGCCAGACGGCACAGGTCAACCGTTGCTTCCGTGTGACCGTTGCGCTCCAACACACCGTTCTTTTTTGCCAGAAGGGGGAACATATGGCCCGGTCTGCGGAAATCTTCTGCTTTTGAGTGGTCGTCCACACAAGCCATCGCCGTAATGGAACGCTCTGCGGCAGAAATGCCCGTAGAAGTAGAAACGTGGTCGATGGACACCGTAAATGCCGTTTCATGGTTGTCGGTGTTATGCTGCACCATCTGCGGAAATTGCAGCTTCTGGACGAAAGCCTCGGACATCGGCATACAGATCAGACCTTTGCCGTGGGTCGCCATAAAGTTGATGTTTTCAGTGGTGGCAAATTCGGCAGCACAGATGAAGTCCCCCTCGTTTTCACGGTCGGGGTCATCCGTTACCAGAATGATTTTTCCTTGTTTCAGGTCTTGCAAAGCTTCGGGAATGGTATTGAAGTTCATCCTAAACTCTCCTTAAAAGCCGCAGCGCAGCAGCATTTCTTTTGTGAGTGTGTTTTGTTTCGGTGCTTCCGGTTGAAGCAGCTTCTCGATATATTTTCCGATAACATCGTTTCCAGATTGACAAAATCCCCTTTGTGCCGCTGGTTCAGGTTCGTCTGACAGACGGTGTGCGGTATCGTGGACACGGAAAAGCCCGTAGGTTCCACCGCAGCCACGGTCAGGCTGATACCGTCTATTGTGATAGAGCCTTTTTCAACGACATAGCGAAGGATCGCAGAATCTGCATGAATGGTGTACCAGATGGCCGTATCGTCTTTTCGGATATTAGCAATGCGTCCGACGCCATCCACATGGCCTGCTACGATGTGTCCGCCAAACGTCCGTTGGCCGGCATGGCACGTTCCAGATTGACAGCACTTCCAACGGTGAGCTGCGCAAGCGCAGAGCGGTTCAAGGTCTCGTGCATGACATCCGCAGCAAAGCTATCCGGGAAGAGCTGCCTGACGGTCAGGCAGATGCCGTTGACGGCGATGCTGTCGCCGATCCTGGTTTCTTCCAGAACCGTTTTTGCACGAACAGTCAGTACAGCGGAATGCTGTCCCCGATTGATGGATTTTATTGTTCCGACTTCTTCCACGATTCCGGTAAACACGGGTACTCCACCTCACTTTCGATCAGGAAATCTTCGCCAAGCTGTTCCAATTCGGCTGTTCTTCAGGCGGAATGCAGCATCCGGAAGCGGGACACCTGCACCCTCAATGGTGCTTTGGCATCCCTACCTCCGAACAGCTTCGGGGCGATGTAAGCCTGTACCTGCTGCACGATGCCGCTTTCCAGTGCAGACCAGTTCAAGGTTCCGCCGCCTTCCAGCAGAATGCTGTCGATCTGCTCCTGCCCCAGCTGTTCCATCAGTTGCAGAAGATTCACATGACCGCATTGCTCTTCCAGACAAAGGACTCGGCACCCGGTCTGTTGATATGCCGCCTGCTTCTCTGGGTCGCCGCAGCAGGTCGCAAGAATGGTGGGGACCTGTTTGGCGGTCATGACCACCTGTGATTGCAGCGGTGTCCGCAAATGTGTATCACAGATGATCCGGACGGGGATCACGGCCACCCTCTATCCGGCAGGTCAGCAGCGGGTCATCTGCCAGAATGGTTCCGACTCCCACCATAATGCCGCGGAATCGGTGTCGCTGCCGTTGAACATGAGTCCGGGCAATTTCCCCGGTGATCCATTTGGAAGCGCCTGTGTATGTGGCGATTTTTCCGTCCATCGTCATGGCGTATTTCATGGAACGAAGGGGCGTTTTGTGGTGATATAGTGGAAGAACACCTTGTTCAGCGCATCGCATTCCTCTTGCAGAACATTTTCGGTCACATCTATGCCGTGTGCACGCAGGATTGCAATTCCTTTTCCAGCCACCAGCGGATTCGGGTCAGCAGAACCCACGACCACCCGGTGAATGCCCGCGTCCAGAATCGCATCCACGCAGGGCGGCTGCTTTCCGTAATGGCAGCACGGCTCCAATGTCACATACAGGGTCGCTCCCTGCGGATCTTCGGTGCAGGATGCCAGCGCATTGCGCTCCGCATGAGCCTGACCGTATTTCTGGTGCCAGCCCTGTCCGATGATCCTGCCCTCTTTTACGACCACGGCACCCACCATCGGGTTGGGCGATGTCCACCCGCAGCCCTTTTTTTGCAAGCTGCAAAGCCAGACGCATATAGTCTTTGTCGTTCATCGTGTTGCCTCCAAAAGAAAAAGCCCTGAACAAAAACGTTCAGGGCAAGCCGAAAAACACAAGGGATCCTTGTGCAAAAAGAAAGCTCCAGAATGCAAACGCATCCCAGAGCAGCCTCCACAAGCGCAGGACCGTACGGGTTCTGCACTTGATATCTTCTTTCATCCAGACTGTACTGTCGGCTTCGGAGTTTCACCGAATCATGCCTTACGGCTCGTGGCTTTACCACCGGTAGGGAATTGCACCCTGCCTGAAGATTTATGATTCAATTACAGCGGCATTATAGCACGGCTTCTTTCGGATTGCAAGGGCATTCTGCAAACCGGGACGAAACCGGGATGAAGCAAATCGCTACACCAATAAAATCACATCGTCCGTAGGACAATGTGAACGGAGAAGTCCAAAGGGGCGCGGGTCGCCAGTGGCGACCTCAAAATGCGTTGCATTTTGAAGCGCTTGACCGAGCCGACAGGCGAGAGCAGCGCCCTTTGGTACACGACTTTGCTTGCAAAGTCTATTCCGAACAAGACGGTACGAATGGGAGGTGCTGGAAATGGCAGCAGAAAAGACCAAGGTCTACACATGAAGGTAGATACCACTGCCATTGAGCAGGAGATCGCCGCCTATGAGAAGCAGCTACGGCAGCACTACTCCACAAATCCCGGCTTATGGAGGAGATCGACAGCCTTGACCCGGACGACCGGCACTTTATCGCCCGAAAATCTGACCTTGACGACCGCCTTTATAAGATGTACGATAAAACCGAAGAGGTGGAAAATGGACTGATGGATGCCCGGGCAAAGAAGCAGGCCATTGAAGCCGACAAAATCACAGGCGACAACATCTATAAGATCCTGATTTGCTTTGACAAGTTTTATGCCACCATGACCGAGGCGGAACGCCGCAGACTGGTGGAAATTTTGATCGACGAGGTGCAGATCTGCCGGAACGCCAGCCTAATGGACAGTGGCTGAAGTCCGTCCGGTTCAAGCTGCCCATCATCGACCATGACCTTGAATTGAGTTTGGACAATCAGGATCGTGTCGAAGTCGCAGACGCTCTGATACCCCAGCGCCAGCAGCTTTTGTGCAGCATCCTTGCTGCGGCGGCCGCTGCGGCAGTAGATCAGCAGCGTCGCCTCCTTATCGGGCAGCGTCTCGGGCATTTCGCTCCCGATGCTCTCGTTGGGCACAAGGACGGCGTTTTCAATATGCCCGCCATCGTATTCCTCCCGGTGCGGACATCCACCACCACGATCTCCTGCGAGATCATCATCTCATAGGCTTCCTCGGCGCTGATCTTATGATACGCCGCCTTGCCGGGAGCGTCCTCCTCTGTCGGCACCGGCTTGTCCTTGGTTCCCCCGCAACTCACCAGAAGCAGTGCAAGCACGGCGGCAAGTGCCGCGAAAAGCAATATCTGACGCATAATCAACCTCCAATGCAACTGTGTTTACTGCTGATACAGTTATATTGAAATATAACAGATACAGTTAAAACTGTTAAGGTACTTCGAGGCAGCCTTTGGCGCACAAGCCCTTTGTGGTTGTTGACAGAGAAAAAAAATATAGGTATAATAAAAGCAAAATAATAAGACTCATTCTTGCATTTAGAGGGTTGGCGGTATGCAAATACGCAGAGGAGATATTGGTCGCCGTAACGGAGCTGCAGCAGCATCCCACGGCGGAGCAGGTGTTCCTGGAGATGAAAAGGGAGCATCCCAGCATCGCTCTGGGTACGGTATATCTGCCCTGCCTGCCGGGAGCAGGAAAAAGACAATCTTATGGAGGAGAAGTATCATGAACGCTAAGGTATCTAAGCTGATCAACGAGCAGATCAATAAGGAGTTCTACTCCGCCTATCTGTATCTGGACTTTGCCAACTACTACGCTGCCGTCGGACTGGACGGCTTTGAGAACTGGTACCGGGTACAGGCGCAGGAGGAACGGGATCACGCCATGCTGTTTTATCAGTATTTGCAGAATAACGGCGAGGGCGTCACCTTTGAGGCTATCACAAAGCCGGAGTGGGAACGAGGCGACCACATGACCCCGCTGAAAAAGGCACTGGAGCACGAGAAGCTGGTCACCGCCAGCATCAATGCCATCTACGCCGCCGCATACGAGGTCAAGGACTTCCGCACCATGCAGATGCTGGACTGGTTCATCAAGGAACAGGGCGAGGAGGAGAAGAACGCCGCCGACCTCATTACCAAGATGGAGCTGTTCGGCGGTGACAGCAAGGGGCTGTATATGCTAAACAGCGAGCTGAAGGCACGGGTCTACACCGCGCCCTCGCTGGTGCTGTAAGCCCCGCGCGTCTGCGGGCTTTCGCATCAGGCAAAAGGCAGACTGCATACAGGTGGTCTGCCTTTTCTTCCACCAGACGGTTAGATTGTGCTAACTGTGTATAAAACAGAAAGGACTTCAGAACTTGAACAAGGAAAAGGAGATCGAAACCGTTACCCTCATGGTGCGCCGGTATTATTGTGGCGTGCATTGGACAAGGGGCGAGGCGTTTTGTCCGGCGTGCAATGCACTGCTGGAATACGCCTGAGAGCGGCGGGACAGATGCCTGCACGGGAAAATTTAGTGGCACTTTGAATCCTTTCCGAGAGGCACAATGCGGCAAAAAATAAAGAAGAGATAAGGGCAACGGCTATGAAAGAACGAAAGACCTTCTGGGACAAAAATGCCGGTCGTTACGACCGCTTTATGCGAAAGGATCGGGCGGCATACGAAGAGATGTATAAGCTGATCCGGCCGGTGGTGAAAGCCAAAACGGTGCTGGAGCTGGCGACCGGCACGGGACTGATTGCAAAGCACATTGTGAACGCGGCAGCGCACATCGAGGCGACGGATGCTCCGCGGAGATGATTGCCGAGGCCAAGCGTGATAACCACTCTGCCAAGCTGCACTTTTCCGTGCAGGATATGTTCCGCCTGCCCTATGCGGATAAGTCCTTTGATGTGGTGATCGTGTCCAATGCGCTGCACATCGTGCCGCAGCCGGAAAAAGCCCTGCAAGAAATCAAGCGGGTGCTGAAAGAGGACGGCGTGCTCATCGCGCCGACCTTCACCCACGCGGGGAACTCGTTTTCCGGCAAGGTCAAGGCATTTTCATGAAGCTGGCGGGCTTCCCTCTCCACAGCAGATGGACGAGCGAGGAATACCTGCGTTTCCTGCGGCAAAACGGCTGGACGGTGCGGAAAAGCGCTGTCCTGAAAGCCTCGTTCCCGCTGACCTATGCCGAGTGTGTAAAAATGGAGGTGTGATATGTCATTCTTTGAAAATACCCGCAAGCCCGTGGGCTTTGGCGGGAAAATTATGGTCGCCATGATGAATCTCGGTCACAGCGCCGTGGCCCGGTGGGGGCTTCAATTTCTGAATACTGCGCCGGACGCCAAGGTGCTGGACTGCGGCTGCGGCGGTGGGGCGAACATCCGACGGCTGCTGAAAAAATGCCCACAGGCGTCGTCAAGGGCATCGACTATTCGCCCGTCAGCGTGGAGAAGTCGAAAAAGGTCAACGACGTCGCATCGCGGAGGTCGCTGCGCCGTTTGCAAGGCAGCGTGCAGATATGATGTTTACGGACAACTGGTTCGATGCGGGGATGGCCTTTGAAACCGTCTATTTCTGGCCTGATCTGCCTCGGTGCTTCCGGGAGGTTTACCGGGTGCTGAAGGTCGGCGGGACATTTCTCATCTGCAACGAAGCAAGCGGCGACACGGACAAGGACGAGAGGTGGACGGAGATCATCGGTGGCATGACCATCTATAAGGACACCGAGCTGAAGGCGTATCTGGAGCAGGCGGGCTTTCACGAGGTGCAGATACACAAAAAGAAAGGCTGGCTCTGCGTCTCAGCGCAGAAATGAGGGAGAAGCAGACAGATGAAGGACAAGAAGCTCCTATTCGACCGCAAATCGCATTGACAACGGAAAAAAGCCCGCTTCCTTCAATGTCAGTGCGATCGGTCTCCAGTACGTACTGGTATGTTCCATTACAATACGGATATCGCCTCCCAGTTTTTGAGTGTGGATGCCAGCTTTTTCAAGTCACTGTTCGTGTGGTGGACCTCGAAAGGCCGAAGTACAATTGTTCAGCTCAAGCAATGCTTCGTTCTCTCAGCACATCTTCATTGTAGCTTAGGTTTGGGCATCTGTATAGCTCACTGGCTGTGAGCTTCTCAGAACCAACACCATTGTAGCAAGCAGTGCAGACGTATATACATCTGCTTATTTTGCGTTGCAAAACGCTTGTTGGGGAATGCCCCACACCTGCATACAGTCCGCAAGTTCTTTCTGTGCCTGCAATGCCGCCTCCTTACGCACATCCGGGTGGTTTCTGTATCCAGAACGTAGGCTGTGGAGTATTTTCCGTTGCGATCTTCCGTCAACTGCACCATGGAGTAGTGCTCATCCCAAAAGTGACAGAAGCGAACCCTGCCACCGATGTTCTCCATTTCGATACACAGTTCTTCTTCGCCGCTCCATTGCGGAGTCTCTGACAAAATGCGATTCAGTTCCGAAAGCGCCTGCCGTTCTTCATCCGATAACTTCCTATGCAGGCATTCACGTTTGAGATCGTTCTGCCAATACGGACTCAGCTTTCCATTCCGGGCATCTTCCATTGCTTCTTCGATATTGGGTAGGATTGTCATGTCGTTCACCTCAAGCACTCACTATTAGCGTTATGTGCACGCTTATGGTGTTGATTATAAACTATTTGAGGGCAAAAAGAAAGAGCGTCAGCACGTTTGCTGGCGTTCTTTGACATAGGTGTTATTTTGTGATATAGGGGATATTGTCTGTGTACGCATTCAGGATGTCAATGGCGGCTTTCTTCTGCCCCGGCGTGAGCTGGCTCAACTTTTTGCACAGTTCATCATCTGCACATGGGAAGCAGATGCAACCGAATCCCGGATCAGCACATCGGCAGATACGTCCAGCACCTCGACGATTCGGATAAAGGTTTCCAGTTTAGGGATTTTTACTCCGCGCTCTAAGTCTCCAACATAATTTGTCGACAAGTCGACCCGTTCTGCAAATTGCTCAATCGTCCAGCCTTTTTCCTTGCGCTGTTCTCGTATTCGTTGACCCAAAAGCGTATTCATAGCGACCTCACATTCTAATTGTGTTTGTTACACACAAATAGCATACCTGTCGCAATTTTTGTTATACACAATCCAATAGCGTTTGCTCAACGCCAGCTGGATACTTTTGGAACGAAAAATTTTTGTGCGTATCTTTGGTCAAAAAAGCAATGGTCTTTGGGGACGGTACATGGTACAATAGCAAATGTTGTGCCCATTGGCACATGAACGAAGGTAAAAGGAGCTTCTGAACGTG
>ENA-OQJH01001006-OQJH01001006.1-human-gut-metagenome-genome-assembly--contig:-NODE-1006-length-13124-cov-1.759637_pt1 | contig 13124 bp, 13 predicted proteins | sample MGYA00242597_ERZ504763 | MGnify/ENA primary metagenome ERZ504763 (study PRJEB26092, sample SAMD00036359) | human gut metagenome | host: Homo sapiens | study: EMG produced TPA metagenomics assembly of... | reverse complement strand
CAGATAACCTTTGCCAATGCCTTGCGTGGAATCTCAGATGTAAACTGATGATGCTGATTGCTTCATTGCTTATTTCCTTATTTCGCTTCCGGTCGGCTATTTTTGCGGATTCGTGTTGGAGTGGGGGATCATAGGTGTCTGGATGGCATTTCCTTTTGGGTTGACCAGTGCCGGTCTGATGTTATGGTGGCGTTTCCATCACAAGACGAAACTACCGCCTTCCATTCAAAATTCATAATTTAAAATCTTAATTGCCTATGGCTTCCTTTCGCTCCACCAAACTGAAAATAACCATCGGCTATATATTGCTGCTGGCGATTCTTCTTTTTTCTCTGGTGTTTGTGCATCAGGAGATGGAGACGCTGTCGGCTGCGGACGATCAGCAGAATCTGCGGACAGACAGTCTGCTGAGTCTTCTCCATGAGAAAGATCAGAATACCCTTCAGATGCTGCGGGTGCTGAGCGAGGCGAATGATAGCTTGCTTTCCGCCTCGGAGATTGAAGAAATCATATCAGAACAGCAGGACTCGGTGATTACTCAGCAACGGGTACAACACCGGGTTATTACCAAACGCGATTCTCTGATCACTACCCCGAAGAAGAAAGGCTTCTTCAAACGATTGGGGGAAGTGTTCGCGCCTTCTAAGAAAGATACTGCCGTGCTGGTCAATACTTCTCTGGAAATTGCCACCGATACGATATTGGAACCTGTCAAGTCGGCGGACTCCCTTCAGCATAAGATTCGCATGGCTACCGAAGAGAAACGGTTGCAGCGGAGGCGAACGATCCGGCGTACCAGTACGAGGTATCAGCGGATGAATACACAGCTGACCGCAAGAATGGATAGTCTGATAAAAGGATACGAGGAGGAAATGTCTGCGCGTGCCCGTCAGGATGCGGAACTTCAGCAAGAGGTGCGGATGCGTTCGGCTAATATCATTGCCGGAATTGCCATTGGTGCCGTATTCTTATCCGCCTTTTTCCTGATCTTAATTATGCGGGATATTACTCGTAGCAACCGTTATCGGCGTCAGCTCGAAGAAGCGAATAAGCGGGCGGAAGACTTGCTTGTTGCCCGTGAGAAACTGATGCTTGCCATTACCCATGACTTTAAGGCGCATTAGGCTCGATAATGGATATACGGAACTCTTGTCCCGCCTGACCGAAGATGAACGGCAGCGATTCTATCTGGACAACATGAAAAGTTCTTCAGAGCATTTACTGAAGTTAGTAAGCGACTTGCTTGATTTCCACCGTCTTGACCTCAATAAAGCGGAAGTGAACCGGATTGTTTTTAATCCTGCTCAGCTGTTTGAAGAAATCCGTGTTTGCTTTGAACCTCTGACGGCGGCTAAAGGCTTGGTCTTGCAATGTCATATCGCTCCGGAATTGTCGGAGAAATATATCAGTGATCCTTTACGTATTCAGCAGATAGTGAATAATCTCTTGTCCAATGCGGTGAAATTCACTCAGCAGGGCAAGATCACATTAACTGTTGGTTATAACGCTTCGAAGCTGACAATAGCGGTTGCGGATACCGGCAAAGGGATGGCATCGGAAGACCGGGAACGCATCTTCCAGGAATTTACCCGCCTCCCCGGTGCGCAGGGAGAAGAAGGATTCGGACTGGGATTGTCCATTGTGCATAAGCTGGTTCTTCTGCTTGAAGGTACGATCGATGTACAAAGCACGTTAGGAAAAGGAAGTTGCTTTACTGTCGTGTTGCCACTCTTTCCGGTGGGCAAGTCAATAGTGGAAAATAAACCTTTCGGGAGCAGAATTAAGAAACCATCGAAAGATACGGATGTTTCTCCGGAAGAGACAGATCCGTACCGGCCATGAAGGTGATCCGTGTGCTTCTGATTGATGATGATAAGATTCAGCTGAACCTGACTGCTGCCATGCTGAAACAGCACAACATCGATGCTGTTTGCTGCGAGCAGTTGGAAGACTGATAGAGCAACTGCGCTCTTCGACGTTTGATGTACTGCTGACCGATATACAGATGCCTGCTATCAACGGTTTTGATCTGGTCAAATTATTGCGTGCCTCTAACATTCCGCAAGCCCGCAATATTCCTGTTATTGCTGTCACGGCACGTAGCGAAATGGATGAGAAGGCTTTGCATGAACATGGCTTTGCCGGATGCCTGCACAAACCTTTTACGGTGAAAGAATTGCTGGTAACTCTGAATGAAGGACAAATGTCAGCTGATGAGGCGCATATAACACATGATATGCAATTGATTGCAGATGCGCTGCCTGAAGATACTTTATTCAACTTTTCTGCACTGACTGCCTTCTCGGAAGATGATCCGGAAGCGGCGTGTTCTATTATCCGGACTTTTATCGAAGAGACCGGCAAGAATGCCGACCGGATGCAACAGGCATTAACTGACAGGGAGGTGGATGGAATAGCCGCTATGGCTCATAAACTCCTTCCGCTTTTCACCTTGATCGGAGCTTCTGAGTCTGTTGCTTCATTAAGATGGCTGGAGTCTTGCCGGGGGGAAGAATTCTCCGAAGAAATAGAAAGACTACGTTGGAGACTTTGGAGGCGGTGCGTAAAGTTGTTCGTGCTGCTGAGGAGTATAGTTTCGGTTTACATTAAATCTCTCTCGCAGCTCCTTTGGAACAGCCTATATAGTGCCATGCTTGTGCCACCCTGTTGGCACAGTTGTGCCAAAGGCATGTCACAGTCGTGCCACTGCGGTGGCACAAGCGTGCCAACGTAGTGGCACGGGCATAAGCTCGTAGCATAGTGAGAAGGTGCTGCCTTGACAAATATCTCACCTTCCGAATGAACGGAATGAACGGGATGAAATTGCGCTAAATGCAACCATAACCTCCGGCTTTTTCACATTTTAGCTTTTGGACAAACCTTTTTTCAAAGTAATTTGTTTACTTTGTATCACTTTTACACTGACACATCCTGCATGAAACGAAAATGGATAAGACGGGTGGGCTGGATATTGCTTACTCCTATAATACTTTTTGTAATACTGATGGTATTACTTTATATACCTCCTGTTCAGAATCTTTTGCGACGGGAGGTTACTGCGTATGCTTCTAAAGCAACCGGAATGCAGATTCAGGTGGAACGGATAGACCTTCGTTTTCCGCTTAATCTGCTGGTACGAGGGGTAGAGGTCATACAGCAGCCGGATACCTTATTGTCTTTGGAAAGCCTGAATGTCCGCGTACAGGCATGGCCATTGCTCAAAGGAAAAGTAGAAGTTGACGAGGTTACCTTAAGTCAGGTGGCGGTCAATTCTGCCAATCTGATAGAGGGGATGCAGATAAAAGGCGTTTTGGGACGCTTCTTTCTGCAAAGTCATGGAGTCGATTTATCGAACGAAACGGCAGTTGTCAATCGGACAGAGTTATCCGATACTCATATACAACTTCTGATGACTGATACCACGACCACTCCCAAAGATACGACGGCATCTGCTCCTGTGAACTGGAAGGTGAACCTTCATCAACTGAAGTTGAAGAATGTATCATTCGGTATGAAACTGCCTGCCGACTCCATGAAGATGGCGGCATACATAGGCGAAGCGACCATTGATGACGCCAAAGCGGATTTAAAGAACCAGTTTTATGGATTGAAGCAATTCCTTTTGTCGGGTGCCTCTGCCAGTTATGACACTGGAGAGGCCCAACCGTCGGAAGGTTTTGACGCCTCTCATATGGCAGTCCGGAATATCCGCATCGGATTGGACTCTCTGCTCTACGAAGGCAGAAATATGAACGCTGTGATTCGTGAAATAACGATGGAAGAGCGTTCGGGACTGAGTATTACTTCACTGACAGGGCGGCTCTTTTCGAATGATTCTATCATCCGCATTCCTGAACTGAAACTGCAAACCCCACATTCAGAAATAGACCTGTCGCCCAGACTTATTGGGAACTCGTAAATATCCCGACGACAGGACGTTTATCCGCCAGCTTTAACGCACATATAGGCAAAGAGGACGTGATGCTTTTTGCCGGCGGACTGCCTCAAACGTTTAAAGAAGCATATCCGTTCCGTCCGTTAGTGATTCGTGCCGGTACAGATGGAAATCTGAAAGAGATGCAGATTTCGCGCTTCACGGTAGACTTGCCGGGAGCTTTCTCGCTAAAGGGGGGAGGAATCCTTGAAAACCTGACGGACAGTCTGACTCGTTCGGGAACTATTGGGCTGGATATGGTTACCCGGAATCTGAACTTCCTGACAGGATTGACTGGAGTCACACCCGATGGCTCTTTAGTAATTCCCGACAGTATGAGTCTCAAGATGAAGATGGAGATGAACGGCCCGCAGTATAAAGCAAAACTCGATCTGAAAGAAGGTAAGGGCAGCATGAATGTAAATGCTGCATTAAACAGTTCGACAGAAGTTTATACGGCCGATCTGAAAATAAACGATCTGCAACTGCATCATTTTCTCCCGAAAGACTCGATTTATGAACTATCTCTTTCGGCAGATGCCAAGGGCAGGGGACTGGATGTCATGTCCTTTCATTCTTTAGCCAATCTGAATCTTTCTTTGGACCAGCTTCATTACGCCCGCTATCATCTTTCGAATGTTCATTTGACGGGAAATCTTAAAGGAGCTTTGGCAACGGCTCAGCTTACGAGTGACAATGAACTTTTGAAAATGACGGCGGATGCAGAATATAATTTAGCTCATAGCTATCCAGACGGTAAAGTGACAGTTGACGTTACTCAGCTTGATTTGTACGAACTGGGACTTATGCCCAAGCCGATGAAACATCCGTTGGCATTCAATTTAAGCGGAGAGGCACGGCAGAACCGTGTTTTCACTCATTTCACCGCCGGTGATATGAAACTGAATCTGAGTGCCCGTGCCGGTGTATATCCTCTGATTCGTCAGTCTACCCATTTTGTAGATGTGTTGATGAAGCAGGTGGATGAAAAACTCTTGGATCATGCTGCTTTGCGTGAAGCATTGCCGTCGGCTATTTTCTCTTTCTCGGCAGGAAAGGAGAATCCGTTGGCATACTATATGGCAATGAAGAATATATCGTTCCATGATGCTTCCATGAAATTCGGCACTGCTCCCGATTGGGGAATCAACGGCAAAGCAGCCATCCATGCTTTGAAAGTGGATACCTTGCAACTGGATACGGTCTTTTTCACCGTCAAACAGGATACTACCCGTATGAATCTCCGTGCCGGAGTAATCAACGGACCGAAGAATCCCCAGTTTTCCTTCTCCACTATTCTGACAGGCGAGATTCGCGACCGCGATGCCGAGCTGCTGGCAGAATATAAGAACGAAAAGGGGAAAACCGGTGTGTTGCTTGGAGTCAATGCCCGTCCGCTGGTTGGAGGACGTGGAAAAGGGGATGGACTGGCTTTTACACTGATTCCGGAAGAACCGATTATTGCGTTCCGTAAATTCCACTTCAACGAAGATCATAACTGGATTTATCTGCATAAGAATATGCGCGTGTATGCCAATGTGGATATGTGGGATGATGAAGGTATGGGCTTCCGTGTGCATTCGGTACAGGGAGATACGTTTCTTTGCAGAATATCGATGTCGAAATCCGGAGAATCCGCTTGGATGAAATAACGAGCGTACTGCCTTACTTCCCCGAAATCACCGGATTGTTCTCGGCAGAAGCACACTATATACAGACCGAAAAGGACCTTCAGCTCTCTGCAGAAGCATCCATTGATGAACTGACTTATGAACGCCAGCGCATTGGTGACATTACTTTGGGAGCTACATGGCTGCCGGGCGAACAGGGAAAACAATACCTCAACGCTTATCTGAATCATGATAAGGTAGAAGTGCTGATAGCAGATGGCAAGCTGCTCCCTACCTCGACGGGAAAGGATAGCCTGGAAGTAAATACGACGTTGGAACACTTCCCGCTTCGTATTGCCAACGCCTTTATTCCCGACGAGCTGGTTACGCTTGCCGGTGATATGGACGGTGACCTGAATATAACAGGCAGTACCGAGCAGCCATTGATAAACGGTGAACTGATACTGGACAGCGTATCTGTCCTGTCACGCCAGTATGGTGCTAACTTCCTGTTTGATAACCGCCCTGTGCAGTTGAAGAACAATCGTCTGATATTTGATAAGTTCGCCATTTACACCACGGGAAAGAATCCGTTTACGATCGACGGTTATGTCGATTTCCGTGATATGTCCCGACCGATGGCGAGTCTGAATCTGCTGGCGGAAAACTATACCTTGTTGAATGCGAAGCGTACTCGCGAAAGCCTTGTCTACGGAAAAGTCTTTGCGGACTTGCGGGCAACCATAAAAGGCCCGTTGGACGGGTTGAATATGCGTGGAAACCTGAATTTGCTGGGCAATACGGATGTCTCGTATGTACTGACCGATTCACCGCTGACCGTGCAGGATCGTCTGGGAAGTCTGGTGACATTTACTTCATTCAGTGATACCACCACAGTTGTCCGTCAGGAAGTGCCTACCGTATCTTTAGGTGGATTGGATATGCTGATGATGGTTCATATCGACCCTTCAGTCAGGGTGAAAGTGGACTTGGACGCCAGTGACAATCGTATCGAACTGGAAGGAGGTGGCGATCTTTCGATGAAATACACTCCGCAGGGAGACCTGACATTGACCGGACGTTACACACTGAGCGGTGGACTGATGAAGTATTCTCTGCCTATCATTGCAGTCAAGGAATTTGCCATCGATAACGGCAGCTATGTAGATTGGACCGGAAACCCGATGGACCCCATGCTGAACTTCAAGGCAACTGACCGTATCCGTGCTTCCGTATCCGAAGGAGAGAACGGAGGAACGAGAATGGTTAACTTTGACGTTTCCATTGTCGTAAAGAACCGGTTGGACAACCTGTCTTTGCTTTCGACGTAGCGGCCCCGGAAGATGCGACCATACAGAATGAACTGACAGCAATGGGAGCGGAAGAACAGTGGAAACAGCACTTTATATCATGTTGATGAAAACCTATCTCGGCACCGGACCGATCGGCGGTGGAGGCGGGCGGACTTGGCAAGTTGAATATGGTTCTGCCTGAACTCCGTACTGAGCAGTCAGATAAATTCACTGATGGGTAACCTGAAGAATGCCAGCGTCTCTGTGGGTGTCGAAGATCATGACGCCTCGGATACCGGCGGCAAGCGTACGGATTACAGTTTCCGTTATTCGCAGCGCCTCTTCAATAACCGCTTCCAGATTGTAATCGGTGGTAAGGTATCGACGGGCGAAAATGCGACGAATGATGCCGAATCTTCATTGACAACATCTCTTTGGAATATCGTCTGGACCGTACGGGAACCCGTTATGTCCGTTTGTTCTACGATAAGAACTATGAGAGTGTACTCGAAGGGGAGATTACGGAAACCGGAGTCGGTCTGGTACTTCGCAAGAAACTGGATAAGCTCAGTGAACTGTTCATCTTTAAGAAAAAGAAGTAAGAATGAAAGATATACGTATTAACATATTAGCAGGCTGTCTTATAGGTATAGTGTTGTTTTCGGCGTGTTCGGTGACGAAACATCTGCCGAAGATGAAATACTCTATACCGGAGGAAAACGGTGATAGTCAATAAATCATCGACACGGGTTGGTGAAACTGCTTTGACGGAAATCAATGCAGCGCTTGCCAAAACTCCCAGTACTACTCTGTTGGGAGGTTTTCTGCCTATTCCTTTTAAAATGTGGATGTATAACGACTTCGTGAAATACAAGAAAGGATTCGGTAAGTGGATGTTTAACCGCTTTGCCGCCAATCCGCCCGTATTTATTTCTACTGTCAATCCCGAAGTACGTGTCAAGGTAGCCACTAACCTGCTCCGTGATTACGGATATTTCAATGGAAAGGTGACTTACGAGACTTTGGTCGATAAGAAAGATAGTCTGAAAGCAAGTCTGCTCTATACGGTAGATATGAAGAACCCTTATTTCATTGATACAGTGTATTATCAGCGTTTCACTCCCCAGACTCTGAAGATCATGGAACGCGGACGTCGTATGTCTTACATCACCCCCGGCGAACAGTTTAATGTGGTGGATTTGGATGAAGAACGTTCCCGTATCAGTACCCTTTTGCGTAATCGGGGATATTTCTACTTCCGTCCGGACTATATGACCTATCAGGCAGATACAACCTTGGTTCCCGGCGGACATATCAGTCTTCGTCTGATTCCTCTTCCGGGATTACCGGCTGCCGCTCAACGTTCTTACTATGTAGGAGATGCTTCGGTCTATCTCTTCGGAAAGAATGGCGAGGCACCTAATGACAGTATCTTGTACAAGAATCTGAATATTCACTATTATGATAAACTGCAGGTCCGTCCGAATATGCTCTATCGATGGATGAACTATCAGCAGTTTGTACGGAGCAAACAGATGAGGGCTTCCAACCGTACCCGTCTTTATAGCCAGTACCGGCAGGAGCAGGTGCAGGAGAAATTGAGTCAGCTCGGTATATTCAGCTATATGGATATGCAATATGCTCCCCGAGATACGACAGCGGCTTGTGATACACTGGATGTCACTATGCAGGCTACATTTGCCAAACCGTTGGATGCAGAACTGGAACTGAATGTAGTAACGAAGAGTAATGACCAGACCGGTCCCGGTGCATCTTTCGGTGTCACTCGTAACAATGTATTCGGAGGTGGTGAAAGCTGGAACGTAAAACTGAAAGGCTCTTATGAGTGGCAGACCGGAGGCGGTGAGAAGAGCTCACTGATGAACAGTTGGGAAATGGGGCTTTCTACCTCTCTGACTTTTCCGAGAGTCGTGTTCCCGCATCTGGGTAAACGGGAGTTTGACTTCCCGGCCACGACGACCTTTCGTCTGTATATCAACCAGCTGAACCGGGCAAAGTATTATAAACTGCTGTCCTTTGGCGGCAATGCTACATACGATTTCCAGCCCTCCCGTACCAGCCGGCATAGTATTACTCCTTTTAAACTGACATTTAATGTCTTGCAGCATCAGTCTGAGGATTTTAAAGAGATAGCTGAAGCTAATCCTGCATTGTATGTCAGTCTTAGGAACCAGTTTATTCCGGCGATGGAATATACGTATACGTATGACAATGCTTCGGGTCGTCGGATAAAGAACCCTATCTGGTGGCAGTCTACCGTCACTTCGGCGGGTAATATCACTTCCCTTATTTACCGTGCTTTTGGCAAGCCGTTCAATGAAGAGGATAAGAGTTTGCTGGGGGCTCCGTTTGCACAGTTTGTGAAGTTGAATACAGAGTTGCGTCATTTGTGGAACATAGATAAGAATAATGCGATAGCCAGCCGCATGGCAGTAGGTGCACTGTTTACTTATGGCAATGCTACGATAGCTCCCTATAGTGAACAATTTTATGTAGGTGGTGCCAATAGTATCCGTGCTTTTACAGTGCGCAGTGTCGGTCCGGGCGGTTATCATCCGGAAGAGGGAAAATATTCCTACCTGGATCAGACAGGAACCTTCCGCTTTGAGGCGAATGTGGAATATCGTTTCCGTATTTTCAAGAGCTTTTGGGGAGCTACCTTTCTGGATGCAGGAAATGTGTGGTTGTTGCGCAAAGACAGAAAGCTTTTGGCTGATGGAAAAGAAGCACGTCCCAATTCACAACTGCGTCTGAAGACTTTCCCTAAACAAATAGCTTTGGGAACGGGTGTCGGTATCCGTTATGACATGGATATTCTCGTATTCCGTCTCGACTTCGGTATTCCTCTGCATCTGCCTTATGATACGGAACGTAGCGGCTATTATAATGTAACCGGAGCTTTCTTCAAGAATCTGGGAATACATTTTGCTATCGGTTACCCGTTCTAATGAATGATTTTTGTACGATTTTAGTGAATAATGATTGATATTTGTCCTGTTGGATTCAACTATTTTTGTAAATTTGCAACGAAATCTGATGCCATTGACATCACTAACCTTTTAATATTACACAATTTATGAAACCAACTTATTCTTATTGGCTGCTGGTATGGGTAGCCGTTATGGAGGCTTGAAGCAATTGGACGGACTGGGTCCTAACGGCGAAACTATTATGGATTACTCTATCTATGATGCTATCAACGCAGGATTTGGTAAGCTTGTATTTGTAATCCGCAAAGATTTTGAACAGGATTCCGCGAAAAGATTATTTCTAAATACGAAGGCCACATTCCTTGCGAACTGGTATTCCAGTCTATTGATGATCTTCCGGAAGGATTCACTTGTCCGGCAGACCGTACAAAACCATGGGGTACAAATCATGCGGTAATGATGGGAGCTGATGTGATTAGTGAACCGTTTGCGGTAATCAACTGCGATGACTTCTATGGCCGTGACTCGTTCCAGGTAATGGGCAAATTCCTGTCTGCTCTTCCCGAAAATTCCAAGAATGTTTATTCAATGGTAGGTTTCCGTGTGGGAAATACGTTGAGCGAGAGCGGTACGGTATCTCGTGGTATCTGCAGTACAGATGCTAACAACTTGCTGACTTCCGTAGTGAACGTACGAAGATTCAACGTCTGGACGGCGAAGTAAAATACATCGATGATAACGGTGAATGGACAGCTACTCCTGATACGACTCCGGTAAGTATGAACTTCTGGGGCTTTACTCCCGACTACTTTGCTTACAGTGAAGAGTTCTTCAAGACTTTCCTGAGCGATCCGAAGAACATGGAGAACCTGAAGAGCGAATTCTTTATCCCGCTGATGGTGGATAAATTGATTAACGACGGAACTGCAACTGTAGAAGTTCTGGATACTACCAGCAAATGGTTTGGTGTAACTTATCCGGAAGACCGTCAGAGCGTAGTGGATAAGATTCAGGCATTGGTAGATGCCGGTGAATACCCTGCTAAATTGTTCTAAAGAAAAGCTTTTGATAAAGACCAGGAAGCAGTCATTCATGAGAATGACTGCTTTTTTTGTCTTTCATAACGGATAATACTGCCCTTTATCCAATAATTATTCATTATCTTTGCAATCCAAAATCTTATAAATCAGAGACAGACGTGATTTCAGTAGAAGGATTATCAGTAGAATTTAATGCGACACCGCTCTTTGCGGATGTCAGCTATGTTATCAATAAAAAAGACCGCATCGCTTTGGTCGGCAAGAATGGTGCGGGCAAATCGACTATGTTGAAAATATTGGCAGGTCTGCAAAACCCGACCCGTGGAGTGGTAGCCGTCCCTAAAGATGTAACAATCGGCTATCTGCCGCAAGTCATGATCCTTTCGGATGTCCGCACGGTGATGGAGGAAGCAGAACTCGCTTTCGAGCATATTTTCGAACTTCAGGCAAACCTTGAACGGATGAATCAGCAGCTTGCCGACCGCACCGACTATGAATCCGAAGAATACCACCAGTTAATAGACCGCTTCACACACGAAAACGACCGCTTCCTGATGATGGGAGGAACCAATTTTCAGGCGGAAATAGAACGTACCTGTTGGGATTGGGCTTTAGCAGGGAAGACTTTAACCGTTCGACTTCCGAATTCTCCGGCGGCTGGCGTATGCGTATCGAACTAGCGAAGCTCTTGCTCCGTCGTCCGGATGTGCTGCTCCTTGATGAGCCGACTAACCATCTGGATATCGAGAGTATACAATGGCTGGAGAACTTTCTGTCTACCCGTGCCAATGCTGTTGTGCTGGTCAGCCACGACCGTGCTTTCCTTAATAATGTAACTACCCGTACGATCGAGATTACCTGCGGTCAGATTTATGACTATAAGTGAAGTACGATGAGTTTGTCGTATTACGTAAGAACGTCGTGAGCAGCAGCTCCGTGCCTATGAGAATCAGCAGAAGCAGATACAGGATACGGAAGACTTTATCGAACGTTTCCGCTATAAGGCAACCAAAGCCGTACAGGTGCAGAGTCGTATCAAACAACTGGAAAAGATAGACCGTATCGAGGTCGATGAGGAAGACAACTCTTCCCTCCGTCTGAAATTTCCTCCTGCCAGCCGCAGCGGGAATTATCCGGTTATCTGTGAAGACGTACGCAAGGCATACGGACAGCACGTTGTTTTCCATGATGTGAATCTGACGATCAACAGAGGAGAAAAAGTCGCATTTGTCGGAAAGAACGGAGAAGGTAAATCTACGTTAGTGAAATGTATCATGGGCGAGATTGATTTGATGGTAAACTGACGATCGGGCATAACGTGCAGATCGGTTACTTTGCACAGAATCAGGCGCAGATGCTGGATGAAAACATGACGGTATTTGATACGATCGACCGTGTGGCGACAGGAGATATCCGGTTGAAGATACGTGACATTTTGGGTGCATTCATGTTTGGCGGAGAGGCTTCGGATAAAAAGTGAAGTACTTTCCGGTGGAGAGCGTACTCGTCTGGCTATGATTAAGTTGCTGCTGGAACCGGTGAACTTCCTGATTTTGGACGAACCTACCAATCATTTGGATATGCGTTCCAAAGATGTACTGAAAGAAGCTATCCGCGAATTTGACGGAACAGTGATACTTGTCAGCCACGACCGTGATTTTTTGGACGGACTTGCGACTAAAGTATATGAGTTCGGTGGTGGAACAGTGAAAGAACATCTTGGCGGTATCTACGATTTCCTGCAAAAGAAGAAGATCGACAGCCTGAATGAACTTCAGAAAGGAGTTTCTCTCTCTACTTCTCCTACCGCATCTGCCAAAGGAAACGAAGCGGATACAGAGCAACCTTCGGAGACAGACTCTCGTATGAAGCGCAGAAGGAACTCAATAAGAAGATAAAGAAGTTGGAACGCCAGGTGGCGGACTGTGAGGCTTCGATTGAAGAAACGGAATCGGCAATCGCCATTCTGGAAGCAAAAATGGCAACCCCGGAAGGAGCATCGGATATGCAACTGTATGAACGGCATCAGAAGCTGAAACAGCAATTGGATACCACCGTTGAAGAGTGGGAACGGGTTTCGATGGAACTGGAAGAAGTGAAAAACTAATTTATTATATAATATGAAAGTAACCAAGTATTTACCAATTCTTGCCGTATGCCTTATGACAACAGGATGTAATAGCAAGAAAGAGGCCGTACTACGTCCGGTATCGACCTTGCTAATCTGGATACCACGGCAATGCCGGGTACAAGTTTTTATCAGTATGCCTGCGGTGGGTGGATTGAAAGTCATCCGC
>ENA-OQJH01001005-OQJH01001005.1-human-gut-metagenome-genome-assembly--contig:-NODE-1005-length-13139-cov-2.016523_pt1 | contig 13139 bp, 21 predicted proteins | sample MGYA00242597_ERZ504763 | MGnify/ENA primary metagenome ERZ504763 (study PRJEB26092, sample SAMD00036359) | human gut metagenome | host: Homo sapiens | study: EMG produced TPA metagenomics assembly of... | reverse complement strand
AGATTTTTGCAAATCGCAGCCAACACGGCACTGTTTGAACGCAGTGAGTTGTGCAGGAGTGTTTGGCGGATCGGCGTTTTGCAAAACCGTCAATGGAATTCGTTTTTCGTACCTCTATCTTTTTTATGTTTTTATGAATACTCGATACATTTCCGTTATGCAAATTAAAATTTATCCACAAATCTGAACAAATTTCTTTATTCTATCTACAGAAACACTTCGATACCGATCTCCATCTTCATCGGATACCTGGAATGATACTCTCTCTCCCATTCCAGTCGCATCGACTCCCCAGCCTCTGCATGTGCTGTGTAATTGTTTGATTCCCGTTTTGTCTATGATCTTCTGGGCGTTGTTTTCGTTGACTCCACATCCTGCGATGATCTCAATCTGGTTTCCATATTTTTTCTGAAGATCTGCTAACAGATGAATTCCTTCTTCTGCGGTTGCTTCCTGTCCACTTGTCAGTAATCGATCAAATCCTAGATCGATCAGTGTTTCGATTGCCTCATATGGATCTCTTGTGCAGTCAAATGCTCTATGGAATGTTGCTTTGCGTCCTTCATTTTTTACATTTTCCAAGAATTCCTGACAACGGTTCTTATCGATTGTTCGGTCTTCATTTAAGAAACCGAAAGATACTCCATCTGTCCCATATGCTAATAGTAGCTTAAGATTCTCAAGCATCTGTTCATACTGGTAATTTGTATAGCAGAATCCCCCTGCTCTGGCTCTTACCATAGATACGATCTCAATATCGCTGTATTGTTTGATCATGATCAAGCTTCCTAAAGATGGTGTTAATCCACCTAAACTTAATGCACTGTTTAATTCTACTCTTTTGATTCCGCATTCGCTTGCCATCATGGCATCTTCGAAGCTTCCACAACATACTTCTATCATTGTTTTCCTTCCTTTACTCACAAATATTTTACAATTCCGGCATGTATTTTTTGCCTGTTTCTGTCTGGGCAAGACCTGCCTGACTAGTTTCCTTTAAAGAACATGGCAAGAGTCTCCGACTTCTGCCATCGCATCGATCACTTCATCCAATGGAACCTTGCTTTCAATGCCTGCCATTGCCATATCTGAGGCTGTGATCGCATTGACGGATCCTATGACATTTCTCTTGATACATGGAACTTCTACTAACCCGCCTAATGGATCACACACTAATCCTAACAATGATTTCAAGGCAAATGCTCCTGCATCAAAGATCTGCTTTGTGCTACCGCCACGAATGTACGTAATAGCTGTTGCTGCCATACAGGAAGCAGAACCGATTTCTGCCTGACATCCTCCTTGTGCCCCTGCGATACAGGCACGTTCTGCGATAACTTGTCCGACTCCAGCCGCAATGTACATTCCTTCTAGCATCTTTGCCTCTGGCACTTTATGAAATTGTTCATATGTGATCAATACTGCTGGAAGCACCCCACATGCTCCGGCTGTCGGTGCTGCTACGATACGTTTCATACAGGCATTTGATTCGCCCATTTTTAAGGCATTTGCCATGACAGTCCCGACAAATTCACCAGTCAGATTCTGCATTTTTCTAACTTCTTCCATCATCTTTTCGCCGTCGCCGCCAGAAAGACCGCTTTGTGACTTTAAATCTTTATCGTAACTTTCATTGGCATCTTTCATTGCAAGATACATACTGCTCATTTTCCCGATAGACTCTAGGCGGTCTACCTGTCGTTCTGTCATATCATCATGTAAAATTGTTTCCCATAATTGACATTCCTGTTCTTTTGCTCTTGTTTCTATCTCTTCTACGGATGCAAATCCCATACTCTAGTCCTCCTTCATCTTAGCAAGATATGTAACTTTCTGGATTCCTTCCAGACGTTCCAAAAAGTTCAGACCTTCTTCTGGTATTTCTTTGTCACATTCAATGACCATGACTGCACTTCCACCTCTGTGATCACGGTATAATTGCATCGTTGCGATATTAACTGATTTATGAGCAAGCATTGATGTTACTTCTGCTACATGTCCTGGCTGGTCGTCATTGTGTACGACTAATGTTGTATACTCCCGCTAAAGTTTGCTTCCAGTCCATCAATCGTGCAGATCTTAATTCGTCCACCACCTAAGGAGCAGGCTACAATCTCAAGATTCCTTCCTGATTCTCCGACAAGTAATAATTTTACACTGTTTGGATGTGCATTTTTTAATTGAATCTTTCCAATCTCAAACTTCACTCCTGATTCTTTTGCTATGTCAAAACTGTCTGGAATCCGAATGTCATCGGCTGCCATACCAAGTAATCCTGCCACTAATGCTTTGTCTGTACCATGTCCTTTTCCTGTTGCAAGAAATGAGCCATGTAATAGTATTTTGGCTTCTTTTACCGATTCTCCGAGCAGGTGCCTTGATACCTGTCCGATCCTTACAGCACCTGCTGTGTGAGAGCTCGACGGTCCGACCATCACTGGTCCTACGATGTCAAATAAATTCATATGATTTCTCCTGTCTATAAATACCTTTCGTCTTTTGAAATGCTGTTTTGCCGTGTATCATTTTGTTTCTTGTATATAATTTACTCGTAATACACGAAAAAGGCAAGTATAGAATTTCCTATACTTGCCCTGCTTTGGAACATCTCATATTGATCTGTTAATTTTTCTTAGAAATTAAATCCTTTGATCGTTGCAAAATAATCTTCTGGTGTTTCTGCACGACGGATCATTCTGTTGTTCCATCCTCTTTTAATAAGATCTCTGCAGATTTTAATTTACCATTATAGTTATATCCCATTGCAAATCCGTGTGCTCCTGTATCATGAATCACTAACAGATCTCCCATGTCGATCTTTGGTAATTTACGGTCGATCGCAAATTTATCGTTATTTTCACAAAGAGATCCTGTGATATCATATACATGATCTGCTGGTTCGTTTTCTTTACCCATAACTGTGATGTGATGGTACGCCCCATACATTGCAGGTCTCATTAAGTTGACTGCACATGCATCAACACCAATGTATTCTTTATGTGTATGTTTTTCATGGATTGCTTTTGTTACTAAATGTCCATTTGGTGCAAGCATGTAACGTCCAAGTTCGGTAAAGATCTTCACATCTCCCATTCCGGCTGGTACTAATACTTCGTCATATACTTTGTGTACACCTTCACCAATGACAGCGATGTCATTACCTTCCTGATCTGGAAGATAAGGGATTCCGACTCCACCAGATAAGTTGATAAATCCGATATGAACTCCAACTTCTTTTTTTAATTTAACTGCTAATTCAAATAACTGTTTTGCAAGTGTTGGATAGTATTCATTTGTAACTGTGTTACTTGCAAGGAAAGAATGGATTCCGAATTCTTTGACACCAAGCTCTTTTAACTGTTTGAAAGCTTCAAAGATCTGTTCTGTTGTCATTCCGTATTTTGCATCTCCTGGATTATCCATAATATCTGTTCCTAATGCGAAAACTCCACCTGGATTATAACGGCAGGAAATCTTTTCTGGGATTCCGGCACATTCTTTTAAGAATTCGATATGTGTAATGTCATCTAAGTTGATCGTTGCACCTAACTGTTTTGCCAGAATAAATTCTTCTGCTGGTGTATCGTTAGAAGAGAACATGATCTCGCTTCCATCGAATCCACAACGATCTGACATCATAAGTTCTGTTAAAGATGAGCAGTCTGTTCCGCATCCTTCTTCTTTTAAAATCTTTAAGATTGTTGGATTTGGTGTCGCTTTTACAGCAAAATATTCTTTAAATCCTTTATTCCATGAAAATGCTTTGTATAATCCTCTTGCTGTTTCACGGATTCCTTTTCATCATATAAATGAAATGGTGTTGGATATTTTTTTACGATTTCATCTAACTGTTCTTTTGTTACAAATGGTACTTTTGCCATGGTGTTTGATTCCTTTCTTCTATACTTTTTGTATATTTATTTCATTTTTAATAGTTGTATTTCATTGGCCAGTGCATCTTTAAATACTTCCACCAGATTATTGTTACTGGAATACAGGCTGGTTGCTTCATAACGATTTGTGATCGCGCCTGTTAAAACGTCTTTGGAATCCGTGATCAATCGGATCTGTTCTTTCTTACATTCTGTCAGATAAACAGTTGCTCCTTGTAAATCAAATGGTTCATTCGTTATGATCACGACTTTCTTTCCTTCACTTACCATCTTCTCTAAGTATTCCCGAAACATCTCCAGTCGTTCATTGTATACAGAGATATACGCACGCTCTTCTGCACAAAGCAGCATATCAATGATCTTATCGCAAATATGTTCTTCGCCTTTGATCGTCAGATATCCGCCTTCGTTCTTGCGTTTACTCGGAAGTTCCGCGATCAGCTCTGTCTTCTTCTGTTCCAGATGCCGGATCTTATTACTGCAGAATTCTTCGATCGCTACCGGTGTGTAACGAACTGTATCTTCCTCTTGTATATAGGCTGCGCCTTTGTCTACCAAGCCTGCCAGTGCATTGTAAGCGTTCGATCTTGAGATCCCGCTTTGTTTGGCTGCCTCGTATCCGTTAAGGCTTCCTTCCAGTGTCAGTAAAATGTAAAGACTGGCTTCGTGTCTTGTAAGTCCGAATTCCATCAGACGCTCTACATTATCCATCACTTTCACCTCGTGTTCCTATCTAGGACTACTATAGTCGAATTAAAAAAGAATGTCAAGGTTTCCTTGACATTCTGAGAATTTTTCTTGAGTTTTCCTACCACTCTTCGTCTTTTCCTAGATATTGTTTCCCACCAACTGTCATGATATCAAATTCGACATATGCGATATGATCTTTGCTTTCTCCATAAATGGTATATTGTTTTTTAACATTTTGAGCATCTTTTCGAATCTGCTGCAATCTGGCATACTGTTTCGCTTCTTTTGATGAAATCGTCTTTTGTTCATTTGTTTTGGACTCTGTAAGTTTAAAATTGTAATTATCAAAATTTGTATAATACGCTTCCAGCTTCTGTCTGTCTTTTACTTTCCAAAATACCGTCTGCATCATGGCTTTATCACTTGGATCAAGAAAGACCATATCACAGCCACTGTTTGATGAAAGTGCATAGACAGGTTCTGCTGCAGCTTTCCACCAAGAAATGGTTTTGACAATCTTTTTGTCTGTCTGATTCATCGTTTCTTTCAGCCAAAATGCTGGTTTTCTGCCTTTCATAGAAGCTTCCAAATAACCAAACTCATGGCTCCATCTCCACCGCCATCAGCTGTCTCATAACGGTCTCCGTGATATGTAAATGTTGTAATATCTAAAAATGAATCCATTTGATCATGATTCCATTGATAATATCCGATCTCTTTTTCATTCTTTGGTCCTTTTGTGATCTTGACCATATGATTCCAGCCGATCAAACTGCTGCTATGAATGTACAGATTGTTATGATACATCCAATGATCATGACTGTTTTTTTATTTTGTTTCATTTCACTCTCCTTATGATCTTATGTAAAATCTAGCTATATGCAATTGCTGTAAGAACAAAGAATACCAACATTAGCACACCGTGAAAATATAATTTTCTTCGGTCTTCTTCTTGTGCGATCAGTCCATATGTCATAATAAACCTTAGGATAATATTGATCATCTGCAATGCATTAAATGCCTTCGTTGTTACTGTAATAGATCCTGAACCATGATCCAGTGCAAGGATAAGTCCAAAGATCAGCGTCATCAAATACATGACAATGCATTGCACATAAAAGTAAAACTTATCTTCCCAAGCAAGTTTTAAGAATACATTTCTCTCGTCATCTGCAAAAATTGCAATAAACATAAGGTTACATAAACTTACAGATCCTATCTCTGGCTGTATAAAGATGATCATAACTGCCTGAATGATCATTAGGAGTAATGTGAACCATTGTTTTTTGATTGCTTGCATATTTTCCCTCCTCTCCCTCTTTTTCATATCTTTATTCAAAAGATATTTTTAGTATATCTGGTACGTAATTAATTGTCTATCTTTTAATTTATTTTCTTATCTAACAGTGCTTGCCACTATCTGTATTTTTTTATACAATGAAAGGAGAAACTTATGAGTAAAAATAAAAAATCGCTGCAAGATGATATGCTACCTCATATAGGACAATGAAATATAAAAGTCCTATATGGGGGGATTTTCATGTCTAGGAAAAGTAAAATAGATCCTGTAGAAAAAGTAAAAATAGTTGAACGCTACCTTGCAGGGGAAATTGGTATATGCCAAGCTGGAAGAGAATTAGGAGTTAATCATCAGACTATTCGAAATTGGCTTTCAATTTATCAGTATGAGGGACCTACCGGCTTACTCTATCAATCCAAAAACAGATCTTATTCAAAAGATTTAAAAATGTCTGCTGTAAACGATTATCTTAATAAAGAAGGTTCCCTTCAAGATATCTGTATAAAATATAAAATTCGTTCTCGCAAACAGCTCATTGATTGGATTAAGGTGTATAATTCTGGTGGAATATTAAAAACATCCACTGGAGGTGCTTACATGAGAAAAGCAAAGAAAACTACACTTGATGAGAGATTAAAAATAGTAACAGATTGTCTGGCAAATGATAAGAATTATGGTGCAATGGCACTTAAATATGGTTGTTCCTATCAACAAGTTCGTAATTGGGTAAAACGATACGAAAAGATGGGTCAAGCAGGTCTGGAAGACAGACGAGGACGCCGTATAGCTTCTCTGCCAAGCAGAACACCTGAAGAAGAGCTGCGTGACAAGATAGCTGAACTTGAAAGAAGAAATCTAGATTTGCAAATGGAGAATGATCTGTTAAAAAAAGTCAGAGAACTGGAAAGGAGGCATCGCTATCTTTAATTCATAGATTAATCGAATATGAAGCCATCCAAGAACTAGCGGCTACGAAGCATTATCCAGTAGATAAACTTTGTAAATATCTTAACGTAACACGTTCTGCGTATTACCGCTGGATAAAATATCCGAAAAGTAATAATGAACTTCAAAACGAAAAGCTGTCTACTGAAATCCAAAGAATCCATAACGAGCATCCAGATATGGGATATCGAAGGATTCGTGATGAATTAGATGGGCATAGAGGAATTCATGTAAATGATAAACGAGTACTTCGTATTTGCAGGAAATGCAATATAAAATCAAATATCAAATGGAACCTACGAGTTGTACCAGAGGAGACAGAAATCCTGATCACATAGCAAAGAACTATTTACACCGTGAATTTCACGCTGAAAAACCGAATGAAAAGTGGCTTACAGATGTTTCTGAATTTAAATATTACAACGGAATAGAAGTTCACAAAGTTTATCTGAGTGCTATTTTAGATTTATACGATAGAAGGATTGTTGCCTTTAAAATCAGAGATCATAATGATAATCCATTAGTCATGGATACGTTTGATGAGGCTGTTCGTTTGGAGCCGGATGCACATCCATTAGTTCATTCTGATCGAGGATTTCAGTATACAAGCGCACAGTTTTATACCAGATTAAAAAATCATCATATGAAACAGAGTATGTCCAGAGTTGCACACTGCATTGACAATGGACCAATGGAAGGATTCTGGGGAATCCTAAAACGAGAAATGTATTATAAACAGCGTTTTAACGATAGAAGTTTTTTGATTACAGCGATAGTTAATTACATAGATTATTACAACAATGAACGACTTCAAAGAAAACTACATGTAATGACACCAATGGAATATCATAAGCAATACACAAAAGCAGCATAAAATATCGCCAGCCATAACATGGCTGACGATACAAAAATTTATTATTTTTTATTGTCCTCTTGACAGGGAGCACACCAAGATTTAACTTTACTTGACCGCTTTTTATTTGTTGAAGTTATGGAAGATCCTAAGACATTTGAGAATATATTATCTATTATTCTTGGAGAAGATATCTCCATCAAAGGCCGTCCACAATCTGAACACGAAAGTCGGACTTCGCCTCTAAAACGACAGGTGCGACTTGACGTATGGGCAGAGGATGAAACCGATGCTGTTTATAATGTAGAAGCTCAAAAAGAAAATACGAAAAATCTTCCTCATAGAAGTCGTTTTTATCAGGCTCTGATTGACTCCAAATTATTAGATCCTGGAGAAGTAGATTTTCGAATATGAAAGACTGTTATTCTATTATCATTGCACCTTTCGATCTGTTTGGAAGAGGATTATATCAATATACTTTTCAAATGACTTGTGCTGAAACTGGTCAGCCATTAGAAGATGGTGCTACGCGAATTTTTCTAAATACGCATGGTAAAATTCAGAAGATATTAGTCCTGAATTAAAGGAGCTTCTTTACTATATGGAACATACTACTGAAGAAATATCTTGCTCTACTTCACGCCTTCAGGAAATTAAGAATCACGTCAATATTGTGAAATCCAGCGAAGAGATTGGAGTGAAATATATGCAGGAATGGGAAGAAAAGATTCTTGAGAAGCGAAAAGCACGTGCTGAAGGGCGAGTTAAGGGGCGTGCTGAAGGAGAAACCTTCCGATTAATTCAACTAATAAAAAAGAAAATCCAGAAATCAAAATCTTTCATTCAAATTGCTGACGAACTGGAAGAAGAACCTGACAACATTCAATCACTTTACGAATGCATTTCGCAGAATATTAATCTAACAACTGAAGAAATCTACAAAATCTACATCTCACCTGATAAAACTGAAGATTAATAAAGAACTCCACAGCATACGCTGTGGAGTTCTTACATTATCGACATTTACATTATCAATATTCAATTTCATCAAGAATGATAAATCTTATTCGTCAGCTTTTCCTTCAGATCCGAATAATTTGATCTTTGTGATTACCATATCTTTGATAGCTTCAGCACCTGGTGCTAATAATTTACGAGGGTCGAAACCTTTTCCTTCAAGGTCTTTTCCTGCTTCGATATATTTACGTGTAGCTTCAGCAAATGCAATCTGGCATTCTGTGTTAACGTTGATCTTAGCTACTCCAAGAGAGATTGCTTTTTGATCATATCATCAGGGATTCCTGTACCACCATGTAATACTAATGGCATATCTCCTGTTAACTGCTGAATTGCATCTAATGTTTCGAAGCTTAATCCTTCCCAGTTTTCTGGGTATTTTCCGTGGATGTTTCCGATTCCTGCTGCAAGCATTGTTACTCCAAGATCTGCAACTGATTTGCATTCTTTAGGATCTGCGCATTCACCTCTACCGATAACTCCATCTTCTTCTCCACCGATAGATCCAACTTCAGCTTCGATAGACATTCCTTTTCCTTTTGCAACTTTTACAAGTTCTTTTGTTTTTTCAATGTTTTCTTCGATTGGATAGTGAGATCCATCAAACATGATAGAAGAGAATCCAGCTTCGATACATTTGTAGCATCCTTCATAAGAACCGTGGTCTAAGTGAAGAGCTACTGGTACAGAAATGTTTAATTCTTCTAACATTCCGTTAACCATTCCTACAACAGTTTTGTATCCTGTCATATATTTTCCTGCTCCTTCAGAAACACCAAGGATCACTGGAGATCTTGTCTCTTCTGCTGCTAATAAAATAGATTTTGTCCATTCTAAGTTGTTGATGTTGAACTGTCCAACTGCGTAATGTCCGGCTTTTGCCTTGTTTAACATTTCTTTTGCTGATACTAACATAGTTTGTCCTCCATATAATTCGTTAACTTTTTCACATCGAGTTTATTATACTCTATTTATACGTGGGTTGCAAGCTTTCACTTGTTACTAATATCTTCTGTTTTCCTGCAAAAATTTGGTCATTATTTTACTTGCAAATAATCGTTATCCTGTTCCACTTGTAACAGCAGATTCAAATGTTTCCGGCAGGAATTTTTTAAAACTCTTTTTACATTTTTACTGTCACTGTTTTGATACCATGCCACAGCTTCTTCTCTTGTGAGACCTCCTTTTTCCTTTCTTGAGATCAGACGTTCTTTCAACATCTCTTCCTCGGCCAGGATCAAGATTTTATAGTCTGCGTATTGCTGCATGGATTTCCATGGTTCTTGTTTTAATAGTAACCAGTTCCCTTCGATCAAAATGATATCTTTGGTAACTTTAATCTGATCTTCCACAACGTCGTGAAGATTTCTATCATAAATCGGCCATAAAATATCTTCTATTTTTATCTTTTCAAGTTTCTGTCTTAATTTTTCTGTATCATATGTTTCCGGACATCCTTTTACCTGCTTCATTGGAACTTTTTCTCCAAGCACGATCGCGTCATGAGAATTAATGTAATCAGAGTGATAATGAAATCCATCTAATCCTAATGCTTGAATGTCTGTAAACTCTTGATCTTGTTTTGATAAATATTCCAAAAACTCACATAATGTTGTCTTTCCAACAGCCGGCGGTGCTGCCATAAATACAATGATTCGTTCCTTTTTTTTCTTTTTGTAACTGCTGTAATTGTTTTAATAAAGGAAGAAAAACTTTCTGGATCGTGTCTTCATTATAGACCGCTGTCATTTCAAATCCATTGACTTTAAATAAATATTCTTTCCATTCTTTCATATGCCACCTCTTTCTTTATGTTTATTATACGATGTGTTCTTATACAAGTACAAGCAATAGACCTTTTACTTTGGCAGCATTAAAAAGTGCCATCTTTTTCTATTACAAAAAAGATGCACTTTTAATCTGTGACAAATATTTAATTAAATTTTGTGTAATGAATGAGGTCTCCCAAATAATCATATCCAAACTGGTACACCAGTATATTTCTGATCACCGCATATCCAAAGAAAATACATGCTCCAAAAATCAGCATCCACAATCTCGGCTTCATGCTCTTCATCTCTCTGGATGTCAGTTTCTTTACCATCCATCCTGCAATACACCATAGAAACATAACTCCGGTATATACAACGGTTGGATTACATAAAAATGCTCTCTCAATATCCAAATGCAGCAGTGCGATCACACTTCTTGTCCCGCCGCATGCCGGACAATAGAAATGTGTTACTTCCTTAAAGAAGCATGGCATACTTCTTATGATCTTATATAGAGTCATCATTTTCATCGATATATGTATCATAATGTGTATTAAACTCTTTCATTTCATTCTGAAAATCCGAACTAAGCAAAATATTCACAACAAAAACTGTGATCAAGATCACAGAACCAATGATGCCTATAATCCCACAAATCAATCCTGCTTTCGCCTTATTTCCTCTTGTTCCTCTGACTTTTGGTGTCACCGCAAAACAAATGACCGCTGCAATCCCAGTGATAATTGCGATTGGCGTGCAGCAACAACTGACCATGCATACAACTGCTATGATTCCAAGGATCATTGTTGCGATCGCAATTCCACTTGTCTGCTCCTGCTGTGGTTGTTCTATGTGATCATCTTCGTAACGATATCGTCTGTATGGATCATCATCTTGTGTATGATATTCTTGTGTTGGATCTTCATCTTTAATCTCGTATCCAGTGTACGGATCGTATCTCTTATCTTCCATATTTTTTCCTCTACTTTCTAATGTAGCGAATCATTCCAGGCCCTAATTTGTCAGTTGGACGAGAAATAAATTCATGTTTGTGATAAAATGGTTCTCTTCCGATCGCACACATCAGATCCAACATGATCTCGGTTCCTTCTTCACAAAGATTCTCTACATACTCGATCAGATCTTCTATGATTGCACTTCCGATTCCATAATGCTGATAATCTGGATGAATCATTAAATCCTGAATGTAACAAATGACCGCCCCGTCACCTACAAGTCGTCCCATTCCAACGATCTTGGCATCAATGTATGCGCAGACGATATACAAACTGTTGTCTAAGGCTTTCCTCGCCTGTATTCTTGATAATGGTTTAAAGTTGACCGCTTTTCTTAATTCCAGATACGTATCAACTCCTACATTATTTGATACTAGTGTTACTAATTTCATTCTTTCCTTGTCTTCTTTCTTCTATATAATATGTTTCTCTTCCTAATGTCAAAATTATTTCTCTGATTGGCTATCATCTTATCACGAATTTTATCACATTACAAGAAATGAATCTTTCTTATTATATTTTATAATTTTATACACAATAAAACAGGTGATTTTTATTTTTTTCCACAAAAATCACCTGTTTCTTCTATATAATAGTAGATATTTTAAGAACTAATCCTGTAATGCATCTACATCACGTTCTCCGGTACGGATCTTAACTACATTCCTTACTTCATAACTGAAGATCTTCCCGTCACCAACTTCTCCTGTAAATGCAGATTTCTGAATAGCTTCGATCGTTTTTCTTTCCCATTCTTCAGAAGATACGACGATCTCAAATTTAATCTTTGGACGCATCATCATATCAACTTTTGTTCCACGGATAACTTCTGTAAAACCTTTCTGTGCTCCGCATCCCATAACCTGTGATACTGTGATTCCATTAACTCCGATTTTATTTAAAGCTTCTTTGACATCTTCGAATTTCTCTTCTCGAACGATTGCATTAATTTTGATCAACATATATTTTCACCTCTTTTAATCTAAACCATTAAAACTTGGGTAAGCATTCTCTCCGTGTTCTGATACATCCAATCCGACTTCTCGGCTCTTTCTTCAACTCTTAATGGAGTAAAGATACGGACAATCGCGATACAGATCAGGCTTCCGACTACTGCAACTGCGATAGATACAAGAATCCCTATGATCTGTGCTACAAACAATCTTGTTTCTCCAAACACTAATCCATTCCATTTTGCGACTCCATTGATGGATGTCATTCCAAATAATCCTGTTGCGATACCACCCCAGATACCACCGATTCCGTGACATCCAAATGCATCCAATGCATCATCAATCTTTAATTTTCCTTTGATCAGTTTTACACCGAAATAGCAGATTGGGCTTACTAATAATCCACAGATCACTGCTGCCCACATTGGAACAAATCCGGCTCCCGGTGTGATTGCTACCAGTCCGATAACTAATCCTGTGGAAGCTCCGACTAAAGTTGTTTTTCCTTCTGAAAATACTTCGATCAGCATCCATGATACAAGTCCTGCGGCTGCTGAAACTGAAGTTGTCATAAATGCATGTGCTGCAAGTCCATTTGCTGCAAGAGCACTTCCTGCATTGAATCCAAACCATCCAACCATAACAGTGCAGCTCCTAAAAATACAATGGTGTATTAATGTACGTGGTAGGCTCCCTGGTC
>ENA-OQJH01001004-OQJH01001004.1-human-gut-metagenome-genome-assembly--contig:-NODE-1004-length-13141-cov-2.242508_pt1 | contig 13141 bp, 15 predicted proteins | sample MGYA00242597_ERZ504763 | MGnify/ENA primary metagenome ERZ504763 (study PRJEB26092, sample SAMD00036359) | human gut metagenome | host: Homo sapiens | study: EMG produced TPA metagenomics assembly of... | reverse complement strand
TTATCACACCCATATCCGAACCCTATATGTTAACTTATCGAAAATATAATTAACGCTTAATAGTATTTTAGACGTCCTTATTCGTAATTTCAATCCTTTCCATCGAAATAATCACAAGAGCTCAAATATAGCTCAAAAGCCCTGTTCATAAACAATGGATAATATATACAAGTTATTTAGTATATTTGCATCAGACAGAACATTCAATACAACAAATATAGAACTTTTGTTTTGAATATACAAGTTTTATAGATTAAATATCAAGGGAAATGGATCAAGTACTGTATGGTATAGATTACATAGAATATTATTTCTATTGGATATATTACAAGTTTATTGGCTATCCTTTAATCATAAGAATATGCTCAATTGCGGTAATGTTTTGTATTATTGCGTACTTGTTTCTCCTATTCCATATTATATATGGTATATTCAAAAGGCGGAAAGAGAAGCGAAGATACAACAAAGCTTTCGACAAATATTACGAGGAAATGAAATCTATCTCGCTAGATTCTAACACATTAAGTGAAGAGGAAATCGCAGACAGATTACAGTATGATACGAAAAAACGTCCCAAGCCTAATGAATTACGTATTATCACTCAACTATTAACAGAAATCAAGAGTGTACATGAAGATGACATCCATGAACTAAACTATCAAACGATTCAAACCGTATTCCAGATCACGCGTTTCCTTGAACGCGAACTTCAATTCGGCTCCAAAAGAGCAAAGATACAAGCGCTGAAACTTATTCAATCCATCAACGGATATGCCTCTGAAGCGGTATTGGTGCGCTTCCTCTATCATCGTGAAATAGAATTGAGGAACTCTGCACGCTACACTTATATGTGGCTAAGCCAGGGAGATCCGTTCCGTTTCTTCGACGAAGACATCGGCATGAAGTTGAGACAATGGGATATGATGGAATTGCATGCCATCTTGGAACACCGCAAGAAGGTGGGATATAACACACCGAGCTTTATAAAATGGGTGAATACTTCGGCCGAGAGAATGTTAAGATATTCTTTATCAACGAAATCCGGTTATATAATGAAACCGATAGTGCTCCCATTCTGGCTAAACAAATCAACGCACGCTCTACCGAAATCCGGGGCGAAGCGATCAGAACTTTAGGAAAACTAAAATATAAAGAGATCGAGCCCAAGCTGATTGAAATGTATCATGTGCAACCGGAAGAAGTCAAACGACAAATCATTCGGCTGTTGCAGACCTGAAAACAGATAAAGCATTAGGATTTCTTTACAATGCTTATGATGAAGCAGACAACTGGGGGACAAAACGTATCATCTGAAAGCCCTCTATGAATACAGTGCAATGGGAAGAAAAACATTCGATCAATTGGAAAGAAAAGCTGATTCCCACACAGCTATATTGTTTGCCCATACCAAGCATCCGTTAATCAACCAGTTAATTTAGAGAATATGAGAGATATAATATTTACATTCTTCAATTATTTCGTATTCTTTTATACGAGTATGCTGGCGATATTCTTCGTCACATTCGCCTTCCTCTCTTTCATTTCTCTGAAACGGAGAAAAGATTACTATGTGGAAGTTATATGCGGAAAACAATTAAAGAATCTCCCTATACACCGGGTATTTCGGTAATTGCCCCTGCTTTCAATGAAGAAAAGACAATCATTGATAACGTGAACTCTATGCTCGCATTGGAATACCCACTTTTCGAGGTGGTGATTGTAAATGACGGAAGCACGGACAGTACGTTGAAGAAGATGATTGAACATTACGACTGATAGAAGTTCCCTATGCCTATATTGAGCGAATCAAAACCAAACCGTTCAGAAGACTCTTCAAATCTACCAGTCCGAAATACAGTCGGCTCATCGTTGTAGACAAAGAGAATGGAGGAACCAAGGCGGATGCATCCAATGCAGGTATCAATGTTTCTTCATATCCTTATTTCATCTGTACGGACGTAGACTGTATCTTAGAGAAATATGCTCTTTACCGCTGTATATCGCCCATCATATCTTCCGATAAACAGGTAATCGCAGTCAGCGGAACGATGTTGATGGCAAACGGATGCGTAGTGAAAGACGGGCAGATAGTAGACGTGAGAACTCCGCGTACTCCGATTTCCGCTTTTCCAGAACCTCGAATTACATGCGTTCCTACCTGATTGGTAAGATGGGATGGTCTGCAATCAATGGTATGCCGAATGTTTCCGGTGGATTCGGTCTTTTCGACCGTTCCGTAGCCATTGCAGCCGGAGGATACGACGGTACTTCCTTTGCAGAAGATATGGACCTCATTACCCGCATGGTAGGATATATGTGCGACTTCTCCCGTCCTTATAAGATTATTCAGATTCCTGATACTTGCTGTTGGACAGAAGGACCTCCCAACTTGGCGATGCTTTACCGTCAACGTACCCGTTGGGCACGAGGATTGTTCCAGACACTTAGTATCCACCATAAGATGATCTTCAAGAAAACATATAAACAGATGGGATTGCTGACTCTGCCTTATATGTTCGTATTTGAGTTTCTGGCACCCATCATCGAGCTTACCGGTTTGATCGTATTTATCTATCTGGCCTTTACAGGAGCGGTCAACTGGAATACGGCGTGGATGATTTACCTGACGATCTATACGTTCTGCCAGTTCCTTTCCATCGTCGTTATTACCTACGACTATTACGTCGGGATGCTTTATAAAAGAGGATACGAATATCTGTGGATTATCATAGCGTCCATATTGGAGCCCATCTTCTATCATCCCATCATCACTTTCTGTTCATTGAGAGGATACCTTAGTTATCTGACCAATAGAGACTTCAAGTGGAAGAATATGGAACGTAAAGGATTCAAGCAGAAAGAAGAAAATACGGATGATGCTGAAACAGCGGCTATGAAGCCTGAACCGGCTACGATTTAAACAAGAAAGAAAGATTAAAGACAAGATAGAATGAACAGAGAATTTCTCCATAAGATCACCTTATTAGGTTGTCTGTTTTTGCTGATAACCTCTTCCTCCGGAACCGATAATGGATTCCAGACGCCGGAGCAATATGCCCAAATTGTGCAGGAGCATTTTGCGAACGAGGAATGGGAAGCAGGAAAAGAGCTGTTGGAGGAGGGCCTTCAGAAATACCCGAATGTTTCTGACCTTGAATGGCTCATGGGCAAATACTGGTTTCACGAAAAGAATTATGACCAGTCGCGTTATCATCTTGTTAAAGCAATAGACGACAATTATAACAACGTCAATGCCAAACACCTGCTGGTAGACGTGGAAGATATTACCGAAAACTACTCCAGTGCCATTTGCTACGTTAATGAGTTGCTGGAAGTGAATCCGTATTGGAGAGGCTTATGGCGAAGGAAGATTGAACTATACCGCAAGCAGAACAACGATGTGGAAGCGGATCGCCTGTTGAAACGAATCAATCAGATTTACCCGAACGATACCATTCTAAGGAAGGATTACATCTACAGCATGGAAGTAGGCTACCAACAAATGAAAAAAGGCGGTAACCGGAAAGAAGCGATCGAGAGACTGACGGAGCTAATCAAGGTATCTCCGCAAAACGAAGAATATTACCTGGACATCATCAACTGCATCTGCAGGAAGGAACCGGGAGCTGCTCTAGGCTGGTCCTCCAATGGTTTGGCTGCCATACCGGGAAGCGGCGCCCTCATCGTCAAAAGGGCAAGTATCCTCAGTGAATTGGCGCGTTATCCGGAAGCACTGGCATTTATACGCGAGCAAATGAAGAGAAACAATAGTCCTGCCATACGGCGTATGTACAACGACTTATTGATGGAAGCTGCCCGTGCAGAGAAACAGCGGGACCCTTATGTATTATATGGCATGGCCTATGAAGGAGGCAACAAGAACAAGGAAGCATTAGACTATTTATTGAACACTTCCGTCACCCGCGGATATACCGACGATGCCTCTTCTATATCAGAGAGGCTAAAAAACAATATGGCAACAATGATAAAGGAATTCTCTATAAAGAATATATGCTTTATCGCCAGATGAATGAGGATGATCTTGCCTATTCAACGCTGAAAAAGATGTACGAGATGTATCCTGATGATTATGACATTACGCTTGCCATGAGCGCGCAGCACATGAAGAAAGCTGAAAAACTGATGGAACTCGGTCTGTATGCGGAAGCATTGCCGCACGTATTGTTTGTATCTCAAAAACATGTAGACAACGACGTGAACGGTGCCGCATGGGAAAAAGCCTTGAGTTGCTATATCAATATGAAACGTTACAATGAAGCACTTGCCACATTGGATACCATCACCCTTCACTTCCCGGATTACGAGACGGTACGTTGAAAAGGGCCTTTATTCTCGATAAAATGGACAAAACCGAGGAGGCTTTGCAACTATATTTGTCTGCCATCGAGCAGAGCGACGAGGATATGCGTATCTTCTACGTCATCGGATACGAGGAACTGGCAGTGCCCTACATCAAAAAGTGCATGGAAGCCGGAGCTACGAAGAAAGCATACGAAGAAGCCATCAAACTGGTCAGCCTGAATCCATCGAGCGATCTTGGATTACGGTATGCCATTAACTCGTCCGGTTTACTCGGAAAATACGATGAATTCGAGAAATATACAGCGCAAGGAATCAATTACTATCCTGAAGAACCGTTCTATCAGGCAAAGAGGGCTACTGTTCTTGAACGCGACAAGAGATACGAAGCTTCTTTGGAATTCCTGAAACCGATACTCAATAAATACCCGAGCAACAAAGAGATTATAGGCGCATTCTCACAAAGCAGCGAATATCGTGCCCTGCAACTGACAAAGGCGAAAGAACCCGAAAAAGCTCTCGCTGTTCTTGATACAGCTTTGCTTTACGACAGCCAGAACAAGTCGTTGAAATACACCAAAGGCGTGGTATATGAAGCCAACAGACAAGCGGATTCAGCCTATTATTATCAAAAGTATTACGAGCTTCCATCATGGAATACCGTTCTTTCCAACGGCACTTATCGGGCCTTAGAAGCATGATGCTCAAGAATGAGATCGCTTTGACCTACCTACGTGCACGCTACGGAGAAGAAGACATCATTACCTCCGTTGCCACCGCCGAATACACCCGAAAAGGCCAGAAGAACAGCTACACGGGACGTCTCAACTATGCAGGACGAAGCGGCTCGGCAAGCGACAGCATGGAGGCTGAAGAACAGACACCGGGAGGGGTCGGCATCCAGGTACAGGGAGAATGGACGCATCACTTCTCACCGAAGTGGAGCACTACGGTCAATGCCGCCTTTGCTACCAAATACTTCCCGGATATTACCGCCGATGTTGCCATACGGCATTATCTCAAGAATGACTGGGAAATAGGAGCACATGTGGATACAGACGTGTAGCTGCCTATACGAAACGTTATGAATGGAACGACGAATTCTTTGCAGGAGGCACCGGAGATAACGGTTATCTATTTACCGGCTGGAATGAGTCAAAGACCAACCTGCTCACCGTAGGTGGAGAATTAGCCAAAACTATCGAAGTCGTTCGCCTCAACACGAAGCTGGATATGCATTTCTTCAATTCCAACTTCTACTACAATGCACAGATTGGTGCCAAATACTTCCCGGCTAATGACGGAAAGACGAATATCAACGCCATGGCAAGTATCGGATCGGCCCCGGAAACGGCTGTATTGGATTACGCGCTGCCCGGCTCTTTCTCACACACCAATACAATGGTAGGACTGGGAGGCCAATACATGGTCAGTCCTAATATTACCATAGGTCTGATGGGTACTTGGAATACCTATTATAACCAGACCAACACCGTGCGAGGGAGTAGTCCGCTCAACCCGATAGAATCCATATCGACACGCTATAAAAATTTATATAACATCTATGCACAAGTCTATATTTCATTCTGATACGCTTTGCCCCATATTGGCAGGAATGATATGTATTTGCTGCCTTTTATCCGGCTGCCGCATGCAGGCACGCACGGAGATGTTCCCATCTAAAGAAGGATACCTCATCACAATCGGCGAAGATCCGACGGACAGAGATACCCGATGGGCCAAATACCTGTACGAGCACCTCAAGAAACGTGCAAACGACGATGAAATGGTCGCTTTCGGTGTCTCCGAGATGGATATGTGGCGTATCATCATACAGATAGACCCAACATTGCAGAGAGGATTCAAAGTAGCCTGCAAAGGTTCGGATATCAGACTGACCGCAAGTGACGACAAACAAATGTTATGGCTGCAATACCAACTGATAAAGAAGATCAGCAAAGAAGACCCGCGTATAGACGGTTCAGATCTTCCTCCGCCCTTATCAATCTCAACGATACTTGCGGAGCTTTTGCATTTGACTATCAAAGTATTTATTCTCCATACGGCCTGAACGCCGATCATACAGGCGTTATCGGCTGAACAACTTTGACGACAGCTGGGGAATATGGGGACACAACCTGCGAAAAGTATTGGGAAAAGATGCAGAGAAAGTATATGCCACCATTCACGGGAAGACAGATGACTCACAACTGTGTTTCTCTTCCGAGGACATGTATCACCAGATAGAAAGTTATATCGTAGATAACTTCGGTGAAAAGGGGAATTTCCGTTTTGTAATCGCACCGGATGATACTCCGTATGCCTGTACGTGTGCCACCTGTACCGCATTGGGAAATACAGAGAAGAACGCAACTCCCGCCGTTACGGAACTGATCCTCCGCCTGTCGCAGCGTTTTCCCAAGCACACGTTCTTTACGACTTCCTACCTGACTACGCAACAAGTCACAGACAAGCAACTTCCGCCTAACGTCGGGGTAATTGTCAGCGCTATCAACTACCCGCTCCGCCGGACAGACGGCAAGGACGAGCAAGACAAGAAATTTGCGGAACAACTCGACAACTGGAAGAAAGTAACGAATAACATCTATATATGGGACTATATCAACAACTTCGACGACTACCTCACTCCTTTCCCCATATTAAAGATAGCCCAGCAAAGACTCCAACTTTTCAAACAACACGGAGCCAGCGGCATATTTTTCAACGGAAGCGGTTACAGCTATTCTTCCTTCGATGAAATGAGGACTTTTGTATTATCAGCCCTTCTTATCAACCCGGAACTTCCGGTTGATGAGTTAATTAAAAGCTATTTCAATCAGGAATACCCGGCATCCAAAAAATGGCTGTACGATTACTACACAGAGCTAGAAAACAACGCCCAATCCGGAAAGCGGCTCGGACTTACGCCGGTATCAGAGAATCGGAAAAAGGATTCCTCTATCCGGAGAAGTTTATCAAATTCTATGATGAAATGGGAGATTTTGTTTCCGAAGCAAAAGGGAAAGAGCGCAAAAAGCTGCACGAACTTCAGACCGCTTTGTCTTTCACGCGCATGGAATTAGCACGTGACCACGGTTTCGACGCTTACGGATATGCCAAGCGGAATGGAAAGGATATTCAGCCGCTCCCCCAAACCCGTGAATGGATCGCCCAACTCAAAGAGCATCAAGCATTTGCCGGAATGGAATATTATAACGAGTCAGCCTATGAGATTGACTATTATATAAAGGAATGGGAACAATATATACTTGCTTCCGACATAAAGAAAAGTTTGTTTCTAGGAATGAATCCTTCCGCAACCCCTAAACTAAATAAAAATGATTCAAAGAAACTGACCGACGGCACTCACGGTTTACCCGGAGACTATCATTGCGGTTGGGTTATCATTCCGGGAGAAGAATGTACCATCGACCTGCCGGTTAAAGGACTCAATGCATCAGGAACATTCTATATCAGTTTTCTGAATCTTCCCCGCCACCGTATCTATGCTCCACAGCAAGTTCAACTGTTGAAAGACGGAGTAGCCTATAAAACAATAGACTTGAAACCGGAAGACTCCCAAGAAAAAGGAGAAATGATGAAAGCCACCGTTCCGGCAGACTTGAACGGAACAGAACAATTAAGCATAAAAATCAGTTGTTTAAAGAAACCGGGAACGCAAATGGGTATCGATGAAATTGCATTCATCCCTTAAATGCTGAAAAAGTGATATAACAAAAATAAATGGCAACAATGAATAAATCTATATTCTATATTTTACTACTGACGGCACTTCCGCTCTGCTTTACAGGGTGCAGGAAGGAAGTACGTCCCACCAGCATGACGATAAAAGATTCCGTCAGGCACTATTACCCTATCAAGCAAGGTCAGCAACTCGATATCATGTTTACCATCACCAACACGGGAGACGCTCCGTTAATCATTTCAGAAATGCAACCTTCCTGTGGCTGTATCATTCTGGATAAAAGTTCGCATATCATCATTCCCGAAGACGGTATCAGGCAATTCAAGGCAACCTACAACAGCATCAAGAATGTAGGCGAAGTGGTTCACCGCATCCGGATTTTCGGCAATATGCTCCCAAATGGAAAAGCAGAACTAAAATTTGATGTTAACGTAGTCCCCGACGCAGATTATACACGTGATTATGAAGAACTCTATCAGGATTTCAACACTAAAAACGGCATTGTCAGGGAGATGGTAGACGGAAAAGAATCCGAACTAGGATATTATGTAGGAGAACCCTAATAATAAGTATTAAGTATTAAACGACTGGCTAATACTTAATACTTGATATTGATACTTATCTCTACGGATGTATTTCTTTGAAAGCAGCATTCTCTTCTTTCACATTCTGAATAGTCTGTTTTAACTCCCCAATCGGCAAGTCATATCTATACCAGCCTGTATAGCAATCCACCACATACCATTTCCCGTCAGCCTGCAATTCGAACTCAACACGCAAATCCACTTCGGACTCTTCATAGCCCGCTTCAAAGATTTTGTGTTTCGGTTCATTCAGCGTAAACTTGGAGACATAGATTCCCCCTTCTTCCTGAGTGATACGTTCTTCTTTCATGGTTTCACTATCCAGCAACGGCCATTTTTCCTTGGTGAAAGGGAACGTTTTTTCGGTTTCACCATCGTCTGCCAATAAAGTAATCGGAGTCTTTAATGGGAACTTGATACGAGTATACTGGAAGGCTGCACTGGAAGTAAATTTATCCAGAAACGATTTGAAATCTTCACCGTTTTGCGTAGTCAGTTCACTATCGGCTTTTGCCTTGGAACTATTACCGCAGGAGATAAACGAAACACCGGCGAGCAGCAGCATAGCCAGCAAGCAGCATACAAACTTTTTAGCTCTCATAACACTATACAAATTAAGAGTTTAATTGACGGCGCAAAGATAATGACAAGTTTGGCATCTTGGTTATTTTAAGAACTAAATATTTGCGCCTATATAATCAATTTCCCAAATCTATGTATGTTTCAGATATTCATAACCGAAGCGACAGTACAGACACTTTCGCTTATCACAATACTCTTTTGCAACTGTATCAACGCCTGACTATCCGCCGCACTGACAACCGGAAGCCCGGCATCGCTCCACGAACGGATAATATGATTGCTCTCCGCCTTCAATTCTTCCAGAAAACGTCCGGCACGTTCACACATTCGTTCATCTGCCTTATGCAAGCCGTATGTATAAAGAAAAGGAACACTGTATTTATGATTATCAAATCCTTGGAACGCTCTCCCATCGCCTTCTCCTTTTGTGAAGAAAGTCGTCCGAATAAATAATGATTTTCCCAATAAGGAGACGTACGGGCATCCAGTAAGTTTCTCACATCCGCCAGAGTTTCCGCTTCCAGCAAACGTGAAAACAACTTATCCCCTTTCTGATAGAGATAAGCCAACTGCGCCAGGCGAATATGCGGAAAGTTTTCCGGACGAAGCCGTAGAAAACGCCATAACGTAGCGTCCATCCCCTGCCCGATTTCAAACTTCCGCTGCAAATAACGAAACTCCTTGCAAAGACGGAGACTATACTCGTCTTCCTGTTCCTTTTTCAGAAACGTTTCTTCCAACAATCCAGCCAAACCATAGAAAAAAGCCTCTATCTGAAACAAATCATTCCGGTGCTTATCCATCGCACGAAACGGTAATAATCCCGCCCACGTTTCAAAAGCATCTCCATTCAAGCCAAAACCGAAATTACGGGCAAGGGTGATAAAGAAAGCATCTTCCCAATTACTGTTACAATGTTTGAGACGCTGTGTGATTAATTGCGCTTTCTGCTCCAAACGTTCCGTTTGCAAAGCGGTCAGCCAAGAATGAATGGTAAGTTTGGGAAGAGAGGCAAGGATGGAATAACAAGCCGGATAATGATCCGCGACACAAGTTCGTGGTAATGCAATTGCACATTTTCCGGACAGGTAAGTAACAGTTGCGGTATCTGTTCACCGTTGGAACGGGTTATTTCCGTATCTGCTTCGCTTACTACATGAAGAATCACAGAATCGTATGTTTTGTCAGAATGATGTCCGTGGCGAAACCAGTCGGAAGAATGTGTATGTATTTCGATGTTTCCCACCCATAAGGCGCCGTCAATCTTTAGTTTCGCGTTGAAAAAGTCGGGACCGGCGTTGGGGTTTTGCAGACCGGGGTCAATCACTTCTACCGGTAAGCCGTTGGTGGTTTGCAGTAGTTTCAGGGGAAATAATTTATGTTTCCACACGTAGTGGAGAAGATGTTCCATGTTAACAAGACGTTAATGTGCACTGCAAATGTAATAAAAATCTTATCTTTGCGACTATTATTTTGAATATAAGTCAGAAAACAATGAAAATAGCACTGATCGGTTACGGAAAGATGGGCAAAGAGATAGAAAAGGTTGCCCGTAGTCGCGGACATGAAATCGTCTGCATCATTGACATCAATAATCAGGATGACTTCGAATCGGAAGCATTCAAATCGGCCGATGTGGCCATTGAGTTTACCAATCCGATGGTAGCTTACAGCAATTATATGAAAGCGTTCAAAGCCGGTGTGAAACTGGTATCGGGCAGTACCGGATGGATGGCCGAGCACGGCGAAGAAATCAAGAAGCTCTGCACGGAAGGGGGCAAAACACTCTTCTGGTCGTCCAACTTCAGCCTGGGAGTCAGCATCTTCTCCGCTCTCAACAAGTATCTGGCTAAAATCATGAATCAGTTCCCTGCATACGATGTCACCATGAGCGAGACACATCATATCCACAAGCTGGATGCCCCCAGCGGAACAGCTATTACACTGGCGGAAGGTATTCTGGAAAAGATAGACCGTAAGGACAAATGGGTGAAAGGGACTTTCCTTGCGCCGGACGGAGCCATTAGCGGAACCAACGATTATGCTCCTAACGAACTTCCTATCAGCTCGATCCGTGAGGGCGAAGTTTTCGGACTTCATACCATCCGTTATGAGTCCGATGTAGACACCATTTCTATCACCCACGATGCCAAGAGCCGCGGCGGGTTTGTATTGGGAGCCGTATTGGCAGCCGAATATACTGCTACACACGAAGGTTTTTTGGGTATGAGTGATTTATTCCCGTTCTTAAATGACTAAAATATCAGAAGCTAGTTCTAAACAAATATAACATTATGAGACAAGCCACACGCGCACAATGGATCAAATGTGCCACTGCTATTCTACTTTACCTCATCTTCCTAATCTGGGTACGGAGTTGGTGGGGCTTAATTGTTGTTCCTTTCATTTTCGATATTTATATCACAAAGAAAATTCCCTGGTCTTTTTGGAAGAAGTCGAAGAATCCGGCTGTCCGCAGTATCATGAGCTGGGTAGACGCATCGTGTTTGCGTTGGTTGCTGTCTACTTCGTCAATATCTACATCTTCCAGAATTATCAGATTCCTTCTTCTTCGCTGGAAAAATCATTGCTGGTAGGCGACTTCCTGTATGTGAGCAAGATGAGTTACGGTCCCCGCGTACCGAACACTCCCCTTTCCATGCCGTTGGCGCAGCATACATTACCTGTCTTCAATACTAAATCATATATCGAGTGGCCACAATGGAAGTACAAACGGGTACCGGGCTTCGGCAAAGTGAAACTGAATGACATTGTTGTCTTCAATTTCCCCGCAGGAGATACAGTAGCAGTGAACTACCAACAGACAACGGACTTCTATACGCTGGCTTACGGCGAAGGACAACGCATCTATTCCAAACAGATTGAAATGGATAGTCTGACACGCGCCCAGCAACGTGCCATCTATGATTTGTACTATGCTGCCGGACGTAAACAGATAATGAACAACCCGCGCACTTACGGAGAAGTCCTCTGGCGTCCGGTAGACCGTCGCGAGAATTATGTGAAGCGTTGTGTCGGCCTGCCCGGTGATACCCTTCAGATTGTAGACGGACAGGTGATGATTGACGGTAAAGCGATTGAGAACCCCGAAAACCTGCAATTCAACTATTTCGTACAGACCACTGGTCCGTACATTCCCGAAGATATGCTTCGTGAACTGGGTATCAGCAAGGACGACACCATGCTGATAGAAGACTCCGGCTGGGAAAGCGGACTGCTGGAAATGGGACTGGACAGCCGGAATGCACAAGGCAAACTGAATCCGGTATATCATTTCCCGCTAACCAAGAAGATGTATGAAACGCTTTTGGGCAACAAAAAGCTAATCAGCAAAATAGTAATGGAACCCGAAGATTATGCCGGACAGATGTATCCGCTCAATCTTTATACCAAATGGAACCGCAACAATTACGGTCCGATCTGGATTCCTGCCAAAGGAGCTACTATTACCCTCACAGAAGACAACCTGCCTATCTATGAGCGTTGCATCGTAGCCTACGAAGGCAATAAGCTGGAAGTGAAACCGGACGGTATCTACATCAACGGTGAAAAGACCAACGAGTACACCTTCAAAATGGATTATTACTGGATGATGGGTGACAACCGTCACAACTCCGCCGACTCCCGTTATTGGGGTTTTGTACCCGAAGATCACGTAGTGGGCAAACCGATTGTTGTATGGCTATCGCTTGACAAAGACCGTGGATGGTTCGACGGCAAGATTCGCTGGAACCGGCTCTTCAAGTGGGTAGACTGATAAGTGTACGGATAGAATAGAGTGATAAGGTGATAAAAGTTGATGAACATTCGTAAATTCAAATGGATACTAGCATTTGCCGGAGCAGTAGCCGTAGTGCTTCTGCTCCGGGGATTCGCTTTTACATCCTGCCTTATCCCTTCCACCGGCATGGAGAATTCCATTTTTCAG
>ENA-OQJH01001003-OQJH01001003.1-human-gut-metagenome-genome-assembly--contig:-NODE-1003-length-13161-cov-1.793693_pt1 | contig 13161 bp, 18 predicted proteins | sample MGYA00242597_ERZ504763 | MGnify/ENA primary metagenome ERZ504763 (study PRJEB26092, sample SAMD00036359) | human gut metagenome | host: Homo sapiens | study: EMG produced TPA metagenomics assembly of... | reverse complement strand
ATTATAAGCACACATATAAAAACGGCAAAAATGCAAAAAGAAAAAAAACAAAAAGGCGTTTCTCCAAAAGCAGAACGCACACAAAAAAGTATGGGTCAATGGAGCAAAAAAACGATAAACAGCATCTTGAAAATGTATGGAGGAAGCAGGCAAAGTTTATGGATAATCCAGCCAAAAGCTATGGAGGTTTTCAGAAAAATGATCGCAGACAAACGATGATTTTTTATTCTGATTTATATTTCAAAACAATATTAGGATATACCATTCCGTCTGCACAGGCAAACTGAACAAAGAGGGTGAAATGACGGAAGAAGTCGGCGTTGCGCAGAAAGAAATCCGGTACAAAACGAACGTGATTTTCTGATTGTTGGAATATGTGGTCGAAATCCGCCATCAGCATAAAATGGTAGGAATCGGACAAATGATCCATGCCTGTCTGATAGGCCATCGCTCCATTGAGCACCTCACCTTTATCCAGCTGGCGAATATAATGCGCGAGAGCATCCGCATCAGGAGCGAGCAACAAACGCCCGCCATAGAAGGCTGCATATACATCCAAGGTTGGTTCCGCAAAACTGGTTAGTTGTTCAAACAATGTTGTTTGAGGCAACCGATAGATAGGATATGCTTTATTTACAGTATAACAAAAAGTTATACGCGGATTTCTTCTTCCTTCGTCCACCGAAGCGGCATTAACAAGGGCACGAAGCATTCGCTCGGCTTCCGTTACATCTGCCACCGACAGGCTCAAGACTGCCGCTGCACCCTGCAAAGTATCTTCACGCTGAAAGAGACAGGCAACCAAATCCTGCCCGGCATTTTCCATCAGATAGCGTGAAAACTCTTTATCCCTATTTTGCACTTCACTCGTGCGGGCAGGCACGCTCTGTCCTTGGGCATTTCCATAAGAAAGTAGAGACACCCAGTCCGTAATCCCTTGCCTGCTAAAATAGAAAGCAGTAGACGGCAACACTTCTCCCGGAAATCCCTTGACGGATTGTTGCTGGCGAAGCTGGTTTATAAACGCAAAGCAAGTGTCTGCATCGTGAGTGATGCCGGAGAAATAGATGAAATCATCTTTCATTTTCATGTCAAATTCCGTCCATCCCATCATCCCTTGCATACGGTATAGATGGTAGCGGCCGCCGCACTTTTTTCGGAGCACGTATTCCTGTAAAGTAGAATCATCAGCCAACGATTTTCCACTTTATACGCATCAATAACGTTTCAATCAGTTTTTCTGAAAGCTCAATGCCATAAAATCGGATGTCAGATAGCAGGCTAGAAAATCACCGTCCGCATGGGATAAATAATTATCTCTTCTCCTTTGTAAATAAATGTTTTCGGCGGATAAAGTGAGGATATATATTTGCGTACAAATCTGTTTACCAACTCCTTATCTCCATTTCCCAATCTGCAATAGAGCACTTGATTACGTTCGTTATCCGGCTCGTGGAAACTAATCAACATTTGATTCATTTGCCGGCTTAAACCGTGGGGAGTATCTTCTGAAAGGGCGTAAAGGCTCTGTTTCAGATAAGAAAAGAGCTTGGATACATAAAGATATTGCTGATTTTTACTGCAAGTCAGCTCATCGACTTCTGCTACAAATTCGAGCACGTCATCAGTAACGAATACGGCTGAAGTTGTGGATGGCACCAGTTCATAAAGATTAAAGTCTTTCTGCTTCAGCTGCTGACAGTCTAAAAAAAGAGTACAATGCGAAACCTGAGCACAAAAGTACAACAGAAGATGTGATCGCTATTTTCACTATCGTACGAAGTTTCATAATATTCGCTGTTTATCGGCCAGGTGCAAAAATAATAATTTCTACAAAGAAAACAAAACTTTTGCTAAAAATTTCACCGATAATCAAACATGGATATCCAATCCGTCGAACGCCAGGTGAATATTTTCCGGAAGGTTCTTTTCAACCTCCGCATGTAAGCCCATATCATGACTCATGTGTATAAAGTATGTCTTCTTTGCCTGAATACGCCGGGCCACCGCCAATGCTTCTTCCAAATTTGGTGAGTAGGATGCGAGGCGATCCGAAGCGCATTCATTACCAAAACATCTATTCCTGCCAATTGTTCATAGGATCTTCGGGCATGGTCAACATATCAGTGATATACCCAACTGCCCGATACGATACCCCAGAATCGGCAGTCGGCCATGCATCACACGCAGAGGAAGCACTTCCGTGTGGTTTACAGCAAAGGATTGCCCCACCGAAATTTCTTGTAAAGGAATATCAGGAACACCCGGATAACGATGGTCGACAAAGCAATAGGGCATACGCAAACGCAATCCCTGCGCTACATAATCTTCCGCATAAATAGGCACGGAACCGAACCGGCAAAACGGACGTAAATCGTCCAGTCCGCCTACATGGTCATAATGTTCGTGCGTAATGAGCACACCATCTATCCTCTCAAAGGAGATGTAATACCTGTGTCCGGAAATCGGGACCACAATCTATCAGAATCCGCGCGTCATCTGTCTCCACAATAGCAGAGGCACGCAATCGATTATCTTTCGGATCGGAAGAAGTACAAACCGGACATGTACAGCCGATTTGAGGTACTCCCGTCGATGTTCCACTTCCTATAATTCTTACTTTCACTTGTTAATTCTCAATTTATAAAGTTGACTTCCGGATGGATATCAATACCGAACTTCTCACGAACAGAAGCTCGGACCGCATCTGAAAGTGCAATAATATCACTACCTTTTGCTCCGCCACGATTCACCAGCACCAGTGCTTGTTTATCATGCACAGCAGCCGGTCCCAAGGCTTTTCCTTTCCAACCACATTGGTCAATCATCCACCCTGCCGGAATTTTTACGCGGCCGTCGGCCAGCTCATAGTAGGGTATGCGGGGATATTCCTGTTGCAAGGCTTCCAGTTTTTCTTTCGGCAGAATGGGGTTCATAAAGAAACTGCCGGCATTACCCATCACTTTCGGATCGGGCAGCTTGCTCTCGCGAATAGCAATAATCACTTTCCGGACAACAGAAAGTGTCAACGACGGATATTTTTCAAGCTCCTGACGAATGGTGCCATAGTCTAATGTATAATGTTCTTCTTTACTTAGCCGGAAACGGACATAAGTAACAAAAGCCGATTTGTTTTCCGAACGCTTAAAAATACTGTTGCGATAGGTATATCCACATTCACCAACTGAATAAACGCGTTCTTCAGCTTGAATGTTCACTGTTTCCACAGCCGTTATCAGATCTTTTACCTCAACGCCATAGGCTCCGATATTCTGTACTGCACTTGCCCCCACCTCACCGGGAATCAGCGACAGGTTCTCCGCTCCATACCATCCATGCTCTACACAATAAGCTACAAAGTCATCCCATACCACCCCTGCTCCCACTCGCACTGATACAGAGTGAGCATCTTCTTCCGTCACTTCGATTCCTTCAATGCGGGAATGCAATATCAACCCGTCGTAATCTTTGGTAAACAACAGGTTACTGCCACCACCAATATGCAAAAAAAAGGTGTCGTAACGGCACCTTGCACAATCAGCTTCTTCAGTTCTTCAACCGAAGTGTACTCTAAAAAACGAGCGGCACTGACATCAATGCCGAATGTATTGTAGGGTAAAAGAGAATACATATATTTTTAATTATAAGTTATATCATTATTCGTTATAAGCCGCAAATACTGTTATATCATTAACAGCAAGGCTATTTCTTGTAGCGTATTACTACCTGCATCAAATGCTTGTATCTTCAAACTTATACAATTCCCATTCCCCGGCTTTGCGACGGAAATAGAGGATATTGGAAAAACCATTACCGATACCTTTCAACGCCAGAATTTTCGTTGGCGAATCATCGTCATTCCGCTGCCCGTAATTGATATTAGAAAGACGATCGGCAGGAAGTCCCGGTTTAAAAGCGAACCACTGATTAAGATCGAGGGTGGTCTCCAGAATAGAGAAATCATCGTCCGGATCGGTGGTTACAAAAGCCAGAGGCTCACACACACGCTTACTCTGAAAAAGACTATCTGCGGCAAAGTGTCCGAAAAACTCCACGAAATTTTCATTATCATTTTGCTTAATGGGACGCAGATTAATTGCCTCTAGCATCCATGCACCTTTGATACGCTCAAAATAGTATTTCTTTACCATTCGTGTTTTCACAAACACCCATTCTACCTGTACGGAAGTGAGGGAGGTATCTCCTACTAAATCCATATCTTCTTCTCTATCAAACAGAAGCGTATAATAATGCTGTTTGGTAAACAAGTCATCATGCTTCCAGTTATGCTCCTCGATATTCGTTTTTTATCTCCATTGTAGTAAGGCAACGGAAATTTCACACGCTGACGCTGCAACACGTCATCGGAAGCAAAATTGTAGATAAAATCATCGAAAGATTCATCTGCCTGTATAGGTTGCGGATCTTCCGGCGATTCATCACAGTGAATAGAATCGGCTACCCGCCGGATAGAATCCACTTCTTTTGTGATAGATGCGAAGGGGTCAATGTTTGTTTTCTTGTTTCCACAAGCACCCAGTATACCGAGCAACATGACCCTACAATTAGTTTTTTCATTATTTTAGTTTCTCTCTTAACTTTTCAAGCATATCTACCGTCATGCTTTCCAATCGTAGGCCGGCTTCCAGCCCCACTCTTCACGAGCGCAGGTGTCATCCAGACTATCGGGCCAGCTATCGGCAATGCGCTGTTTCAAAGGATCTATATCATAGATCATCTCAAACTGCGGCACATGCTTCCTGATAGCCTGATAAATCGTCTCCGGGTCGAAACTCATCGAGGCGATATTGAAAGCATTTCGGTGTATCAATTTTGTCGGATCAGCTTCCATCAGCGTAATTGCTGCGTTCAGCGCATCCGGCATGTACATCATATCCATCAAAGTGCCTTGCTTAATGGGGCACACAAATTTTTCTCCTTTCACTGCCGAGTAATAAATATCGACAGCATAATCGGTCGTACCTCCTCCCGGAGGGGTCACATTCGAAATAATGCCCGGAAAACGGACAGCACGGGTATCGACACCATATTTATTAAAATAATAATCACTTAGCAACTCGGTCGTTACTTGGTGACTCCATACATGGTGCGCGGACGCTGAATAGTGTCCTGCGGTGTTTTCGTATGAGGCGTACTAGCGCCAAACGAACCGATAGAACTCGGAGTAAACACTGCACATCCTTGTTCGCGTGCCACTTCCAATACATTCCATAATCCATCGATACCTATTTCCAGGCCAGCTTGGGCTTCGACTCGGCAACTACGGACAGCAGAGCAGCCAAATTATAAATTGTATCGATGTGATACTCTTTTACCACAGATGCAATCGCCTCTCCATCCGTTACATCAGCAATTGCTGACGGTCCGGACTCCTTTAATTCCCCTTTAGGCTCTGCACCCGGAATATAACCTGCTACTACATTTGCATTTCCGTAACGTTTACGTAGCTCCATCGTTAGCTCCGACCCTATCTGTCCGGTAGCTCCAATAATCAAAATGTGTTCCATTTTTTCTTCTGACTTAGAATATCAAGCTTAAATAGTGCGCAAAGTAAGCACTTTTTTTTCAGATTTTAATCAAAAAGACATTGTTATTCCAAGAAAAATTGTGTCCTTTGCAATATAACTTAATCACCCAAACACTATGTACGGTAAAATGCAAGAATATCTCTGCCAAACATTGGCTGAAATCAAGGAAGCCGGACTTTATAAAGAAGAACGACTGATTGAAAGTGCGCAGCAAGCTGCCATCACTGTAAAAGGTAAGGAAGTGCTGAACTTCTGCGCAAATAATTACTTAGGATTATCCAATCATCCCCGATTGATTAAGGCTTCGCAGGAAATGATGAATAACCGTGGCTACGGAATGTCGTCCGTCCGCTTCATTTGTGGAACGCAAGATATACACAAAGAACTGGAAGCTGCCATCTCGGAGTATTTCCAAACGGAAGACACGATCTTGTATGCTGCTTGTTTCGACGCCAACGGCGGTGTATTCGAACCGCTTTTCTCTGAAGAGGATGCCATCATCTCGGATTCTCTGAACCATGCTTCTATCATTGACGGAGTACGTCTTTGCAAGGCAAAGCGCTACCGTTATGCCAATGCTGACATGAAGGACTTGGAAAGATGTTTGCAAGAAGCGCAGGCACAACGTTTCCGTATTATTGTGACGGACGGTGTGTTCTCTATGGACGGCAATGTAGCTCCGATGGATCAGATTTGCGATCTTGCCGAGAAATACGATGCACTGGTAATGGTGGACGAGTCACACTCTGCCGGTGTGGTAGGTGCCACAGGGCATGGAGTAAGCGAGTTGTATAAGACTCATGGACGGTAGATATTTATACCGGAACATTAGGTAAGGCTTTTGGCGGTGCACTGGGAGGTTTCACCACCGGTCGTAAAGAGATTATCGATTTGCTTCGTCAACGCAGCCGCCGTATCTGTTCTCGAATTCTTTGGCTCCGGGCATCATTGGTGCCAGCCTTGAAGTTTTCAAGATGCTGAAAGAGAGCAATGCATTACATGATAAACTTGTTGAGAATGTAAACTACTTCCGCGATAAGATGACGGCTGCCGGATTTGATATCAAACCGACACAAAGCGCTATCTGTGCCGTTATGTTGTATGACGCGAAGTTATCCCAGATTTACGCTGCACGTATGCAGGAGGAAGGTATCTATGTGACAGGTTTCTATTATCCGGTAGTGCCGAAAGATCAGGCACGCATCCGTGTGCAAATCTCTGCAGGGCACGAGAAAGCACATCTTGACAAGTGCATCGCTGCCTTTATCAAGGTAGGCAAAGAGCTTAATGTGCTGAAAGCGGAATAACTCCGGGGCAAGGTTTACTCGCAGCATCCATTTTTAGGCACGGATTACACAGATTACGCTGTTGCTTTATGCAAGCATATTTCTAAAACCGTGAAATCCGTGTAACCCGTGCCAAAAAAATTCTCTTTTATAAAATGAATTTTGAACCGCTACTTGACTATAAAAAAAAGATTATGGAAGAATTGACTCTCACTACTCCTGCCCTACTTTTCTCGGCAGTTTCATTGATATTGCTGGCTTATACTAACCGTTTCTTATCGTATGCCCAACTTGTGCGCCAACTGCGTGACCGCTACATGGAAAACCCTTCGGATATCACTGAAGCACAAATCGAGAATCTACGGAAACGGTTAAACCTGACCCGTAGAATGCAAGGACTAGGTATTGCAAGCCTTTTTTTCTGTGTAGTCAGCATGTTCCTTATTTATATCGGGCTTCAATTATTCTCTGCTTATGTATTCGGATTGGCATTGATTCTGCTGATAGCTTCTTTAGGCGTATCTTTCCGCGAAATACAGATTTCCACCCGTTCACTGGAGATTTACCTGGGAACGATGGAGAAAGGGAAACACAAGAAATAAGATTGTTCGTATTCCCGTTAAAGTCTATCATTATCAAGATACCACCCGCAAGGAAGAATAACCGTAAAACGGCTTCCCTTGCCTACTTCGGACTTGAGTTCGATCTTTCCACCCAGCTTCTCTATAATCACCTGACAAATAGAAAGTCCCAATCCTGCTCCCTGCGAAAATTCGTTTTGTTTGTAGAAACGGCTGAAAATCATCCGTTGTTCTTCTCGTGGAATCCCTCTTCCGGTATCTTCTACATAAATCTGCACTTTGCCTTCATCCGGCAGATAACTATATCCTAATTTGATATATCCGGTTTCCGTAAACTTACCGGCATTATTCAGAAAGTTTGTCAGGACTTGTATCAAACGCTCTCTGTCCACATTGATTTCCAAAGGTGTATCATCCACTTCTTTCAGGAATTCCAAATGTGGAGCAATCAGAACCTGATGTGTCATATAGATATCGTCAATCAACTCTCTCACCTTGCATCTCTTGAATGAGAAAGACATATATCCTGATTCGATACGGGAAAGTTCCAAGATATCATTAATCAGTTTGAGTAATAACTCGCTGTTCTTGTTAATAGTACTGATATACTCTTCGCGTTCTACGGAACTCAATCCATCTTCCAATGCCAGTATATTGGCAAAGCCAACGATTGAATTAAGCGGAGTACGTATCTCATGGCTCATATTTGCGAGGAATGATTGTTTCAATTCCGCCTTTTCAGCCAATAAGCGTGCTGCTTCCAATTCTTCTTCACGATCTTTTATATCCTGTATATTAAGCAACAAACCTGCAGTTTATATTCGCCTCCGGGTAGCTGTTTGGTGGTATAACGGAATTCCCACCACTGATAGCCTTTGCCGTCGAAGTTACAAAGCTCCTGCACAATCTTTTTATGAGCACTTTTCAGATTTCGCCAGTTGAACTTCACTCCTTCCCAATGGTCGGGATGGATAAAGCTCATGAATTCCTTAAACGAAAGTTGTCTGGGATTTAACCCTTGCGACGCCCAGAATGCATCTTCAAAACAAAACAACCGTTAATCCAATCTCCAAGCATACGTCATTCCACCCTCAATGGCTAATGACAATGTTTCTTTTCATCAGCCAATGCTATAAGAGCCTGCTTTTTCCTCATCTGTTCCCGAAGGTATAGCCACCAAAGAGAAGCGAAAAGAATAATTAGTATAAGAATGAACGATGCGACTGAAATTCCCCACAACAAAGGTATTTATCACTAAACGGAATATTGATAATACGATATTTAGCAGGAATACTTTCCTTACTCAAACCTATTTGCGTCATTGTATTCCAATCAACAACATATTCTTTCCGGCTTTCAACAATAGGCATGTCCGCCGGACTCGCACCGTGTAATATACGAACGGCTGCTTTCACCTCTTCTTCCACCTGAATAGGCAACGAAGTGATGTATCCACCAGCAACTTCTCACCAAACCCGAAGGCTTCATTGATGGCTGTCAAGCTGGGACTACCACAGATGCTTCCAATATTAATGGTGGTGTAATCACGTTCAGCTGAATATAACATTGATCTCGGTAGCTTCTGTTCAACACCCACATAAAGGTGGCATCCGAATGATTTCTGGCATTACGCAAAGGAATAGCCATGAAACGAGTATAACCTTCTTCCTGCGTCAAACGTATCTGTCTTCAGGAGAAAGTTCGGGGTTATCAATGAATCCGTCACTTTATGACCTTTAAACCTTGTTCCTTTGCATCTCTTCTGATTTGTTTATCGATATAAGTGGTATCGAGCATGGTAAACAACCGGACGCGTTCACCGAAAAGTTCTTTTGCCACACTGACATTTTCATTAAAGGCGATCTTATCATGGAAACCGTCACATTAGGATGGCGTTTCAGCAATCCCCAATTCGGGTAATTGACACCACCAAAAACCACAGGTACTTCTTTGCCCAACTGCACCCCACATTTCATCAATGAATAGGTAGCCTGGTCTTCATTCACCAGAATCACTTCCGGCCGCCAGTCTTTCGAAACGGAATCAACCAGAAAACGCATTCGTTCCAACTCCGGTTCTTCCCAATAGGACTCACAATCTAAATAAACGGTACGGATATCAGCATCTATTTTCTCTTTCTCAAATTGCTCCGCTATCATCCGGTTAAATTCCGGATAAGCCGCGTAAGTCTCCTCATAAGAGTGGATAACTAAAATACGCCGTTCCTCTTTTTGAGAACAACTGCTCACCCCCAAAAAGAGCAATAAAAATATAGGGAGCAATCTAAAAATTCCTCTGTTCACACCATTCATTTATAATAATCGGGATTAATTTCTCTCTGACTCTTAATACAAAGGTAGTTTATTTCCAGATACGAGCCAAATAAGTGAAAAAAAGAAGCTACTTGAAGAAATTTCGAGTAGCTTCTTTCTATATAAAGAACTATTTTTTCAGAGTAGCATCATTAACGCTGTCCCAATTGTGAATCTACAAAGAAAATTCCAGTATCACCGGCTTTCTTGATTTTATCAACAATGCCTTGCGCTGTAGCTTCTTCTTCTACCTGTTCACGAACAAATCCCCACAAGAAATCCTGTGTTGCTTTATCCTTTTCAGCAGCTGCTACGTCTACCAGCTTGTCTACCAATTGAGAAACATGACATTCATGTTTGTAAACGTGTTCGAATACTTCAAGAGGTGTACCCCATCCGTTAGGAACAACATCTATTTTATCCACTTTAGCAGTTCCTCCACGTTTGATGATATAATCTGCCATTGCATAAGCATGTCCCATTTCTTCCTGGGATTGTTTTTTCATCCAATGAGCAAAACCACTGAAACCTTCTTTCTCAAAATAGAAAGACATTGCTAAATACAGGTTAGCAGACCACATTTCAGCAGTAATCTGTTCGTTAATTGCATTCTGTAATTTTTCTGAAATCATAATCGTATTTTTTTATTAAGTTGTTAATGTAGTTTCTTTTTGAACTCATTACAAAAATAACACGCTTTCAGTTAAAATTGTTCCATGCACCCTATATTTTTAAACTACATTCACATTTTGATTGTAGCAGTTCATTTTTTACTTACACCAATTCGTCGGAAGTATATCCTTTCGGTAGTTCACGACAGTTGTATCCGGAAGCCATTATTTCACCGTACGCACCGGCAGAACGAAGGGCGATCAAGTCACCACGCTTCACTTTGTTCAAGTCAATCGCTTTTCCGAAAACGTCTGACGATTCACAGATCGGCCCTACTACATCGTATGCTTCCAACGGTTCTTCGGAAGTTATATTTTCCATTTTATGGAATGCCTGATACAAAGCCGGACGGATCAGGTCGGTCATACCTGCATCAAGGATGGCAAATTTCTTCCGTGTTCCTTGTTTTACATAGAGGACTTTGGATATCAAAGAACCACACTGACCTACCACTGCACGTCCCAGTTCAAAATGCAGTGTTTGATAAGGACGCAATTTCAATTGTCCGGCATAGGTAGCAAAGTAATCCTTGAAATTCGGGACAGCCTGACGGTTGGGGTGTCCGTAATCAATACCCAAACCACCACCTACATTGATATGTTCTACCAAAATTCTTCGTGCTTCCAGTTTGTCCTGCAACTCATTGACACGATTGCAGAGGGCTACGAAATCACCCATATCCAGAATCTGCGAGCCAATGTGGAAGTGAAGACCGATAAACTTTACGTTTTTCATCTCTTGTGCTACGTCTATCACCTTGTCCATGTCCTGCATACTGATACCGAATTTGTTTTCTGCCAAACCGGTAGTTATATTGGCATGTGTATGTGCGCCGACATCGGGATTGATACGGAAAGCAACATTAGCAATCTTATTTTGAGCAGCAGCCAATTCATTGATTACTTCCAGTTCGGGGATAGACTCGACATTGAAACAGAAGATGCCATACTCCAGTCCGAGATTGATTTCCCAATCTGCTTTGCCGACTCCTGCGAAAACAACTTTATCGGCAGGGAATCCGGCACGGACAGCGGCACGGATTTCTCCGCCGCTCACACAATCGGCTCCCATTCCGCTCTCACGGATAATGGTAAGTACTTTCGGGTTGGCATTGGCTTTAACAGCGTAATGCACTGAATAATTAGGATATTTGGCAACCTCCTGGTTAATAGCCGACAATGTATCACGCAGCACTTTCGTATCATAATAATAGAAAGGTGTCTGCAAAGTGCGGAATTTATCGATTGGAAATATTCCCTTCATAATTCGAAAAACTTGTTTAGTTGGTTAAAAAAGAGCGCTTTTATCAGTTCGGTAAAAGCGCTCGTGTTATTTGTGGATTTATTTGTCGTTGAAAAGCATATCGCTCAACGACTGTAAAGCTACTTTCTTATCGCACTCCCGAATGAGGAAGGAGATATTGTAGTTACTTCCTCCGAACGAGATCATTCGCACCGGTATATTCCGCATCGCATCAAGAGCTTTCGCTTCAAAACCGACATTTTCCCATTCAAGGTCACCTACAACGCAGATGATACACATCTCTTTATCAACGGTTACTGTTCCGTATTTCTTCAAGTCATCCAGAATCTCGTTAAGATGCTTCGTGTTATCGATTGTTACAGATACACCTACCTCTGAAGTACAGATCATGTCGATAGACGTCTGATAGCTTTCGAAGATTTCGAATACCTTACGCAGGAAACCGTGAGCCAATAACATACGGCTGGATTTGATCTTGATCGCAGTAATGTTTTCTTTTGCAGCTACTGCCTTGATTTTACCTTTTTCCGTGTCGTTGGAAATCAGTGTGCCCGGAGCTTCCGGATCCATTGTGTTCAACAGACGAACAGGGATATTGGCATATTTAGCGGGCTGAATACAGGTAGGGTGCAGGATTTTGCACCGAAGTAAGCCAACTCGGCTGCTTCTTCGAAGTGAAGTTGACGAACCGGAGCGGTCTTGTCAACAATACGCGGGTCGTTATTGTGCATACCGTCGATATCTGTCCAAATCTGGATTTCGGAAGCGTTTACTGCGGCTCCGATCAGAGAAGCAGTGTAGTCACTACCACCACGTTGCAGATTGTCTATCTCACCGTAAGCATTGCGGCAGATGAAACCTTGCGTAATGTAGATTTCTGTATCCGGATAGAGATCGAGCTGTGCGCGCAATTTATCCTTAATATATACAGGATCCGGTTCTGCGTTCTTGTCAGTACGCATGAATTCCAAAGCCGGAAGCAACACGGACTTCACGCCACATTCCTGCAGGTAGAAGTTTACCATCGCCGTAGAAATAAGCTCTCCCTGTGCCAAAACCACTTTCTCTTCGAACAAAGTGAAAAGGTCTTTAGTATAGGAGCGGATGTAGTCGAAGTGGGATTTGACAACTTCAAGACCTTTCTGTTTATATTCCTGAGTTGCAAAAAGTTCATCAATGTGCTGTTTATATTTTGCTTCCAGCTTATTGATAATCTCGTTGGCACCCTCCGGATTCTTCTTATACAGATAGTCCGAAATTTCCACCAATGTGTTTGTTGTTCCTGACATAGCAGAAAGAACAACAATCTTCTGTTCACCATCGGTAATCAATTTGGCTACTTCCTTCATGCGCTGAGCAGAACCTACGGAAGTTCCTCCAACTTTAAAACTTCATTTTCGTTACTGTTTTAGTTATCTATATTTAAATCATATTTCTATTGTTCTCTGTCTGGCATGTATTCGGCTGTCACATCTACAATCTGATGGTCGGCGCAACG